>FWPU01001352.1_pt1 | contig 73878 bp, 63 predicted proteins | sample 2228361 | NCBI WGS metagenome assembly FWPU01 (sample SAMEA103939777, study PRJEB20133) | metagenome | reverse complement strand
GGCGGCGGAGGCGTTCCTGAAGGCGCTGCAGGCCGGCCTGGACGCGCTCCATGCCCTGGCGGGTGGCCTGTTCGATCTTCTGGGCGATGCGTTCCCAATCCACCTGACGTACCCTTTCTTCGGCCTGGACGGCGGCTTCCTCGGCCCGTCGGCTCAGTTCGTCCAGGTCGAGTTCCTGAAGTCGCGTTTCTACCAGATGGGCGACGCGGGCGGTGGCCTCCTCGATTTCCCGGCCGAGGCGTTCCCAGTCGGCCCGCTGCAACCGCTCCCGCAGTTGCTCGCCCCATTCCTCCATCTGCCGGCCGAAGCGCCGGCCCCACTCCTCCATCCGCCGGCTAAAGTCGTGCACCGAGCGCTCCCAATCGCCGGCCGGCCCCAGTACCACCTCGCCGTCCGCCGAAAGGTGCACATCCGGCCCGCCCTGGCCCAGTTGCACGACCACTTGCCCTCCTTCCCGGCGCTCTACGTGGTATACCTCGGAGGGCGGAACAACCCACGAAGAGGCCTGGATGAGGAAACGGGCCGCCGTCCCCTCGGGGCAGCGTACAACGATGTCGCCCCGGCTCACCAGGCGGTAGGTGAAGCCCGCCCGCAGGGCCGTGTCCAGGACGATGTCGCCGTCCACCCGGCCGGCCAGCAGGTCTCCCCGGACGTTGCAGGCGGTCAGGTCGCCTTCGGCCCGGCCCACTTCCACCGCACCACCGACGTCCCGCAGGATCACATCGCCCTCTACCTCCTTCAGCCGGACGTCGCCGGCTACCCCGCCGGCAGAGAGGTCGTCGCCGGTACGCTCTAGGGAGAGGGAGGCGGCATCGTGGAGCGCGACGTCCCCCTCAACCTCGGCCAATTCCACCGCCCCTGCGCGGCGTAGGTTGAAATCGCCGCTCAGGACGCCCCGGCCGTGGACATCGCCGGCCTGGCTGATGGAGACATCCCCTTCGACCAGACCCAGGCGTACCTCTCCCACGTCGGAGAGGCTCAGGTCGCCTTCGATGTCGTCCGCCTCCAGGGGGGACTTCAGGCCACGTCCGCGGACGTCCCCCCGCAGATGGCGCAGGGTGAGCGGGACTTCTTGCCCTACGAGGAGACTGGCGTCGTCGTGCAGGCGCAGGAGCAGCCGGCCGGCCTCCTGATGGATCTCAACATCCTCTTCTCGTTCCGTTTCCAGGCGCAGAAGACGTTCGTCGATGCCCTGGATGTGCAGGTCTCCCTCCCCTTCGATCTCAACCGATAGTCCCTCGGTCAGTTCGATCTTGCGGGTAAACATTTCTTCCTCCTTTTACGGCGGCGGGCTCCATGGAACGCTTCATTCCACATAAACTTCGACCCGTTCGCCGTCCTCTTCGTCCTCGACATCCACGATCTTTCCGGCATGGCCGCTGCGGATGCATTCCACGATTTCCTGGGAGTTCAAAGAGATGTCGCGGGGGATGAAACGTGCGCCCATCCGGAGGGCAATCTCCATCAGTCCCAGGGGGACGTTGACGCTGACCTTGGGTTTGCCGCTCTTGAGGTCGGTTACCCGCACGCGCAACCAGCGGCCGCGGGTGGAAGTCTCCGGTCCGGGCTTGGGCTTTTCCAGGGCAGCCAGGAGTTCGGCCGCCTCCCGAGCCTTGATCTGGCCGGCTTCCAGCATCCTCAAAATCTGCATCCGCTCTTCACTCATGCTTCACCTCCGACATTTGGGGCACTCGAAACCTTCGGCCGTCGCTCCGCTCTGTCCGGAGCGAATTCTTCGCCGGGGGGCGGCTCGGGAATCCGCCAAGCCAGCAGTCCGGCGATGACGGCCGTTGCTCCACAGAAAAGGTAGAGGGCAGGAAATCCCACCGCCTCGGCCCAGAGCGTGGCCAAGCCCATCGAAAGGAGGCCGATGGCGGTGGCCAGGGCGTTGGCGGCGCTGATGACCCGGCCGCGCTTCCGATCGTCCACGGCCATCTGGACGATGGTGGTTGCTGCCGAGTTGGCCGGGACGAGGACGACCCCCAGGCCAAACGAACAGGCCATCACGATGGCAAAAAGCGGCGACGCCCCGATTCCGGCCAGGGAAAAGCCGATCGCCACCAGACTCCAGCCGAGGATGGCGCTCTTGCTCAGGCGCGAGGCTACCCACCCCAGCATGACTCCGCCCAAAACCATGCCTGCGCCCTGGGCGGCGTCCACCATGCCCAACCCCTCGGCTCCCACCCCAAAGGTGCGTCTCAAGTAAGGGACCCAGATCACGTTGATGGCCCCGATGCCCAATTGCAACACCATGATACAGGCCAACACTCCCACCATGGTCCGGCTGCCGAGGAGGTAGGTCATCCCCTCTCGCAGTTCAGCCCAAACGGTGGACACCCGGTTCTGGCCTTCCGGATGGGGAGATGGGCGGGGAACGCGCATCGTCCCGATGGCAACGGCAGAAATGAAGAAACTGGCCGAGTCGAGGAGAAAGGCGACCTGTTCGCCCCACAGCCCGATGGTGAAGCCGGCCAGCGCTGGCCCGGCCACCAGGCCGACCGTCTGAATGACCTGCATCAGGCCGTTGGCGGCCAGAAGGTCATCCGCATCGGCAACGATGTGGGGCAGGAGGGCGCTCTGGGCGGGGAAAAAGAAGCGGCTGACGCACGACAGGAGGAAACCGACCCCATAGTAGATCCACACCTGTTCCGCCGTGCCGACCAGAAGGCAGAGGAGAACCAGCAACCCCCGCAGGATGTCGGCGACGATCATCGTATGCTGGCGGTTCCAGCGGTCCACAAAGACCCCGGCCACCGGGCCGAGGAGGAGCATCGGCAAAGCCGAAGAGATCACCGCCAGGCCGACCATCATGGCCGATCCGGTCAGCCGTTCGATCATGATCGGGATGGCCAGGAAGTAGAAGTAATCGCCGATAAAGGAGATCATCTGGCCGATCCAGAGGCGGAGGAAGTTGGGGCGGCGAAGAACGCGCCAGGAAGCCGAGGACATCTACGTACCTTCCCCTCGCAGCATCCGGATGGCCTGGTCGGCGGTCAGCCGGCCGGCCTGCAGGGCTTCCAGGATTTCCCGGCGGCGTTCGGGGCCGGGGCGTGGCCGGGTTTCCTCCGGTGGGAGTTCATAGCCCAGGGCGGCGGCGATCTCCTCCATCCGGCTGCGGGCCGTGCGATAGGAGAGGCCCAGTTCCTCGCCCGCCCGCTGGATGTTGCCCCGATGCTTGACCAGGAGTTCCACAAAGTGGATCTGCTCGGCGCTCAGGCGAAAGAGCGGGCTCAGCGAAAAGGTCCCCTCCAGCACCGTCCCGCACTGCGGGCAGCGCAGCCGCTCCAGATACATCCGTTCACCACAGATCGGACACTTTCCGCCAACCGTATGCATCGCGCACCTCCTGCCTTTTATTATACCAAAACTTCCGTATTTTGTCAAATTTATAACAAAAAACGGCAATAAATTTGAAATACTTTCCGCAGAAGCCGAGACCGGAGGGAGCGCCTTTCGCCGGTTGGAAGGTCGCCTACCCGTTCGGCGAGATCCCCCTTCAGGGAGGTCGTAGGCGGGCTGGAAGTTGATGGCGATGGAAGATGGCAAAACCGCAGGGGGCAACTTCCCAGGAGGAAGACCCTATCTGCAACGGTGATGGCCCGCGAAATTTTCCAAAACTTTAGCGGACGATATGCAGGAACAGGGTCGCGGTAGAGACTTCGTCTCCGGGACGGATGACGGCAGAGGCGATGCCCAGGCCCCGGAAATGTTCGGCAACGAGAAGCCACATCTCGGCATACTGGCGTGCTTCGGCCAGCAAGGTGGTGGGCAGGGCCTTCCAGAAGCCCTCCAGGTTCAGGAAAAGGAGGGCGGTGCGCGACCCGGGCAAATGACGCAGGACGGCTTGAAATTCTTCGGAGGCAGACAGACGCTGCCCCGGGTCCGCCCGGGCCTGGGCCAGCGACCGAAGGGAGGCTTCGTCGAAGGCGAGGAGCAGGAAATTGTCTACCAGGGCATAGCCCAAGGTCAGGTTAGCCTCCTCCGGAACGCGGGAGACGCGAAAGGTCAGGCCGGAGATTTCCCGGTCGGAAAAGGTCCACCCGGCCTCCCGGCCGAGCAGGCTCTCCAGTTCCTGTAGACCGGCCCGAACCTTTTCTTGGTCCTTGACTTCCGTCACCAGGCCGAGACGCATAAAGGCCCCATCTTCTCCCAGAGGTATACCCCCTTCCGGATCCAGCATGAGGAAGAAGCCGATTTCCTCTCCTATCCAGGGAAGGAGGTCTTTTTCCACGTCCAGGCCCCTGTCCTTCAATTCTTCCAGACCGCGCTGCAATTCCAGATAGGTGGGGCGGTTGGACCAGCGAAGGGCGGATAAAATTTCCTCCCAAGAAGCATCCAGACCGGGGATACGGGCGGAAAGGGCGAGATGGCTTTCCTCAGGCATAAAGGAAAGCGCCTTCTCCGGATTAGGAGCCATCGCGGCCCAGTACAGACTCTCTACACCCCCTTGGACCGGTGCCTCACGGTTGATGAAGGCGGCAAATTCTGCCCGCAGACCTTCGGGTTCGAACAGCAGGGTATGGGCTATCGCCCGCACCCGCTGGCGCTGGAGCACGTACACATCTTCTGAGGAAATATACACCTGAAGCACCCCGCCGGAGGGAAGATACCCCAGCCAAGCCCGGTAGTCGGGGTTACTGGCCAGAGAATCCTTTTCCTCCCGTTCCAGGGCCGCCTTCAGGGCGTCCAACTCGGTAGAGAGCAGGAAAACGCGCTCATCGCGGAGGGCAAAGTACAACCTCTGGGAGGGAACGGCAAAGAGGGTATACCGGCCGTAAGTGCTTTCCTCGAGGGGTGTTTGTATCGTTTCCAGTTCCGAGCGCAGACGGTCCAGGAAGGTGTGGAACGCCTGCCCATCCCGCACTTCGACGGCGAGGAGGAGTGAAGTCGCCTTCGATTCTACACCGGTCCGCGGCCCGGTGACACCAACGGCCAGGGAACTCCCCAGCCAGGGCTCGATGTCCCGATCCAGGCGAATGCCTGTCCCCGGGAAGAAAATAGTCTGTTTCCGGAAAGTGGCCATCCCCATCTGGAAGCCGGGGATCTCGGACAGGACGTCGGAAAGCGGCGACCAGGCCTGGGCCTCCTCCCCCACGGGAAGGCGGACGAAAAGGCCCATCGACGCCTCGGGAGGGAGGTAGCGAAATAGGAAAGGAGGTTCTCCCGAAGGGGGGGTAAGGATCAGGCCCAGAGGGATGCCGACTATCACGAGCCCCAGGAAGGAAGACCCGAGGATCAAAAGGAGGGTTTTTCTGGACATTGGGAGACCTCCGCCGCTGTTCTATATATCGGACTCCACCAGGCTATTATAACTCCCCTTTCAGAGAGAGTCAAATCGCATTCCCCATCGTTTGCCCTCTTGGGCATTTCAGGGGTTGGGGGGCCGGTGCCCGTCGTGGAAGCAGGAAAGGGCGCAGGTCATATTGGCCTATACCCCGGAGAACGGTATCCCGGCTCAAGTAGAAGAGCGCTTTGACGGTCGGGCGATGGTGGTGTACAATGCTTCCGGCGAGTAGCCGGAGCACATCCCGAGGAGAAGCCGTTGTCCGAAGGCTGTATCGCCCCACCGGAACTGACCGTCATCCTCCCGGCCCATAACGAGGCCGGCCGGGTGGGCGCTGTGGTGGAAGCCATCCGCCGACGTTGCCCGGAGGCCGAGGTCTTGGTAGTGGACGATGCCTCCACCGACACCACCGCCGACGAGGCCCTCGCCGCCGGGGCCACCGTCCTTCGCCACCCTTACAACAAAGGCAACGGTGCCGCCGTCAAGACCGGCCTGCGCCAGGCCCGTGGCCGCCTCATCGTGCTCATGGATGCCGACGGCCAGCACAACCCAGACGACATCCCCCGCCTTCTGGAGCCGCTCTCCGAGTACGACCTGGTCATCGGAGCCCGCCATCCGGGTTCTCTATCGTCGCTTCTGCGTCGCCTGGGCAATGCCTTCTTCAATGCCCTGGCCACTTACCTGGCCGGCCGGCCCATCCCCGATCTGACCAGCGGCTTCCGCGCTGCCCGCCGAGAAGTCCTCCAGGAGTTCCTTCACCTCCTGCCCAACGGCTACTCCTACCCCACCACGACCACCCTGGCCTTTCTCAAGGCCGGCTACAGTGTGGCCTTTGTCCCGATTCGGTCGGCCCGGCGCGAAGGGGGCAAAAGCGGCATCCGCCTGCTCCGCGACGGCATCCGCTTCGTCCTCATTATCCTGCGCATCGCCACCCTTTTCTCGCCGCTCAAGGTCTTCCTGCCGGTCAGTGCCGGCCTCTTGATCCTGAGTTGCCTTTCGACCGGCTACACCATCTTCGCCGAAAGCCGGCTGCACATCCCTAACTCGGCCGTTCTCTTCTTTACGATGAGCGTCATCGTCTTCCTGATCGGACTGGTCTCGGAGCAGATCGCCATGCTGCGCCTGGAGCAGAAAGAGCATCGGCCATAGCGACGAGAGGGGCATGACTTGGGCACGTGGCGGAGGCTGGGGGGAATTGCGTTGCGCTGGGCCCTGCGCATCCTCGGCCCGGCCCTCCTGGTTTATATCCTCTGGGCCAATCGTGACGAACTTCCCCTGGCCTGGGAAACCCTGTGCCGGGTGAACGGCGTTCCCCTGGCGCTGGCCGTTGTGCTGGTTTTCCCCTTTGTCTTGCTCAAGGGCTGGCGCTGGCAGGTCATCCTGAGGGACCTGGGGCAGAACGTTCCCTGGGGGCGGCTTGTTTTCTACTACGCCCTGGGCATTTTCCTGGGAGCCGCCGTGCCGGGGCAGGCCGGCGATTTCCTGAAAGCCTGGTACCTGAAAGAAGACGGCTATGACCTGGGAGCCGCCTTCCTGAGCACGGTGGTAGACCGCCTGTTCGATATGCTGATCATGGGCCTGCTGGCCCTGAGCGGGCTTTACATCCTCCTGCGTCTGACCTCGGCCCCGACGCTCCTCCTCATCCTGGGCCTGATGCTGGCCGGCATCGTCCTTTTCCTGAGCCTTCTTCTAAGCCGGCGTTGGCGCAACTGGCTGATCGGGCGGGTGCTGCGCTACATCATCCCGGCAAGGGCGCGGCGCGTCCTGCGCGAATATAACGTTCGGGCCTACCTGGACCACTTTTTCCTCAGCTGGCGGAACGTAGCCTTGGGGACGGCCATCTCCCTCCTCTCCTTCTCTACCACCTTCTTTCGCCTCTGGCTCCTCGTCCCGGCCCTGGGCAAGATGCTTCCGCTCGAAACCTTCATCCCCACGATGGCCCTGATGGGGTTGGCCAGCCTCCTTTCGGCGGCCGGATTGGGGACGCGGGAAAGCGTCCTCCTGGCCATCCTGGGGGTGCCGGCCCTGACCTACCCGGCGGTCTGGTCGCGGGGAGAGATCCTCAGCCTCTCCGCCCTGATCTTCTGCCTGGCGCTGGAAAACCTGATCCTCGGCCTGCCGCTCTACCTCCTGCGCCCGCTGGGGAATCGGAGGGGAACAAAATAGGGCTTTTTTAGCCCGTCGGAGGGGAAGGGGTATCTGGCCCCGGGAGATCCCCGGCCAGCCGGGCGATCTCCCGGCGCAGACGCAGGGTGCTCCAGGGAGAAAGGGGTGGGGAGAAGAAGCGGGCCAGTTCTCGAAGCGGCACCCGGCGCAAGCGTTGGACGGCTCGACGTTCCGGCCGAAGGGAGGGGAACATCCGGAGTGCAGCCAGCCGGCCGCGCCAGATTTCGCCCTTCCCGCCCAGGATTCCGTAGGCGCAGGCGGCCAGGTCATAGGCCAGGATCAAGGGGGCGTAGCGCAGCCACAGCCCGGCCGGCAGGTTCAGGTACAGCACCAGCCAGCGGTTTCGGGCCAGGTAAAAGGTCTTGAAGGGCGAATCTTTCCCTCCGGTGGCCGAGTAGACGTGGCGGACGACGGCTCCAGGGGCCAGGAGGCATCTCCATCCGGCCAGACGGGCCCGCCAGGCCAGGTCCACATCCTCTAGGTAGGCAAAGAACTCGGGGCGGAAAATCCCCACCTCCTCCAGCATGGCCCGGCGCAAAAGCGCCGCCCCACCGCTGGGGCCAAAGACCTCCTGCGGCCTGTCCGGCAATTCCCCCCGTCGCCGGCCGACCCAGAGGTCCAGCGCCACCCCGTCCCACTGCATCCGGATGCCGGCCGAGGCCACGAACTCCGGCTTCCGGTCGAAGACGAGCACTCCTCCGACCATGCCGACGCGCTCGTCCAGGCCGGCCGCTTCCACAAGGGCTTCCAGAAAGCAGGGGTCGACCTGGGTGTCGTTGTTCAGGAGGATGAGGAAGTCCCCCCGGGCCGCCGCGATTCCGGAATTCACGCCCTCGGCAAAGCCCAGGTTGCGCGAATGGAGGAGCAGACGCACGCCCGGAAAATGTTCGGCCACCCACCGGGACGAGCCATCGGTCGAGGCGTTGTCGACCAGGATGGTCTCAAAGTCGGAGAGGGTCTGTCGGGAAAGGGCTTCCAGGCAGGGACCCAGGAAAGGCAGGCCGTTCCAGTTGACGATAATGACCGAGCAGCGCGGAAAAGTCACTCCGGCAGGCCCTCCGCCAGGCGGCCCAGCAGGACGGCGACGTGGACGATGCCCCGCTCCAGGTCGCTCAGGCGCACATTCTCGTTCGCCCCGTGGACCTGGGAGCCGGGATGTCCGATGCCCAACCCAACCACCGGCATTCCCAACCCCTGGCCGAAGAGGAAGATCGGCCCGGAGCCGCCGGCGATCGGGAAGACGGCCGGATTCTTCCCAAAGGCCTGTCGGGTGGCCTCCACCACGGCGCGGACGAAGGGGGCTTCCGGGGGCGTGCGGAAGGGCTGGAGTGGAGAACCCAGGATCCGGATCTCGATGTCCCCAAAGCCTTCCCGGTCCAGGTAACGGCGCAGTTGCTCCAGCACCTCTTCCGGACGCTGCCGAGGTACCAGCCGAAAGTCCAGCCGGGCGCGGGCCGTTGCCGGGATGACGGTCCGGTTGCCGTTGCCCATGTGTCCGCCGGCCAGGCCCGAGATGTTGCAGGTGGGGGAGTAGAACTGGCAGAGGAGAAGGGTGCTTCCGGACATCCCCTGCAGGAACGACGGCACCTTCCAGGCCTCCAGGTAATCCCTCTCCGGGAAGGGCAGGCGACGGGACTTGCGTATCTCCTCGTGGCCCGGACCTTCCACGGCATCGTAGAAGCCGTCTATGAGGATCTCCTCGTCCGGGCTTTTCAACCGGCAGAGGGCCCAGACCAGCCGCCAGGCCGGGTTGGGGGCGATGGTGGCCCAGCCGGAGTGCAGTTCGGTGATGGCACCCCGCACCTCCAGTTCCACGCTGAGGATGCCTTTCATCCCCAGATAGAGGTGAGGCCGGCCGTCGCTGCTGATGCTCCCGCTTTCCCAGATGCAACCGTCGGCCCGCAGGCGTTCGCTATGGCCCAGGACAAAGTCGGCCAGATGCGGGCTGCCCACTTCCTCCTCCCCTTCCACCAGGAAACGTACCCCTACCGGGAGGCCGCCCTCCAGTTCCTGCCAGGCGCGCAGGGCCCACAGGCGGGCCAGCAATGTCCCTTTGTTATCCACTGCCCCCCGGGCATAGAGGCGGCGACGGTACAGGCGCGGTGCAAAGGGAGGAAAACGCCACTCGCGCTCGTCGCCGGCCGGTTGGACATCGTAGTGGTCATAGAAGAGGACGGTCGGCCGGCCCGGGAGATCCCCTTCGGCCAGGACCACCGGCGGACCAGCGGCGGAGAGGAGTTGCACGCGCAGGCCGCAACGTTCCAGGGCATGGGCTACCCGGTCGGCGGCCGCCCTCAGGTCCTCCGGTCGGCCAGCCATGCTGGGGATGGCACAGAGCCGCTGCAGGTCTTCTACCACCTCGGGCAGGCGTTTTCGGGCGAAATCTCGAAAGTGTTGCATCACGGCGTTCCTTTCTGGGCTGCCCCTATGGGACGGCCGGCGGGATGTCCTGCCCTTCTCTCCGTTCGCGCAGGTTTCGCAAAAGAAGCGTCCGAACGATCTCGCGCTCGCGCCGGGCCCGCCGCTCCTCAGGGGTGCGATCCAGGACCATCTGCACCGTCTTCACCAGAGCCACCGGGCTGAACGGCTTGGTGATGTACTCATCGGCCCCCAGTTGCCATCCCTGGATGATGTCGGTATCCTGCACCAGGGCCGTCAGCACGACCACCGGGATGTCCTGATAGGCCTTGTTCTGGCGCAGGCGGCGGAGGACTTCCCAGCCGTCCAACCCAGGGCCCAGCATAATGTCCAGAATCACGAGGTCCGGCTGCTCCTCGACCACCCGCTGGAGGGCTTCCAGGCCGCTGGTGGCGGTGAGGACTTGGTGGTTTTCCAGCCGCAGGTTGACCTCGATCAGCTTGAGGATAGGATGCTCGTCCTCAACGACCAGGATTCTGCCCATATCCATCTCCTGATGGGGGTGGGGAAGGGGGGCAACGGGCGATCAGGTCCTCCACACAGGCGGAGAACTGTTGCAGGGAGAACGGCTTCAGGAGAAAGGCGTCCATATGCAACTGGAAGGCGCGTTCCTCGTCCTCGGCATCGGTCGAGAGAAGCAGGATGGGCTGGTGGCGGAGTTCGGGAATGGCCCGTAACTTTCGACAAAGGTCCCAGACCGAACCGTCTTCCTGCCAGGCGTCCAGGATGATGAGCGAGGGGACGGACGAACGGACAAGGGACAGCAGTTCGCCTCCGGAGAAATAGAGGTGCACCCGCCGGCCGGCCCGCTCCAGGTGCATCCGCAGGAGTCGCAAAAGGTCCCGTTCCGCTCCGGCAATCGCCACCTCACCGGGGCGTGGACGCCCGCGCCGTTCTTCCTGTGCAGGGGGGCAGGGACGGCTGACGCGGCGGTCCACCGTATAGGTGCTTCCCGGCATTCGCTTGGCCAGACCTTTCATCTCTGCCGCCAGTCGGCTTACCTCATCCAGACTGAGGAAGGCGCGGTTGACGCTGGTCACCACGCCGATGGAGATGGTCATCAGGGGGAAGCGATGGGGCACCCCGTGGCGGTCATAGCCCCGTAGATACCCCTGCTCCAGGTCGGCCGGGTCATAGAGGGAAGGGATGGAGGCATCGAAGCGTTCGACCAGGGTTTGACAGATTGCCTTCGCCTGCTCCGGTCGGGTGATAACGGCGAAATCGTCCCCACCGATGTGGCCGATGAAATCGTCCGGTGACCCCTTTTCGGCCACCGACTCCTGGATCAGGCGGGCCAGCAGGCGGATGGCCTCGTCGCCGCGCACAAAGCCGTAGGCATCGTTAAAGGCCTTGAAGTTGTCCATATCGATATACAGCAAGGCCCAGTGCCCACCGCTCTGGAGGCGGTAGCGCAACTCTTCCTCCAGCAGACGGTTTCCCGGCAATCCGGTCAGCGGGTTACGTACCGGAATCTCCCGCGCCCGTCGCAGGAGGGCACGGATGCGGGCCAAAAGTTCATCCAGGTCGAAGGGCTTGGTCACATAGTCGTCGGCGCCGCTTTCAAATCCGGAGAGTTTATCCCCCAGGGCCGAGCGGGAGGTCAGCATCAGGATAGGCACGTGGCCGATCCGGGTATCGTTGCGCAGTTGACGGCATACCTCAAAGCCGTCCATCTGGGGCATCATCACATCTACCAGGATGACATCCGGCATCTTCTCCCCGGCCATGGAGATGGCCTCGGTGCCGTTCCCGGCCAGGATCACCCGGTATCCGGCCTTGTCCAGGAAAATGCGCAACAGTTCCCGAACTTTCGGGTCGTCGTCGGCGACAAGGATCGTGGCCTTTTCCGTCTCCATCGCTCAACTCACCAGGCGCTGGTAGAGCAGTTCCAGGCAAAGGTCGCTGCGCACCGTCTCCAGCGATTGGGCGGTCAGGGCGGCGGCTGAGGCACCCAGCCAGACCGCCTCGTCCAGCGGAAAGTGGTTGACCAGGCCGTAGATAATGGCCGCAGTCTGGGCATCGGCTGCTCCGGTGGGATCCACCACGTCGGCCCGCATGGCGGGGATGTAGCCGTTCTGCTCCCGACTGGCATAGGCCACCCCCTGCGGTCCCAGAGAGATGACCACCACTTCCACGCCGGCGGAAACGAGCTGTCGTGCGGCATCGGCCGCCTCCCGAGGGGATGAGATGGGCAAACCGGTCAGTGCCTCGGCCTCCACCGCGCCGGCGGCCAGGAGATAGGTGTACTCCAGGTGATCCCGGTGGCGGCGGGCCAGTTCGAAGGAGACCGGGTCCAGGCAGAAGGGGACACCGTACTTTCGGGCCAGACGGAGGGCCGTTTCGACGGCCGGGCTGGGGGTGTTGGCGTCCACCACCACCATGCGGGCCCGGCGGAAAAGTCTCCGGCGGTCGTAGATGTAACGGGGGGAGAGTCCGGAAAGGATGGCCGTATCGTCCACGGCGGCAGAAAGGTTTCCTTCACCATCGACCAGAGCCACATAGGAGGCCGTGCGTTGGTCACGGAGGAAGAGCACCTGGCTTACATCTACCCCGGCGCGGCCGGTGTGCTTGACCACCTGGTGGCCGAAGGGGTCGCGGGCCACCACGGTCAGGAGGGAGGTGCGCAACCCCAGACGGGCCAGGTTCTCGGCGATGTTGCGGGCCACCCCTCCCACCGTGATGCGCACCCGGCCAGGATTCGAGGTGGCCGGGTGAATCCGACCGGCCACATGCCCCTTGACATCCAGGCAAGCCGCCCCGATGACCACAATTTCAGGCTCCAACGGGTCCATAGCCGGCATCCTCCTCCTACATTATACCACATGGAGCACCAGGCGCAACGGAAGGGTTCGCTGACGGAATTGCAGGAATATTTTGCCAACCCTTCGCTCCCTAGAAGCGAAATTCCTCCAGGATGGACCCGCCGATGAACTCGCGCAGGATGCTGTTGTCGGGGACCAGGTAGGGAGAGCAGGGCCGAACCCACTCCAAGAAGGCCAGCAGGCGACGGGCCTCGACCCATTCCAGCGTGCCCGGCTCCACCTGACGCAGGAGCGGTTCGGCCAGCGGCTTGAGCACGGCCAGTTCATAGGCCAGGGCGGAGTTGAACAGAGCATCGGCATTTTCCTGGTAAGGGAAGATGTGGCGTTCCTCGCCCCGGCGTACCTTCTCCCAGCGGGCGATCGTCTCACAGGCCGGGTAACCGCGGCTTTGGGCATCGCGGACGATGCGTCGCAGGAGGCGCGTGTCGGTGGTCGGAATGCGGTTGTGGCGGTCCAGATTCAACTGGGTGAGGGCCGAGACGTAGACCCGGTAGATGCTCTCGGACGGAATGCGGGGAAGCAGGTTCGGGTTCAGGCCGTGCAATCCCTCGATGAGCAATACCTGGCCGGGGCGCAGGCGAAGCGGCGTTCCCCATTCGCGCTCCCCGCTGATAAAGTTGTAGTGGGGAGGCGTAACCTCCTGCCCCTCCCGCAGGGCCAGGACGTGCTCGTTGAGGAGTTCGAGGTCAATGGCCTCCAGAGCCTCATAATCCGGCGCCCCTTCCTCGTCGAGCGGGGTTTGGGAACGGGGGATAAAATAGTCGTCCAGACCGAGCGGCAGGGGACGGAGGCCGTTGGCCAGAAGTTGTACGCCCAGCCGCTTGCTGAAGGTGGTCTTGCCGGCCGAGGTGGGGCCGGCGATGAGCACTACTCGGATCGACTCGCGCCGGCCGGCGATCTCGCGGGCGATCTCGGCCAGGCGCTGGGCATGGAGCGTCTCCGAAACCAGGATGATCTCGCGCATTCGGCCGGCCTCGTTGGCCCGGTTCAGGTCGGCCAGGTCTTCGACTCCCAGAAAACGCATCCACTCCCCGTATTCCTGAAAGACAGCGGCCAGTTTGGGCGAATCGTGGAAAGGCAGCAGGGTGTTCGGGTCGCTGCGACGGGGAAAACGCAGGATAAAGCCCGGCGGATAGGGGTGCAGGGCAAAGACGTTCAGGTAACCGGTAGAGGGCACCATGTGACCGTAGAAATACTCATAGACGCCACGCAACTCGTAAACGGTCAGGTAGTCTTTCGTCCGGAATTCCAGAAGGCGCACCTTGTCCAGGTAGCCCTGCCGCTCAAAGATCTGCCGCGCCTCGGCCAGCGGGACACGCCGGCGGATGATGGGCAGGTCGGCCTCGACCAGGGCATGCATGTGCCCCTCCAGGCGGGCCAGTTCCTCGGCCGTGAAATTCCGGCCCTCCACTCGGCAGTAGAGGCCGTTCAGGGTCAGCGAGTGGTCCACCACGATGCGGGCTTCGGGGAAGACTTCTCGGGCGGCGACGACCAGCAGGAAGGAGAGGGAGCGCTGGTAGACGCGCATCCCGTCGCTGTGGGCTAGGGTCAGCGGCTGAACATCCAGGTCGCGTCTGACCGGGTAAGTCAGTTCCACCAGTCTCCCGTTGACCAAGGCGAGGACGGCCTTCGGCTCGCCCGGCCGGGCTACGGCAGCGACAAAGGCCTTCCGCGGTGTGCCGACGGGCGCCTCCAGGATGCGCCCATCGGGGAAATAGACCTGCGCCGTTTTTCGTGGCCGGCCGGCGCGGACCGAGGGGAACGGTTTACCTTTCCTCAACGGCTGCTCTCGACGATGTGGATCTTCAAAAAGTTGGTCGGCCCCCGGCTCGTAACCGGCATTCCTCCCATGATGAGCACCGGATCGCCGGGCTGCAGATAACCTCGGCCGAGCAGTTCCCGTTCGATCGAGGCAATCATGCCGTCCGTATCCTCGACAAAGGGGCACAGGATCGGGGTGACCCCCCAGAGGAGGCTGAGCCGACGCCAGACGGCCTCGTGGGGCGTGGCGGCCAGGATGGGCACGGCCGGCCGGTCCTTGGCGATCAGGCGGGCGGTGAAGCCGGTGCGGGTGAAGGCGATGATCGCCTTCAGGGCCATATCGTGGGCGATCTCCCGGGCCGCATGGCTGATGGCATGGGCATGGGTGGGAGCAGGGCGCCATTCCGTCTGGCGGCCGCCGATGTCGCCGCGCCGACCGCTGCGTTCGGCCTCCTCGATCACACGGGCCATGGTCCGCACCGCCTCCAGCGGATACTCCCCGACCGCCGTCTCGCCGGAAAGCATTAGGGCATCGGCTCCATCGATGACGGCATTGGCGATGTCGGAAGCCTCGGCCCGGGTCGGACGGGGTTCGTGCAACATGGACTCGAGCATCTGTGTGGCCACGATAACCAAGCGGCCCTTTTCGTTGGCCTGTTCGATGATCTCCTTCTGCAGAATCGGCACCCGTTCGGGAGCCAGTTCCACCCCCAGGTCGCCCCGGGCCACCATCACTCCATCGCTTTCCTCCAGGATGGCCGGCAGGTCCTCCAGGGCCTGCGGCTTTTCGATCTTGGCGATCAGGGGCACCTCTTTCCCCTGCTGGGCGATCAGCTGGCGGGCCTCACGGACATCTTTGGCCCGTCGTATAAAGGAAATGGCCACATAGTCCACCTCCATCTCCAGCCCGGTGATCAGGTTGGCCCGGTCCTGGGGAGTAATGGCCGGAAGGTCCAGCGGCACATCGGGAAAATTGACCCCCTTCCGTTCGGCCAGCAGTCCGCCGTTGGTGACCCGGCAACGCAACTCCGTCCCCTCGGCGGAGAGCGTCCGCAGTTCCAGACGGCCGTCGTCCAGCAGGACGCGGCTTCCCGGCGGAATCCGGGCGATGTCCGGGTAGTTGATCGGGATGAGGTCGGGGCGCTTCGCATCCGCCCGGCCGGTGAGGAGGACCTCTTCTCCTTGGCGAAGGAGGCGTGAACCGTCCGGCAGGGGGCCGACGCGCAGTTTGGGGCCGGCCAGGTCCTGCAGGATGGCCACCGGCCGGCCCATCTCGGCGGCGATGCGGCGCACCTGTTGGCATCGTTCCCGATGCCCATCCGGGCTGCCGTGGGCAAAGTTCAGCCGGAAGACGTTGACCCCGGCATCGATCAGGCCGTGGATAACCTCTTCGGAGGCGCTGGCCGGGCCCAATGTGGCGATGATCTTTGCCCGCCGTCTGGGCAGCATCTCCATCGTTCCTTCCTATTCATCCGCGACCGCCAGCACCGCTGCCCCTTCGATCTGCCCCTGTCGCAGCCGCTCGAGGGCCTCGTTCGCCTGCTCCAAAGGGAAGACGTTGACCCGTGTGCGGACCGGGACCTGAGGGGCCAGTGCCAGAAACTCCCGTCCATCCTGGCGGGTCAGGTTTGCCACCGAGCGCATGATCCGTTCCTCCCAGAGCAGGCGATAGGGGAAAGAGGGGATGTCGCTCATGTGGATACCGCCGCAGACGACCGTGCCCCCCTTGGCCGTGGCCTGCAATGCGGCCACCACGAGGGGGCCGACCGGGGCGAAGATGATGGCCGCATCGAGCGGATGGGGAGGCGGTTCGGTGGAATCGCCGGCCCAGACGGCGCCCAGGGCCCGGGCAAAATCCTGCGCCGCCGTATCTCCCGGCCGGGTGAAGGCATAGACCTTTCGACCCTGATGCACCGCTATCTGGGCGATGATGTGGGCCGCCGCTCCGAAGCCGTAGAGTCCCAGGTGCTCGGCATGCTCCCCGGCCAAGCGGTAGGAACGATAGCCGATCAGGCCGGCGCAGAGGAGCGGTGCCGCCTCCACATCGCTGTAGCCTTCCGGCAAAGGGAAACAGTAACGCCGGTCGGCCACGGCGTACTCGGCAAAGCCGCCGTCCAGGGTATAGCCGGTGAAAAGCGCCCGGTCGCAAAGGTTTTCCTGTCCGCGCCGGCAGTAGCGGCAGGTGCCGCAGGTCTTGCCCATCCAGGGTACTCCGATGCGTTGCCCCGGGCGGAACGGGGACTCTTCCCCGGCCTGGACGACGCGGCCGACGATCTGATGCCCCGGGATGAGGGGAAGTTTGGGCTCGGCCAGTTCGCCGTCCAGGATGTGCAGGTCGGTGTGGCAGACGCCGCAGGCCAAGACGCGGAGGAGGACCTGTTCCGGCCCCGGCCGGGGTAGCGGCACCTCCATCAGGCGTAAAGGCCGGCGCGGTGCCTCCAGCACCATGGCCCGGATCGTTTTCGGAAGTTCCATCTCTCCTCCTGCGAGTCGGGGCGTGGCACCGCCATGCCCCTTTACTCCTGAAGCCGGGCCGGAGCCGGTTCCAGGGCGTAGATGCCCTGGTATTCGGGAGGAAGGAGGGCGGCAATACGCCGCATACTGACCTCGGTCAGATGCTCCAGGACGGAGCGGGCGATGCGTCCCGTCACGCGCTCGACCCGGAACGGTTCGCCGATACGAAAGGAGACGGGTCCCCGGCGGGGGAAGATGCGGCCTTCCGGAAGGATGAGGTGGGTTCCGGTGATGGCCGCCGGGACGATCGGCACGCCGGTACGAAGGGCCAGGAGCGCGGCGCCGGCGTGTCCCGGCCCCATCCCGGGGCGGCGACTGCGGGTGCCCTCGGGGTACATACAGAAGAGCCATCCCCGGCGGAGAAAACCTTCTGCCCGCTGCAAAGCCCGTCGGGAGGCGATTCGCCCCCGGGCCACCGGGACCACCTGGAGGGCGCGCAGGAGCGTCCCCAGGAAGGGGGTAGCAAAGACTTCCTCCTTGGCCATAAAGGTAACGCGTCGTTTCAGGACGGCGATGGGCACGACGGGGTCCATCAGATTGACGTGGTTGCAAACCATCAGGGCTGGCCCGGAAGGGACGTTCTCCATCCCGTCCACCTCCAGTTCGGTAAAGATCCAGAGGAGCAGACGGATGACGGCTCGAACGACGGCATAGAACATGGCAGCCTCCTCCAATCCTGCTTCAGCAATCGAAGAGGGCCAGGAGCAGGGCTTTTTCCTCCTCCAGGGTCATATGGTCGTTCCGCAGGTAGAGGGCATCCCTGGCCGGCCGCAGCGGGGACACCGAGCGGCCGGAATCGATCTCGTCGCGCCGGCGAATGGCTTCCAGGATGGTCACGTAATCCACCGCGTTGCCCCGGGCCTGGAGTTCGGCCATCCGCCGGTGGGCCCGCACCTCGGGGGAGGCGTCCAGGTAGATCTTGAACTCGGCCTCGGGCAGGACGACGGTGCCGATATCCCGTCCCACCATCACCACCTCGCCGCGTTTCCCGACGGCCCGCTGCTTCCGGGTGAGGGCGGCACGTACCCCCGGATAGGTGGAGACGGGGGAGACCGAGGCATCCACCTCCGGCCGGCGGATATCCCAGGTCACGTCGCGCCCGTCCACGTAGACATCGTACTGCCGGCCGTCCTGGACGGTGGGACGGGTCACATCGACGGTGATCGTCTCCGCCAGGGCGGTGATGGCCGCCTCGTCGGCGATCGGGATGCCCCGGCGCAACGCTTCCCAGGTGACGGCGCGGTACATCACGCCGGTGTCAAAGTACAAATAACCCAGGGCCTGGGCCAGCACTTCTCCCAGGGTACTTTTTCCGGCACTGGCCGGCCCGTCAATGGCGATCGTTCGGGGTCTGAACATCGGTTCCTCTTGGCTTTTGCCCCTATTCTATACCAGAACGGGGGCCGGTGCAAACGGTTGACCCGGTGCCCGGCGGGCACTTGACGCGGGAGGACGCCAATGGTAAAGAACAGCGGTGACAATTTCTTCATATGGTATATATGATAATAAAACTCTGAGATCGGCCCATCGTATTCTACCCCTTTTACCTGAATCCGTGATACCTGCGTGGTAGCGACTTTCTGATGCGTTTTTCGCAGGGTCGCCGGGCGGAGGGCATTCTGGTGCGCACCGTCCATGCAACAGCTGGCCAAAACTTGAGGGTGGGGCGAGTGGCCATTTGCGAACGGCCCCTACTCCTCAAAAGGATACACTTCTCCGATCCGGTGTTCCAGAGCATAGGTGGCGGCCTGCACCCGGGAGGAAAAGCCCAGTTTGCTGAGGATGGCGCTGACATAGTTGCGCACGGTCTTTTCCCGCAGTCCCAGGCGATGGGCTATCTCTTTATTGCTCAACCCCCGGGCCACGCCGGCCAGGACGCGCACCTCCTGTTCCGTCAGGCCGGCAAAGGCCTGGCGATGACGTTCCCGTGCCCCTTCCCGCACGCGGCGCAGCACCCGCTCCGTCACCGCCGGATCGAGGAGGGCTTCGCCCCGCCCTACTGTCTCGATGGCCTGCACGAGCGCCTCGCTTCCGATCTGTTTCAGGACATAGCCGCTGGCTCCGGCGGCGATAGCCTCAAAGAGCGCCTGATCGTCCTCGTAGGAGGTCAGCATAATGACTCTTGTCTCCGGCCGGCGGGTCCGTATCTCCCGACAGGCTTCCACACCCGAACGGCCGGGCAGACGCACGTCCATCACCACCACGTCAGGGCGTTTCCGTTCGGCTTCAGATACGGCTTCCTCGGCCGTAGCCGCCTCCCCGACCACCTGCAGATGCGGATAACGTTCCAGCAAGGCACGCAACCCCAGTCGTACGACCTCGTGATCGTCCACCAGAAGCACACGCCAGCGGCTCTGGGTCATCGGTGTCCCTCCCGGCCGGCCTCTTTCCCGATCGCCTCCGGCAAGTACGGGCACGGCGCAGCCGTGCCCGTACCGGGGTGCGGCGCCTGCACCGTAATCCGCGTGCCCGCGCCGGGTCGAGAGTCTACCCGGAGGTCTCCCCCCAGGAGTTCGGCCCGTTCGCGCATCGTCTGCAATCCCATCCCTCGTCCCCCGCGCCGTACCTGTTCCGGGTCAAAGCCGCAGCCGTCATCCGCTATCTCCAGATGCACGGATTCCGGGGCACAGACCAATTCCAGCCGTACCTTCCGGGCCCGGGCGTGTCGTTGCACATTGCTTAAGGCTTCCTGGGCGATCTGGTAGAGGTGAGAAACGCGTTCCGGAGGAAGGGTACAACAAGGGCCCCGCACATGGAAGTCGACCTCCAGCATCGTGTTCAGGCGTACCTCCTGCACCATTTCGGTCAGCTGCCGGACCAGGTTGCCCTCTCCATATTGGCCTCGCAGGTCAAAGATATAGGCACGGATCTCCTGGATGATCCGGTTCAGTCTCTCCATGACATCGCGGATCTTTTTCTGGGCCTCCTCCGGTGCCTCGGTGCAGGTATGGAGGGAATCTTCCAGGCGCAATCCGGCTGCGTAGAGCGATTGGATGATACTGTCATGCAGTTCGCGGCCGATGCGCTCCCGGTCGGCCAGAAGAAGGCTACGACGCTCGGCTTCGGCCACGATGGCCTCGGTCTCGGCCTCGAAGACGGCCAGGGCAAGGAGGATGCAGAGGGCCATGGCGACACCATCGAGGGTACGGAGTACGGGGGCAAAGACGCCGATGGCATAGAGCAGCCATGGGTAAGCCAACCACTCTCCGGGGAAAAAAGGCCCGGCCACGGCCAGGAAAACTCCCACGATGAGGAAAAAGCCCAGGGAAAGGGCTGCCCCCAGCAGGTAGGGGGCGATATGGGGGAACCCGGCCTCCCGCACGTCCCGGCGCTGTTCCAGAAGGCCCAGACAGGAAAACGTTGCTCCAGGCAGGCCCAGGAGATAGCGGGCCAGCACATCGCCGGTGCTGAAAAGGACCTCTCGAGGTGCCCGCGTAGCGGCCCAGAGGTATACCAGGCCCAGGATCCAGAATAAGACAAAGAGGATGGGGAGAAGGCGCACCATCCGCCAGCGCGGCTTGGCCGGCCGCAGAAGTTCCACCCCGAACTGGAAAAGCAGGGCCAGTGCCAGGCCGCGGGCCAGAAGTTGCAAAACGGCTATCCAGGAGACGTAGGCGGGGATGGGCAGTTGTTCCTGGAGGGGAATAATCAGGTTGGCCCATTCGTTCAGTCCGTAGAGGAGACCGAAACCGGCCAGAAGGCCCAGATGCCGGGCCATCTGCAGCCGGCTATAGCGTCGTCGTTCCAGGGCCGTAGCCAGCCCCATCGAGAAGAAGGATACCCCCCCGATGAAGTAGATGAGGGGACGGTTTGCCGTGAAGAAAAAGTTGATCGTTTCCAAAACTATTCCCCCTGAAGGTCCCGCTGGGCCGCCTCGGCCAGAAGGTCGGCCGCCCGGGACACTTCGGCTTCATCTTCCCCCTCTACCATAATCCGCAAGAGCGGCTGGGTACCGGAATACCGCAGGAGGATCCGCCCCCTTTCTCCGAGACGTCCTTGAGCCCGGCCCAGGGCCTTCTGGAGTTCGGGAAGCGTCTCCAGCGGGGGTTTTCGTGGGGTCGGCACGTTCAGGGTCACCTGGGGATATTTGCGTATCCCCATCGAAAGCGCCGAAAGGGGACGGCGGGTGCGGACGGCCAGGCCCAGCACCTTGATCGCCGTGTAAAGCCCGTCCCCGGTGGTCATGCCCTCGCCGAAGAGAAGCACATGGCCGGAGGGCTCTCCGCCCAGGACAAAATCGCCCTCCAGCATCCGCCGGGCGATGTGCCGGTCGCCCACCGGGACGCGCTCCAGCCGGCCTCCCCAGGCTTCCAGGGTGTGCTCCAACCCCAGGTTCGTCATTACCGTGCCCACCAAAGTATTGTGGCGCAACTGTCCCCGGGACAGGAGGTCGCGGGCCAGGATGGCGAGTATGTCGTCGCCGTCCAGGAGGGCGCCCCGTTCGTCCACCAGAAGGAGACGGTCGCCGTCGCCGTCCAAGGCCAGCCCGGCGTCGGCGTGCTCGCGCAACACGGCCTCGCGCAGTCCTTGGGGGTGCTCGCTTCCACACCCGTCGTTGATGTTCTCGCCGTCGGGGGCGGCGTTGAGCGCGATGACCTTGGCTCCTAGGCGGCGGAGGAGTTCTGGGGCCACCCGGCAGGTAGCCCCGTGAGCGCAGTCCACCACGAGGCGCCAGTTCTCCAGCGGTCGTGGCCGGCCGGCCCGGGCGACCAGTGTTTCCAGGTAGACCTCCTCCGGAACGACTTCCACACCTACCGGCCGTCCCACCGGCCGGAACGGGCTGGCCGAGATGGTCTGGCGGACACGCCGCTCGATTTCTTCTTCCAGCGCGTCGGGCAGTTTGAAGCCGCTGCCGGAGAAGAATTTGATCCCGTTGTCGGGAGCCGGATTATGCGAAGCGGAGATGGCCACCCCCAGGCCGGCCCCCAGGTGTCGTGTAAGCAAGGCCACGGCCGGCGTGGGCAGAATCCCCGCAAAGAGCACATCGATCCCCCGTTCCATCAGCCCGGCGGCGATGGCCGTCTCCAGCATTGGGCCGGAGCGGCGGGTATCCCGGCCGATAAGGGCCAGCGACGCATAGCCGGCTTCCCACATCACTTCGGCCACAGCCTGTCCCACACGCACGACAAAGTCGGCCGTCAATGGCCAGGTGGGTACCCGGCCTCGGATGCCGTCGGTGCCGAAAAGACGCCCTTCTTCAGCCATTCCGCGCCTCCGATTCCGTCAGTCCGGCCATTTCCCTCCCCCCTTCCAGGAGGGACCGGACCTCCTCCGTGCTCCCGGCCTCGGCATACAGCCGCAGGAGTGGCTCGGTCCCCGAGGGTCGGATGAGGAGCCAGTTTCCGTCGGCTAGGACGTACTTGTAGCCGTGCTCGCCGAAGAGGAGCTGCACCGGCCGGCCTAGGAGCTCCCGGGGCGGATTCTTCCGCAGACGCTCCAGCACTCCCGGATAGCATTCCTCTGCACAGGGTAGGTCTAGGCGGGCATACTCGTGCCTGCCCACCTGCTCGAAAAGGTAGGAAATCAGTTCGGAGGGGGTGCGTTCCAGCCGCACCATGAAGTCGAGCAGGAAAAGAGCGGACAGGATGCCATCCCGTTCGGGGATGTGGCCGCGAAAACCAAACCCTCCACTTTCTTCCCCACCGATGATGGCGTCCTCCTCCACCATTTTGGCTCCAACGTATTTGAAGCCCACCGGTGTTTCGAAGACAGGGAGATGGTAGCGGGCGGCCAGTTTTTCCACCATCGCGGTGGTGGAGATACTTTTGACGATCGGGCCGCGCCAGCCTCGCACCTCGAGGAGGTAAAGGGTAAGGAGGGCAAAGACGCGCAGGGCATCCACGTAGCGGCCTTTTTCGTCCACCAGACCGACCCGGTCGGCGTCGCCGTCTAGGGCCAGGCCGGCGTCGGAACCGCTGTCAGGCACGATCGTGCAGAGTTTGGTCAGGTTGTGAGGCAACGGTTCAGGGTTGCGCATTCCCGGAAAGGTGGGGTTGCGCTCGCCGTGGATCTCGACCACCCGCGTGCTTCCCCCTTGCAGGAAGGGCGGCAAGTACCCGCAGCCGGCACCGTACATCGGGTCGATGACCACCGTCAGGCCGGCCCGGCGGATGCGCTCCAGCGGGACCAGACTGGCCAGTTGTTCTTGATAGGCCGGGAAAGGGTCGAGGAGGGTAATGCGTCCCGCCCGTCGGGCCGCCTCGAACGGTTCCCGCCGTACCGGCGAGCGATCCAGCAGGGCTTCGATTCCGGCGATCATCTCCAGCGGGGCGGAGGCGGCGTATTCCGACTTGATCTTGAAACCGTTGTATTGCGGCGGGTTGTGGCTGGCCGTGATCACCACGCCCCCTGCTGCCCGATGTACCAGGATGGCATAGGCCGCCGTAGGAGAAGGGCAGGCCTTCTGGCAGAAGAAAACGGGGATACCGTTGCCGGCCAAGACCTCGGCCGTCGCTGCAGCAAAGTCTTCGGAGGCGAAACGGTGGTCGTAGGCGATAACCAACCCCCGTCGGGCCCCTCCCTGCATCTGGAGATAATCGGCCAGGGCCTGGGCAACCCGACGGACGTTCTCGAAGGTAAAGTCCTCGGCAATGACAGCGCGCCAGCCGTCGGTGCCGAAACGGATGGGAGCGGGCATCGCCTGCTGTCCCGTACCGTCAGGAGGCGGAGTGGGTGGATGCTTCAACGGTTTCCTTGCTGCCGACCCCTTGACCCCGTGGGCCGGCCTGTTGGAGCAGCGCCTCCAGTTCCTTCCCTTCCAGCGTTTCCATCTCCATCAGGCGTTGGGCGATCTGGTCGAGCACATCGTGGTGCTTCTCCAGAAGGAAGCGGGCCTGCTGGTAGGCCTCTTCGACGATCCGGCGGACTTCCTCGTCGATCAGTCGGGCCGTATCGTCGCTATAATCGCGCTGTTCGCCGATCTCGCGTCCCAGGAAGACGAGTTCGTCCTTCTGGCCGTAGGCTACGGGGCCGAGGCCTTCGCTCATGCCGAACTCGGTCACCATGCGTCGGGCCATCTTGGTGGCCTGCTCGATGTCGTTTTCCGAGCCGGTGGTGACATCGTGGAGGACGAGTTGCTCGGCGGCATAGCCGCCCATCGCATAGGTGATGTCGGCCAGGAGTTTACGCCGGGACATGAGGTGGCGATCTTCAGTCGGCAAGGCCATCGTATAGCCCAGGGCCATGCCCCGGGAGACCACGGAGATCTTGTGCACCGGATCGCACTCCGGGGTCAGGTGGGCCACCAGCGCGTGGCCGGCCTCGTGGTAGGCGATGATGCGTTTTTCCTCTTCGCTGATGCGGCGGCTCTTGCGTTCGGGACCGGCGATCACCTTCTCCGCTGCCTCCTCCAGGTCGGCCATGGTAATCTGGCGGCGGTTGCGCCGGGCCGCCAGGATCGCTGCCTCGTTGACCATGTTGGCCAGATCGGCCCCGGAGAATCCAGGCGTCTGTCGGGCCAGCACCTCCAGGTTCACATCGGGCGCCAAGGGCTTGCCCCGGACGTGCACCTTGAGGATCTCCACCCGGCCGCGCATGTCCGGCCGGTCCAGCACCACCCGTCGGTCAAAGCGACCGGGGCGGAGGAGGGCGGGATCGAGGATGTCCGGGCGGTTGGTATTGTGCAGGAGGACAGGCGTCTCGCCGCCGAAAAAGGCCTCGTTTTCACAGCCGCAGAGGTCATAGACATAGCCGTCGTAAGGCAGGCGATGCACGGCCGTAACGATGGGGCGACAGTCCCCATTCTTTCTCCACACCTCAGGGAGATAAGGGGAATGATCTCCATCCGGAAGTTCTACCAGTACATCGCCGGGCTGAAGGTCGGCCACCGCCCTGGTTTGCAGGCCCTGCCGGGTGTGGACAAAGACGGAATGGTTCCCTGTGGTGCGCAGGCGGCCACCACGATATTCGATTTCGTAAATTTCGCACACACGGTAGCGATACACCCCTCGGACCGGCACAAAGGCGCTGTGGTCGAACAGGAGGGCGTGGTGACGGCGCGGGTCGGGCCGGCGGACAAATCCCAGGGTCTGGAAGCGGACCGGCTTCTCCACCCCCTCCTCGCCTTCGGCGTAATATGGGTCAACGACCTCGGCGATAGGCCGCAGACGAACCAGGCCGTCCTCCTTGACCAGAATCGGAGTATCTCCGGTGACGCTGGCCGCGATCACGATGACGTTCGTATTGGTATCGAAGCCGTCCATCTCCACCAGAATCTGGTTGAGGGTCTGTTCTCGCTCGTCGTGGCTGCCGCCCAGCCCGGTGCCACGCTGCCGGCCGACAGCGTCGATCTCGTCAATGAAGACGATGTCCGGCGCGTTCCGCTTGGCCTGGTCGAAGAGGTCGCGCACGCGGGAGGCACCCACCCCCACAAACATCTCCACAAACTCTGACCCAGAGATGGAGAAGAATGGCACACCGGCCTCGCCGGCCACGGCCCGGGCCAGGAGCGTCTTTCCCGTCCCCGGAGGGCCCATCAGAAGCACGCCCCGGGGGATACGCGCCCCCAGGGAGGCGAACTTCTCCGGGTACTTCAGGAACTCGACCACCTCGCTCAGTTCTTGCTTGGCCTCGTCCACCGCTGCCACGTCGGCAAAAGTAACCTTGGGCTTATCCCCAGTGAAGAGCCGGGCCCGGCTTTTACCGAAGGAGAGGGCCTGGTTGTTCGTCCCCTGGGCTTGTCGTAAGAAGAAGAAAAGGGCAAAGAGGAAGATGAGCGGCATAATCAAGTAGCCCAGGGAGCCGAGGAGCGAGTGCCAGAAGGAAGGCGGCCGGACCTCGATCTCCGGCATCTGATCGATGGGGATGCCGGCCGCGCGCAGCAGAGAGAGGATGCTCTCCTGAGACTCTTTGCGCGAGGTAACCGTGCCCCCGTCCGTATACTTGATTTCCAGACGTTGCTCATCGTCGCCGACGATGATGCGGGAGATCTTTCCCGCCCGGGCATCGGCCAGCACCTGGTTCAGTTGAACCTCCCGCTGCCCGCCCGGGTTCAACTGGCTGAAGATCAAGGCGATGGCGGCGACGATGATGATAAGATAAATCAGGCCACTTGCCCAGCGACTGCCCATCAAGAACCAACCTCCATCAAGTTCTTATATCTATTATACCAGAAACCCCCGAAACCGCAACCGACGTGGGACGACGAACCCGGCGACGAGCCGGGCTTGTTCCAAGCCCTGCTTACAGGCTTCTCCGGCAAAAGCCCGCAGTTTTCAACCATGGGGTGAAGCGGAAGGAAGCCGGATGACCACCGGACAATCCTGAACACCTGTTCTATACTACGGCCTCTCGGCCGAGTCTCCTTCAAAGCCGCATGTTTGCCGGGTTCCGGTGAGAAAGCCTTCTCCCTTCACCGGGTCAAACCTTCGAGGGGGTATGTCCCGCAGGCAACCATGGGGACTCCACCCAAGAATCCATCGCTTTTCAAGTGTGGAAGTGTCAAATCCCGGACATGGGGAGGCGGAGGATGCTGCGCCCGTACCGATGCAGGCGGGCGACCATGCTGCCCACCTTGCACCAAGGCGGGCTGGGCCGACCGAGCAACCGGCCCTGGGACAGGGCGGCCAGAAACTCCTGCGGCCCGGAAAAGGCCGGCATGAGCACCGTACAGGCTCCCACTTCCCTGCTGCTATGGGCATCCGAGCCGGCCGTCATGGGCAGGGCCAGCCTCCGCCCCAGTGCCTCTGCCCGGCGGTTGCTCTCCTGGCTCGGGACCCGGCCGTTGCGCCCCTCGATGAAGTCGAGCAGGCCGGTCCGGGCCAGTTCCTCCACCCACTCAAGCGATAGAACATGGCGCCAGGAATCACAGGGATGGGGCACGCCTACCAACCCTCCCTGCGTCCGGATGGCCCGGGCCGTCTCCCAGACATCTATCCTCGCCGGGACCTCCTCCCGTAAGAAAAGGCCCAACACCTCCCCCTGGAGTGTTTCGACCTCCTCGCCCACGATAACCTGCAGTCCTGTCGAAGCCAGGCGAAGCACTTCGAGCGCCCCTTTTATCGTGTTGTGGTCGGTCACGGCCACGCCGGCCAGCCCTCGCCGGGAACAGGCTTCCAGAAGTTCGACCGGGCTGAGCAGGCTATCCGGCGAAGCGTCGGTATGAAGGTGCAGATCGAAACATCCCCACATCGAGATCTCCGCCTGGGCCGGGGGGCCACATGCCTCCTACAGGTCGCCGTAGTGGTGCAGGACCAGGGCCGTGGCCACAACACCGGCCGTCTCCGCCCGCAGGATCCGCGGTCCCAAACGGACCGGATAAAGGCCATAGTTGCGGGCCAGTCGCACCTCCGCTTCCGAAAAGCCCCCCTCCGGGCCGATGAAGATGGACACGTTAAAGGGGCTTTCCGGTCCGGTTTCCCCCAGTACCGTTCGCAACGGGGTGGACGCCTCTTCCCAGGGAATCAGAGCCAATCCACCGCTCCGGTGCACCTGTTCACAGGCGGCAGCAAAAAGCACGAGCGGCTGCAGGACAGGTACGCGGCCGCGCCGCGACTGCTCCGCCGCCGCCTGGAGGACCTTTTCCCAGCGCTGTAACTTGCGCCGGGAAAGTTGATGGGCGTCCTGAACGATACACCGTTCGCTGAGCAAGGGGACAAAGACACTGACCCCGACTTCGGTGCCTTTCTGGAGGGCCCACTCGAAGCGTTCCCCTTTGAGCACGGCCTGGTAGAGGGTGATCTGGGTACGTGGTTCGTTCTGGCAAAGCCGCTTTTGCCGAACCTGTCCAGCGATGCGCTCCGTTTCCACGTGCTCCAGGAGAACCTCGTACTCCCAGCCGGAGTTGTCGAACATAACCACCACATCGCCCGGTCTCAGGCGCAGGACATCGCGCATTCGGTGGATCAGAGCCGGCTCCGTGATCTCCAGCCGGTCCCGGATCGAGGACGCGAGGGGGATAAAGAAGCGGTTCATCTGCCTTCTCCTGGATGACGATGGACCCAGGCTATCCAATCGTCCTCCTGGAGCTTCTCGATGGACATCAGGCCGACCGCCTGGAGCGCCGCCTGCACCTCGTCGGCCTGCTCCACCAGGATGCCGGAGGCGATCAAAAGCCCGCCGGGAGCCAAGGCCGCGGCCATCCGGCCAGCCAGTTCCCGAATCGTCCGGGCCAGGAGGTTGGCCAGGATCAGGTCAAAAGGTCCCTCCCAGGGCGCAGCATGCTGCGTCCCGAATTCCAGTGTTCCCTCCCGAACCTGGATACGGCCGCCTAGCCGGTTACGGCGTACATTTCCCCGGGCGGCCTGCACGGCGACCGGATCGTTATCCAGCGCCAGGATGGGGCCGCTCCCCAGCCGGGCCGCAGCGATGGCCAGGATGCCCGAGCCGGTGCCCAGGTCCAGGACGCGCATTCCGGGCTGCAGGAAGCGCTCCAGGGCGCGCAGGCAGAGTTGCGTCGTCGGATGTAGCCCGGTGCCAAAGGCAGGACCGGGATCCAATCGGAGGACGATCTGTCCTCGGGACGGGCGGAAACGTTTCCAGGCCGGCACTACCACCAGCCGACGGCCGACCTGGAGGATGGGGTAATAGTCCTTCCAGGCCTGCCCCCAGTCCTCTTCGGTAAGGGTACGCACCCGTAACGGCCCGATGGGACGCAGGTGGCCCAGGAGGTTCAGGGCCATTTCGATCTGGCGAACCGTCTTGGCAGCATACGTATCGTGAGGGATGTAAGTGTGGAGGGTGGCCGGGAGGCCCGGGTCTGGGGACAGAGAAAGGCCGTTCTCGGCCGGTCGGCACCCTTCCTCGATGACGACGCCCCCCTGGTAGCCATAGCGGGACAGTACCTCGCCGACGGCTTCCACCGCCTCCGGATCGGCCTCTACGCTCAGCTCGAGCCAAGTGCCCGCCCGATCCATCCTGGTGCTCCGAAAGGCCGATCAACCGGACAGGGAAGCACAGGCGCGGCCCAGCGCCTCACGGGCTTTTCCGAGGTCCCCCTCCGGGGAAAAACCCAGGACGAGGAAGTAGGTGGACTCTTCGGTCAACGGGACTCCCAGGAAGCTGAGCCGGGCCGTTCCCAGGAAAAACTCGGTGCTGGGACCGGAAGCGAGCGTGCCGGCCGCCTTCCGTACGGCTTCGGCCAGGGCGGCCAGTTCGATTTCCAGAACTTCGGTCTCTACCTCCTGGAACGATTCTGCGAGGGCGATCTGTACTCCCAGGCCGTCCACGCCCAGGAGACCGGCCATAGCCGCCCCCGGCACGGAATCCAGCATCGTCGTCAACACGTTTTCAATTTCTTCCATCGGATTCTCCATCGTCGGGTTCTGCCCCTACATTTCCCGCCGGCCCTCCAGCGCCCGGCTTAACGTCACCTCATCGGCGTACTCCAGGTCTCCCCCCATGGGCAGGCCGTGGGCCAGGCGGGTTACCCGCACCCCCATAGGGATGAGTTGCTGGGCCAGGTACATTGCCGTGGCATCGCCTTCCAGGTTCGGGTTCGTAGCCAAAATCACCTCCTCCACCGGCTGAAGGCGCACCCGGCTGAAGAGTTCGCGGACGCGCAGGTCCTCGGGGCCGATGCCCTCCACCGGTGAAATGGCCCCGTGCAGGACATGATAGAGTCCCCGGTAGCGCCCGGTACGCTCCAGGGCGATCACGTCCAGCGGCTGCTCGACGACGCAGATGCGGGAGCGGTCACGCTCCTCATCGGCACAGATCGGGCAGGGGTCCACCTCCGCGATATTGAAGCAGCGCGAGCAAAGGAGGATGCGCCGCTTCATCTCCAGGATGGCCTCGGCCAAGGCGCGGGCTTCCTCCTCGGGGGCACGCAGGAGGTAATAGGCCAGGCGTGAGGCGCTTTTGGGGCCGATGCCCGGCAGTCGGACCAACTCCTCTACCAGCCGGGCAACCGGCCGGGGCATGTAGCGTTCCACCTCGACCCTCAAGGCATTCCTCCGGACTCGTTCGGGGTGTAGGGATTGAGAAGCAGGAATGGCGCCCCTACGGGCGCAGGCCGGGAAGCCCCAGCCCCTCCAGCAGAGTCCGCAAACTTTCCTCGGTCACCTCCCGGGAACGGGCTACCCCCTCGTTGAAGGCGGCGATCAGGAGGTCCTGGAGCATCTCGACGTCACCCGGGTCTACCACCTCAGGCGCAATAACCAGTTCCTGAACTTCCTGGTGGCCGTTCATCACCAGACGTATCGCCCCTCCTCCCACTGAGACCTCGACCTTCCGATGGGCCAGGTCCTGCATGATCTGTTCCTGCTTCTGCTGCATTTGGCGCAGGAGGGACGCGGTGGCGCCCTGTCTGCGTTTAGAGTCCAGCCGCATCTTCGACCTCCTTATCGTCCTGCGGGGGCGCGGCGCGTTGCCCCCCGGGGGCGAGCACTTGTGCTTCGCGGGTCGTCCCGAGGATTCGGGCGTTGAAGATATTGGCCGCCGCCCGAATCCGGGGGTTTTCCTGCCCCTGACGTTCCCCATTCCGCCGTCCTGAGGGAGACCGGGAATTCTCGCTCAGGACGCAGCGGATGCCGTAATTTCCGTGCAGGACCCTGGAGAGCGCCTGCTCCACGATGCGGCGGTTGCGCACCTCCTCGATCTTCCCTTTGTGGAATTCATAGCGAAAGCCCAGGACAACAACCCGGCCCTCGACGGAAATGGGCTGACAGGAGTAGCCGTGGAGCAGGGCCTGCACCGAGGGGTTCACCGGACGGATGCTTTCGACCACCTCGGGCCAGACCCGGAGGACTTGTTCCAGGGTAAGCGACTCTTCCCCCCCCTCCGTAGCCTGTGGGGAAGAGGCCGGCCCGGTCAAGGGGGGCTGGGGCAGAGGAGATGATACCTCGTCCGTATGGCGCCTCGGCTCATCTTCTCGTGCCCGGCCTGATCCCAGGGGGGAAGTTTGTACGGACGGGATAACCCCTCCGGGGGAACGGGCGTCATGCCTGCTCCCCCGAGCGACCGGGACGGCCGGCCGGGCCGGGGTCTCCTCTCCCCGCCGGGCCGGCCCCGTGGAGGCCAGGGTAGCCTCCACCAGCGCCAGTTCAAAGGGAAGTTGACCGTACCAACCGGCCTTGAGGTCGGCATCGAGCAGGCTGAAACGGCGTACCCAGTCGGCCAAGTGGGATGCTGTCGTGCGCTGCACCCGGAGACGCATCTCCGAGAGGGTCTCATAGGTGACGTCGAGGAGGTCTGCCCCATCCTGGGTCACGGCCAGAAAGAGCAGTCCCCGCAGGTAGCCGACCAGTTCGCGGTTGAACTGCCGCAGGTCCACACCGTCGTCTACCAGGCGCTGAAGCAGGTGCAAAGCGGCCGACAGGTCCCCGGCGATGAGGGCATCCACAAGTAACGGCACCTGCTCGCTGCCGTGCATCCCCAAGAGGGTCTGTACCTCATCCACGTCGAGGGTGCCCTCGCGCCCATAGACGAGCAACTGGTCCAGCAGGCTTTCGGCATCGCGGACGCTTCCGGTGGCGCTCCGGGCGATGAGTTCCAGGGCCGGCCGGGTGGCCTGAAGGCCCTCGGCGCGAACGATGTCTTCCAGTCGGCGGACGATATCGGCCACACGCACCCGGCGAAAGTCAAAGCGCTGACAGCGCGAGAGGACGGTAGGCGGGATGCGGTGAGGCTCGGTAGTGGCCAGGACAAAGATGACGTGCGGTGGCGGTTCCTCCAGGGTTTTCAGGAGGGCATTGAAAGCTTCGGTGGTGAGCATATGGCTTTCGTCAATGATATAAACCTTGTAACGCGCTTCGCTGGGAGCAAAACGCACCTTTTCCCGTAGGTCGCGGATCTCGTCAATGCCCCGGTTGGAAGCGCCGTCAATTTCGACGAGGTCCACGGCCCGGCCCTCGTTGATGGCCAGGCAGGTCGGGCAGGTGTTGCAGGGCAAGGGGGGACCGCCGGTACAGTTGACGGCCTTGGCCAGAATGCGGGCCGTAGAAGTTTTCCCGGTACCGCGGGGGCCGGCAAAGAGGTAGGCGTGGGCAATACGGCCGGCGGCCAGCGCCCGCTGTAAGGTGCGGGTCACGTGCTCCTGTCCGATGATCTCCTCAAAACGCTGGGGGCGCCATTTGCGATAGAGGACCTGACCGGCCATTTCTATTCTCCTGGAAGGACACCTTTCTATCTTTTCTTATTGTACTACAGCCGGGCCGGACGCGCAAACAGGCCGTGCAAGGGGTAAAGGAATGCTTCTCAGGGTTTACCAGGAGCAAGCAACAGCCCGTTGCGTTGGTTCCCGGCCGGGGCAGTTTGCACTTTTGGGCACAATGCGATACAATATGCAGCGGATTTTTGAGGAGGGGATGCGCTGCATATTGCGTATTGTATACGGAGGCCCGCTATGGAACGCGAATCGTTCTGGCAGATGCCTCAACCCTGGACGCAGGTGGCGCTGTATTTGGTGACCGTCCTGGTGCTGGCCGTTTTCGGCTATGGGGTGTACCGCCGGGTCCGGTTGTGGAGGCAGGGGCAGGGGAAGTTACCTTTTGACCGTCCGGGCCGGCGGCTGTGGAACGTTGTCGTCTATGCGCTGGGGCAGGCCAAGGTGGTCAACGAGGCATTCCCCGGTCTGATGCACCTGAGCATCTTTGTGGGCTGTTTGGTGCTTTTCCTGGGCACCGTGCTGATTTTCCTGAACGATGACATCGCCGGCCCCATCTTTGGCCGGCATTTTATCCGGGGATCCTTCTACCTGGGGATGGAAACGGTCCTGGATCTCTTCGGCCTGATGTTTCTTCTGGGCCTGCTTCTGGCGTTGGTGCGCCGTTACATCCTTCGGCCGGTCCGCCTGCAAAACCGGCTCGATGACGCCATCACCCTGGGTCTCCTTTTTCTCATCGGGCTGAGCGGCTTTGTCCAGGAGGGGCTGCGCCTGGCACTTCAGAAGCCGGAAGGGGGGACGGCTTCCTTCGTGGGCTACCTCCTGGCCGGCCTTTTCACCGCCCTTGGGGTCAACGGCCCGCCCGGCATCCTGGCCTACCAGATCCACTGGTGGGCCCATGCGCTTCTGGCCCAGGGAACGCTGGCCCTGGTTCCTTATACCCGTCTCTTCCACTTGGTCACCGACCCCCTCAACGCCTTCTTTGCCCCGCTGGAGAGCACGGCCGCGTTGCCGGCCATCGAGAATATCGAGACCTGTGAGATCCTGGGGGCCGGACAACTGGCGCATCTCTCTCAGAAATGCCTCCTGGACTATGAATCGTGCACCCGTTGCGGCCGCTGCCAGGATGTCTGTCCGGCCTATCTGGCCGGGCAGCCCCTTTCGCCACGGCAGGTCATCCTGGATCTGGACGACTTTATGCTCTCCCAAGGCCGCGTCCCCCTGCTGGGTGCGCGGGGAAAGACTTTTCCCGACAAAGTCGGCGAACTTCCGGGCGGCGTTGTCCCCGAAGAAGCGCTCTGGTCCTGCACGACCTGTATGGCCTGTATGGAGCGCTGCCCCGTGCTCATTGACCACGTGGGCACCATCGTCGAACTGCGTCGCTACCTTTCCCTCTGCACCGGCCAGATGCCGGGATCGCTGCGCGGGACGCTGGACAAGGTGCAGCGTGCCGGCAACCCATACGGTCAGCGCGGGGGACGGATGGAATGGGCAGAAGGGCTGGAGCTTCCCCACATCTCCGAGGTGGAAGGAGCCGAGGTGCTCCTTTGGGTCGGCTGCGCCGGGGCCTATGATCCCCGCAATCAGAAGGTGATCCGTGCCCTGGTCACGCTTCTGGGTCAGGCCGGCATCCGCTTCGGCGTCTTGGGGGACGAGGAGCAATGCTGCGGCGACTGGGTACGGCGGGCCGGCGAGGAGTACCTTTTCCAGACCCTGGCCCAGGCCAATATAGAAACGCTCCGGCGGTACCGCTTCCAGGCCATCGTTACGGCCTGTCCCCACGGCTTCAACACCCTGAAGAACGAGTATCCCCAGTTTGGGGGAAACTTGACGGTGTATCATCACAGCGTCTACCTGGCGTATCTGCTCGAGAGTGGCCGGCTGCGCCCAATCCATCGGTGGGACCGGGGGACGGTGACCTACCACGACCCCTGTTACCTGGCCCGCTACAACGAGATCCTGGGCGAACCTCGGCGGATGCTAACGGCCATACCGGGCTTGCGCCTGAGCGAACCATCGCACCGGGGCAAGTGTACCCTCTGCTGCGGTGGGGGGGGAGGCAAGATGTGGATGGAAGAAGAGCCGGGAAAGCGTGTCAACCAGGTGCGGCTGCGGGAAATGGTGGCGACGGCGGCCGGCACCGTCAGCGTGGCCTGCCCCTACTGCCTGTGTATGATGGAAGACGCTGTGAAGGGGCAGGGGCTGGAGGAGCAACTGGCCGTCTATGATCTGGCCGAAATCCTGGTGAGGACACTATCCTCTGAATCAGGAGCCGGAGATTGACCCGGCCTGACCGAACCCCGCCTGGACAGACCTGAGAACTTCCCTGCCCGATGTTGGCCCAGGCCCGCACGTCCACCTGTCCTGAATCGGCGGGCTACGAAGGAGTGCAGCGCCGCTGCACGCAGGGGGAGAAGCCTTATCCGTGCCGGAGGCGCGAAGCTTCCGGCACGGATGTTTATCCAACTCGAACGGGAGACCATGGATTCCCGGATAGGGACGCCATTCGATTGCGCCCTTACCTGGTAAAGCGGAAACTCAGGAGCATCTGGGTGAAGAGAGGCAAATTTTCCTCGGCATCCCGGGTTAGGCTGAAGAGGATCACCCGATAGAGCCGGCCGCCATGCACGACGGCCAGCGCCGTCCCCTTGTTCTCCAGGTTCGTCTCCGGGTCCACGTAGGCAAAGTCCACAAAGGCGGCCTCCTCGCCGCCGAAGAGGAGGGTATCCGGGCCGTAGATTTCGGCGTTGGGGTCGTCGCTCCGGATGAAAGAAATGACGTCATCCACAAAAACCCGCTCGGCCTGGTCGGGATCGGCTACGGGCAAGGTGGTAGTCATAAAGATCGTGAGGAAGGTTTCCTCGTCCTTCTGGATGAAGGTATTGCCGTCCGCCTCCTCGGCCAGCCAGTCTGGCGGGTAAGCGATGGTGTAACCGCCGATCTCGCTGGTGAGGGTATGCCAGTCGGCGGTGAGTTCCCCCGGGGTCTTCTGAGGGGTAAAGGAGGTAGCCACAGCGTTGAAGGTGGGGAGGATTTCGTCCCAGCGATCGGCCTGCCGGGCCCAGAAGGAGAGGACGTAAACGGTTGTCCCGTGTTGCTCGAAGAAGGTGCCTCCATAGGCCGATTTGCCTCCGATCTCAAAGGTGTACTCTACCAGAATACTACCATCGGGTTGAGGGGTCTCCTCCCCCCGCTGGAAGGCATCTAGGTCTTTGCTGAACGAATCGAAAAAGCCGTCGATCAGGGCCTGCATTCCCTCTTCATCCAGCGTCTGGCCGAGATCGGTGAACTGAAGCAGGATCTGAAAGACCTGGTCGGGGGAACGGAAACTCACCTGTTCGGCTTCTTCTTCCACCGCCCAGCCCTGGGGATAGGAAAGGGCGAAGAGGCCGCTCGGGTGGGTGTAGGAAAGCAGGGAGAGAGCGCCGGATGTGGCAGTGGGAATAGGAGTAGAGGGGGGAAGCACAGTTGGCGTTACGTGAGGGCCACAAGTGGCCAGGAAGGTACTGATCAGCACCAGAAGGACACTTTTGGGCAGATAGACAAGTGATTTTCTCATGTTTTTCCCTTAGATCGCTCACGATTGATGCGGCTGGAAGGAACCACCCATAGTCCGAGTTCCTCTGCCGCCTTTTCAGCCGTCGGATGAACGTTCATCGCCACCACTACCCAGAGCACCTCCTTTCCGGCCAGCACGGGGGCAACGGCCTGAAACGTTTCCGCTATTCGGTGGATTTCCCCACCGCCGACGGTGGTGCGACATTCTGCCAATACGGTGACCGTCTTTCCATTCCGCAACCCTTCTCCGGCCAGGTCCACTTCTTCCAGGCGTCCTCCGCCCAGGTCAAAGTAACGCCGTTCTAGCACCAGGTCAGAGACTCCCCGGTGTCTCTCGATATAGAGTGGAAGGAGAGCGGCGACGAACTCTTCCAGGTCGAAGCCGAAACGGTTGGACAAACTGCCGACCGCTTCGCGAAGCCGTTCCACCGCCAGAGCCAATACCTGGATATCCTCGCCTCGCCGATCCACAACCTGGGTAAGGCGTGCCAGATTCTCCTCGGTGCGTTTCTGGGCTGCGGCCAGTTCTTCCATCCGTTCCTCGGTGCGTTTCTGGGCTGCGGCCAGTTCCTTCACTTCCCCCGTCAGGGCTTTCAAGCCCTGACGCAACTCTCGCGCATCGGCCGCCCGCTCCACCTCAATCTGGCGAATGGCATCCAGGATTTCCAGGAGGACATCTGCCTGTGTTGGTGGAAAAGCACGTCCCAACTTTTCCTCCATCTCCTTCCGGGTCAAAAGAAACGACATCTCACACCTCCATCGTTCGAGAGTCGTCCCTTACCTTCTTATTGCATTATAACCCTACTTCCCTTGGGGTGTCAAATGACCCGCCGGAGCGGACGGTGGCATGCGGTGACATGCCCGTCCCATGCCTTATGGCCGGCAGATTCGGCATAAGTATGGGCGCCCCCTACCTGAAGCGGCGTGACCTGCGGCGGGCTTCAGGGAAGCGTTCGGTAACTTTTAGACGGTTGTTCCCTGGCTGGCCCTATGTTATAATGCCAGGAGCAGGATGGATGGTGCGTCACGGAGGCCGAGTGTGGCCGAAGAAACGGGCCGGCCCGGCAAAAGGCGAATATGGCCTATTTTCAGGATATCTCCTCCTGGGGGAACCGGGGCACCCCCAGGGATGGGGATGAAGCCTGTCCCGGCCTGGTGGCAGGAAATTCATCCCTGGATTTCCCTGGTGGCCCTGTTTTTGACCCTTCTCCTGGGCCTGGCTTTGCAATACCGCGTCACCGATGCCGACTTCTGGTGGCATCTGCGCACCGGGCAATGGATTCTGGAAAACCGGGCCATCCCCTATACCGATCCCTACTCCTTCACGGCCGGGGGGCAGCCCTGGATTGCCCATTCCTGGCTGGCCGAAGTGGGGATGTACCTCCTGTACCGCTACATCGGCCCCTTCGCTTTGCCTTTGTTGCGCGCCCTCCTGGAGGTGGCCACCTTCGGTCTCTTGCTCAAGATGCTCTGGGAGCGCTGGCCCCGGCTATGGGGAAATATACTCCTCCTTCTCGCGGTCTTTTTCGCCACGGCCCGGTTCTGGCTGGAGCGCCCCAATACCCTCAGTTTGGCCTTTTCACTCCTTCTCCTCTACCTCTGGCAACGTTACAAATGGAACGGGCATGCTCCCCTCTGGCTTTTGCCTTTTCTAATGGCCTTCTGGGCCAACCTGCACTCTGGCTTCATCTACGGCCTGCTCCTTCTGGGCCTGCTCTTCCTGGGAGAACTGCTGGCCGGCCGCGTCTTCCCCGATCCCGCTCCCCTGGAGCGTCGGCTCTGGCTGCGCTTCGGTCTCTTTTCCCTTCTGGCTAGCCTGGCTACCCTCTTGAATCCCTACGGACCGCGCTTGCTCCTGTACCCCTTTACCTACTACTTCGGCGGCATTACCCTGCACACCGGCTTCGTCGCCGAGTGGCTTTCGCCGAACTTTCACGAGTTCAGTAACCTTCTTTTCGCCCTGCTTATCCTGGCCATGATCGGTTCCCTGGCCTGGCGCCGGAGCGGACCCGGGCCGGCCGAGACGCTCGCCCTGCTCCTCTTCCTGGGCCTGGCCCTTTCCTCCATCCGGGCGGCCGGTGTGGCCATCCCGATGCTCGCCTGGTCGCTCTCCGGTGTCCTGGGCCAGGGGGTAACCCCACGGCCCGTGGCCCTTCGCCGGGGAGCCTGGCCCCGACCGGGGAAGGGCCTCCTCTGGGCCTGGTATGGCGGTACCTCCCTTCTTCTCCTTCTCCTCTGGGCCGCCATCGGCTATGATTTTGTCGCCTGGGGGCGGGAAAGCGGCTTTGTGAACGAGAAGACCTACCCACGCCAGGCGGTAAGCGCCCTGACCGATGTCCTCTCCCCTTCGTCGCGCTTTTTCAACAGTTATAACTGGGGAGGATACCTGATCTGGCGTCTCTATCCCCAATATCGGGTCTTTATTGACGGCCGGGCCGACCTCTATGGGGATGCCATTTTTCGCGATTATATGGCGATATGGGGGGCGGCTCCCCACTGGGCCCAGATTTTAGACAACTATCAGGTGGAAGCCGTCCTCTGCGAGCGCCAGGGGCCCCTGGCCGCGGTGCTGGCCGAAAGTCGCTCCTGGCGATTGGTCTATCAGGACGATCTGGCCGTTGTGTTTCAGTTTCAGCGAGGATCGCCGACGGCAGGAGAGATGAAATGGAAACCCAGGTAAACGTATCGAGCCGCTTGCAGGCGTTGCTCCGCCAATTTCAGGGCGAACTGGACCAGGTTCGACGGGAACTGAACGAACTGAACGTCGTGATTCCCCAGAACATGGCCGAAGTGGAACGGCTGTCCCAACGGGAACTATCTCTTTCCAGCCGGCTGCGGGAGATGGAAATGAACCTGGAAAGTTACCCCCGTAGCGACATTCGCCAGTTTTATCTATCCTTGCACGAGGTCCAGTTGCGCCATTACATGATGCGCACCCAACTGGAACAGCAGCAGAGCAAGCAGAAAACCCTTCAGGAGCGACAGAAGGAACTTCAGAACCTGGTCCAGACCCTGAGCGAACTGGCTTCCCAGGAGAGCCGGCCTACCGTACCCGAGAGGGCCGATGTGGCTGCCGAGCAAGAGGTCATTGCCCGCATCATCCAGGCCCAGGAGGACGAACGCCAGCGCATTTCCCAACAGATTCACGACGGCCCGACCCAGACCATGTCCAACCTGGTCCTGCAGGCCGAGGTTTGTGAGCGTTTCATTGACCGCGATCCCCAGGAGGCCAAAGCCGAACTGGCCACCCTGAAGACGACCATCCATCATACCCTGCAGGAAATGCGGCGCTTTATCTTCGATGTCCGCCCGATGATCCTGGACGATCTCGGGTTGGTGCCGACCCTGCGGCGCTACTTGCAGGATTTCGGCGAGCGCCACAACATTCAGACCAACCTGGTGGTGCAGGGGGGGGAGGGCCGGCTGCCCAAACATATCGAAATCTCGGTCTTCCGCGTCATCCAGGAGGCGCTGACCAACATCGCCAAGCATGCCCATGCCCCCCATGCCCGCGTGGCGCTGGAGATCGGACCCGGCCGGCTGACCGTGGCAGTGGACGATGATGGAGTGGGGTTCAACGTGGAGGAGATGGAAGGGGGTATCGGGAAAGGTAGCCGGCGCATGATGGGCATCGCCAATATGCGGCAACGGGTGGAAACCCTTCTGAAAGGCCGGCTGACCATCGAGAGCGCTCCCGGCCGAGGCACCCGCGTCATGGCCACCATCCCACTCCCAGAGGGAAGTACTAGTTCAGAATAGTACCGTATTCCTATTGACTTACGATGGCCGTGTGGTATAATAAAGATGCCGGCCCCGTCGGGGGGCCGAGGATAGAAAAGAGAGGAGGTGAAAACGATGCTGCGACGGTTCTTTGCCCGCGAGAAGGGCCAGGGCTTGGTTGAGTACGCACTCATTCTCTTCCTGATCGCGATCGTCGTCATCGGCGTCCTCATGCTGCTGGGCCCGCGGATCGCCGAGATCTTTGGGGTCGTCTACAACAGCCTGGTGACGTAAGCCCAACTTCACCTGGCCTGAGGAGGAGCCCCTTCCGGAAGGAGGGGCTCCTCATTTTATGCCGGGTTCGGCAAGTTGGTGGGGATTGCCGTACTCGTTTTCGGCCGGCCTAGCGTTCCAGGGAACGTTTCCGAAAGAGGCCGGCCCCGGCGTTTTCCCAGACCGGGAGGAGCGCCCTTTCCTTACGCGCCTGCTCAAGCAAGCCGGCCTGTTCTCCGGTGGAGGAGAAGTAGAAATAATCTGGGTAGAGGTGATATTTTTCTACCGCGGCCAGACAGCAGTCGAGGGAGCGACACCGACGCAGGTCGGCATCCAGGCGGAAGACGCTGTCGTCTTCGACCCATTCGCTTCCCCAGACCACGTTCAGGGTGGTGCGTTCGCTCAAGACGGGAAACCACTCGATCTCGTCTCCGATCACCAGGAAAGTTGCTATGGGCGGGGTATGCTCACGTATCCAGATCATCATCGCCATTTCGTCTACGGTAACCAGGTTCTCCTTCTGGACCAGGTTGGTGCCCCAGGCATAGGCCCGGGCGATTCCCCAGGCGAAGAGAGCCAGGAGCACCAGGCCGGCGGCAAAGGGTTTGCCCCGGTCGGACGAGCCGGGCCGGCCGGCAACGCCCGGCAGGACGCCATCGGTCAGCCCGTAGGTTGCCAGCAGGGCCAGCGGCACGGCCACCAGGTAGGTAAATTCACGGGGAATCGCGTAAACGACAATGCACCACAGGGGCAGGGTCCACTTCCCGTGGGCCAGGAGGATGGCCAACCCGATCAGGGCGAGAACCCCCCACGGCGAAAGGGGCAGCTGCTGTTCGACCAGCAGGCCCATCTTGGCCAGCAGGAGGGCCGGAAGGGCAGTGTGCTGGCGAAGAAATGTCCGCATGAAGATGGTCGGGCCATATCGCCAGGAGACGGTAAACCAGTACGGGGCGCTCAGCAGCAGGCCGATTCCGACGGCGGAGAGAAGCATCCCGAAGGGGGCACGCCGTCCTCCGGCGCGGAACAGCCAGAGGACGGCCCCGGAGACGGCCAGCCCATAGGCCCCTCCCGGCGAAGCCAGGATGTTCAATCCGACGAGGAGGCCGAGGAGAACGGCCATGGGCCACTTGCCCCGGCGGTTGAGGCGCACCAGGGCCCAGACCCCGGCGATGAAGAGGGCGGTGCCCAGGCCTTCCACCAGCCCCTCGCCGGGCAGATGCTCCAGAAAGGCCGCCGGAAGGAGGGCATAGACGGCCGTGGCCAGCAGGGCCTGACGGTTCGGCCGAAACTCCCGGGCGAGCGGGAAGAAAAGTCCGACGGTAAGGGCGGAAAGGAGAGGAGGCAGGCCGTTGACCAGGATGAAGGTGGGCAGGTGTAGCCAGGAGAAGAGCGCTGCCTGCAAGTAAAAGGCCAGTGGCGGATAGGCGAACGGGAGACCGTTCCGGGTGTAGTAGGGGATATACGTTGGCAGGGCAAAGCCGTTGCGGGCGATTTCCTGCGCGAACAGGTGGTATAGACCGCCCATGCCCAGGGGGAGTTCCATCGCCTGCGGAAATTGCAGGAGGGGCAGAAAACGAACGAGGGCCCCAAACAACCAGATACAGGCCAGCAGAATGCCCGTTTCCCGGCGAGTTTCCGGAGGTTCAACCGGACGGGGATGATCCACGATCGCCTACCAGAAAAGCCTTCCGCCGGACGAAGCCGGCGGAAGGCCCTACCCCTCAGATTACGCCCAGTTCTCTCCCCACCTTCTCAAAGGTGGCCAGCCCTCGATCCAGGTCCTCGCGGGTATGGGCTGCCGTGTTCATGACCCGGATGCGGGCCTGGCCTCGTGGCACGGTGGGGAAGCCCAGGGCCATGGCAAAGACGCCTTCCTCGAAGAGACGGTGGGAGAACTCCATCGCCAGCGGGGCCTCTCCCAGGATAACCGGGACGATGGGGGTCTGGGTATTGCCGGTGTTAAAGCCCAGCGCCTGCATGCCCTTTTTCAAGTACTCGGCGTTTTCCCACAGTTTTTGGACCAGTTCCTCCGACTCGGAAAGGATGCGGATGGCCGCCAGGCAAGCGGCTGTGTCGGCGGCGGTGGTCGCGCTGGAGAAGAGGAAGGGGCGGGCCTTCTGGCGGATATACTCGATCATGGCTTTGCTGCCGGCGATGCAGCCGCCGACGACGCCCATGGCTTTGGAAAAGGTGCCGATTTCGACGTCGAATTTGCCCTGGAGGCCAAAGTGGTGCACGATGCCGCGTCCGCCACCCAGAACCCCTTCGCCGTGGGCGTCGTCCACCATCGTCAGCACGCCGTATCGGGAAGCGACCTCGTAGAGTTTGTCCAGCGGGGCGATGTCGCCGTCCATCGAAAAGACGCCGTCGGTCACCAGCAGGCCCCGGCGATAATTCGGTAGGTTCTCACGAATCACGCGCTCGGCATCCTCGGGGTCGCAGTGCTCATAGACGATGATCTTGGCGCCCGAAAGGCGGCAGCCATCAATGATCGAGGCATGGTTGAGGCGGTCGGAGAAGATGACGTCCTCTTTGCCCACCAGGGGCGGGATGGCCGCCTGGTTGGCGCAGAAGCCCGACTGGACGTAGAGGGCATCCTCGACCCCCTTGAACTCGGCGATGGTGCGCTCCAGTTCGAGGTGCAGTTCCAGCGTTCCGGCGATGGAGCGGACGGCGGCCGGCCCGGCCCCCCATTCGTCCAGGGCCTTTTTCGCCGCTTCCTTCAGACGGGGGTCGTTGGCCAGGCCCAGGTAGTTGTTGGTACAGAAGTTGAGCACCTTTCGCCCGTCCACGATCATGTACGGCCCGGCCGGCGAGGCGATGGTGCGGATGCGCACCCGCAGTCCTTCGCGGGTCAGACGTTCCATCTCTTCGCGGATGAAGGCGTATTTGTCGCTCATGTCTCCTCCTTCTTTTCGCGTGGTCTACCGGCGGCTGTCTGCCGGATCGGGGAACATGATGACCTTGCCCACCATACGGTCGGCCGAGTCCATGGCGGCAAAGCCCTGGGCAAAGTCGTCCAGGGAGATACGATGGGTGATGATGGGAGAGGGGTCCAGTTTTCCGGAGCGGAGCAGGCCGGCCATCTGGAACCACGTTTCCCACATCAGCCGGCCGTTGATGCCCAGGATGCGGGCCCCCTTGAAGACAACACCGTTGGCCAGGTCCATCTGCACCGGTCCGGAGGGGATGCCAAAGGCGGAAAAGCGTCCGCCCTTGCGCAGGATCTTCAGTCCCTCATCTATGGCCCGCTGGCTTCCGGTCATCTCCAGGACGACATCTACCCCGATGCCATCGGTGGCTTCCAGGACGGTCTTCACCACGTCGGTGTCCGGCTCGCCGATGTTGAGGGAGACGGTGCTGCCCAGTTTCCGGCCCAGTTCCAGGCGGAAGGGGTATTTTCCGATGTGGAAGATGGTGCCGGCGCCGCTGGCGCGGGCCACGGCCACGGCGTTCAGGCCGGCCGGCCCGTCGCCGATTATGGCCACGCTCAGGCCGGTAACCGGCTCGGCCAGGACGGTGTAGACGGCGTTTCCCAGCGGCTCCATGATCGAGGCGATGGCCGGGTCTAGGTCGGGGTCGTTTTTCCAGGCCACGACCTCGGGGATGACGGCGTACTCGGCATAGGTGCCCTGGGTATCAATGCCCAGGATTTTGAGATGGGCGCAGATGTGCTGCTGGCCGTTGCGACAGACCGGGCAGACGGCGCAGGGGATATGGCTTTCGGCGGAGACAAAGTCTCCTTCCTTCAACAGGGTGACTTCGCGCCCCCTGGCGACGACGTGGCCGCAGACCTCGTGGCCGATCACCAGCGGCGGCTTGATCCGGCTGGCCGCCCAGGCGTCCCAGTGGTAGATGTGGCGATCGGTGCCGCAGATCGAAGTGGCCTTGACCTTGATGAGGACATCTCGGGGGCCGGGTTCGGGGATAAGGATTTCCACCATTTCCAGGCTCGGACCGGGCCTGGTCTTCATCACCGCCCGCATCGTTTCCGGCATCTTTGCCCTCCTTAGATTTTTTACCACCTGCATTGTGGTCCGTTTCGCAAAAGGATTATAACATGGAGATCCGGGATAGGCAAACCGGGAAGGTCAGGTACACCTCCAAGCACGCTATTTCCTCTCACAGGAACAACGGAAGGACTCCAGGTAGGTGAACAAGACTGGAGGCACTTCCTCCGGTTTTACTCCCGCGATTTCTATCTGGGCGATGAAAAATGTCCCGTCGCAGACCCAATTGGCTTGGGCCCCGGAATGGAGCACGTTTTCCGAAGGAGCGTAGCGATAGAGTTGATACGCCATCGGCACGCTGCCATAGGGAAATTCTTGCGGTTTGCCGACCGGTTCAACATCCCATTTTGCGAGCATCGCCGCAACCGTGTCGGAAAGTGTCTCGACCGTCATCGTCGTCGTGCAGGGTTGCCAGGTCAGCACAATCAGGTACGCTTCCGGGTACTGTATTTTAACTGCGCCGGCCTCGGCGCGCAGAGGGCCAAAAACGTCCACCAATTGGGTCAACTCTGCGCTCTTGAAGTGGCCGAAACGGAAACCGTAAGGGCAAAAATATATGTCTTCCCAGTGGGAGAAGAATTTCTCTGCATTATCCATCCCCTTGCGGGCCGTCCCATAATCGGGGAAGAGGAAGAGCGCCCGACGATAAGCCTCCCTTGCATGTTCCACCAGGCCCAGATGCCAATAGGCATCCCCCAGGAAAGCCCACCCCTGGATCAGACCCGGCTCGATATGTACGGCCTGCTCGAACCAGGGAAGCGCTTCCATATACTTTGCCTGGACGTAGTAGGCATCGCCCAGGTATAAATAAGCCTTGGAGAACCGGGGGTCAATTTCGATGGCCGCTTTATACTCGGCGATGGCCTGCTCCAAGAGGCCTTGAGCAAAGTATTTTTCTGCTTGGGTATAATGCTCCACGGCCGCGGGGTCGGCCTCCTCGATATGGCCTCCCCAGTTTACCTGGGCGTCTAAAACGCTCAAAAAGTCTTTGGCCAAAAAGTTCTCGGGGTCAATTTCCAGGAGTCGCCGGCAGACCGAACGAGCCTGCTCGAGGCAATTTTCATATTCTTCCCAGCCCTCCACGGTACACTGTCGGGTATAGAGCTCAAGCAGGTTCTCCAGTAACTTGGTTGTCTCGTAACCCAGCTTTCTGGCCTGCTCCAGATCGGCGATGCCGGCCTCGTTTTCGTACCGCTGAGAATGCACCTGGCCGCGCAACGCCCAGGCCTCGGCCGCATACGCATCGCCGGCCAACACCTGGTTGGCGATACGTTCGGCTTCCTCCAGGTTGCCCTGCTCCGACGCCTCCCATCCGACAGCCAGCAAAGCGGCATCCGGGGTCGGGGTGGATACCGGCGTGGGAGGGGAGATACATCCCCGGCACAGAAGGACGACCAGTATCAGGAGATACCACCGGCGCATCGAACACCTCCTTTTCGACGGTCCTCCTCGGGACCCACTTCCCCGTGCTTAGCGCCAGCCGGCGATTGGGCATCGAACACCTCCTCTTCGACGGTCCTCCTCGGGACCCTCCGGTTTTTCAAGAACCGATGGGCCAAAGTCCACCCTTGAGCAGGCCAGCACCAGGTAAACCCCGGCGGGCGGCAATGTCAGGAGAAAACTCGCGACGGTCCTTGCGCCCTCCATAGGGAAAATCGCCTGGGCCAGAGGGACATAGGTCAGGGCCCAGGTGGCCACCACAACGTAGCGGATAGGCCGAGAAAGCTTTCCCCCCCGCCAGGCAGCCAGGAGCAGGAGGAACGGCAGATACAGGAGCACTTGGTAATACACCCAGGAGAGCGGAGAAGCCAGGAGGACGGCCGCGGTAAACAGGCCAAAGTGGCGATCCAGATAGTCGGGGAGATGGGCATCTTTCCAGGTCAGGGCCAGGGTCCCTCCTAGAAGGCTCAGGGAGAGGATGGCCGCCAGCCCGTCGCGCAGCCACGGCAACCCTTCCAGGGCCGGCCAGAGGGCAGCCACCTTGTGCACGGCTCCCCAGAGGGAGGCGTTGCCCCAGAGGGGATACAAGGCCGCGATACCACGGCGTAGCACCTCCAGGTAGCGCAGGTAGGAAGCAGGGCCGGCCAGAAGGCCGGCCAGAAGGACCAGGCCCAGGCCACCGAACAGGGCCGTAAGGAGCGCCTTCCAGGACCGGCGCTGGAGCAGGAGGAGCAGAAAAAAGAGCGGGTACAGGCGTAACGCGCCGGCCAGGGCGAGGAGAAGGCCGGCTGGGACTTTCCACCCCCGGCGCAGGGCCAGCCATCCCGCCGTCAACAGGAAGAGGATGAAGAGTTCGGTATGGGTGTAAAGCAGGTGAAAGGAAAGCGGGAGGAAGAGCAGGGCTAGACATCCCAGGATGATCCAGAGGGAAAGCGGGAAATCGAGATGAAGCGCCCGGGCGGCCAACGCTAGAGCCCCTCCCAGTGCTGCCAGAGAGAGGAGCTGCCAGACTCCCCAGGCAAGCGGATAGGGAAGCAGGGCCAGCGGCGCAACGACCGGTGCGAAAGTGGGAGGGGTGACGGCATAGTCCACAAAGTAGTCGGCGATGCCCAGGGAACGGGCCTCCTCTTGCAGCCCCTGGTAGAAATCCCGGCCGTGCAGAAGTTGCCGGGCGGTCAGGTAATACGAGGGGAAGTCGCGATCCCGATGGAGAATCGGCCACTCCCGAATCTGATGGAGCAATTCCACCGCGAGGAGGCCGGCATACACCAGGGTCAGGGCGAGGAGGAAGAGGCTCAGGAAGAGAAGCCGGGGCGATCTGACGGCGAGAGGTCGGGACAACACGATTGCTCCTCCGTCCAGGTTGCCGGAAGGCGATGATTGCACCCTGCCGGACGCTCTGGGCCGTGTTTCAAGCCGGAAGAGGCGTCCCCGGCCGGCCTTCCGGAATCAGCCGGGCGATGACTTCGGCACAGGACAGGATGGGCACGCCCAGGGCGGCCAGGTCACGCAAGTTGGCCTCCTGTACTTCGGGGCAGGCCGCCGAGGTGCCGTCGCCCAGCAGGATAACCTCGTAGCCCAGAGCCGTGGCATCATAAAGCGTTGCCCGAACGCAGTTGGGCGTCTGCGCCCCGCCGATGACCAGCGTATCCACGCCGATTTCCCGGAGGCGCTTGTACAGTTCGGTGTTCAAAAAGGCGCTCCAGGCGCGCTTGACGATGACGATCTCTCCGGAGATCGGCGACAGTTCGGGGATGAACTGTGCTCCCCAGGAACCCGGAAGGCAAAAGCCGCCCATGTCATGGAAGCGTTGACGTCGCACCGTTTCCACGTCGCTTCCATCGGGGCGGTGTTCCCGCCGCACATGGATGACCGGCCGGCCGGCTTGCCGAAAAGCCCGGAGGACCGCCGCCAGGGGCGATACCGTTTCCGGTGCGCCCGGAACAAAGAGTTTGCCCTGCGGGTGGGCAAACTCGTTCTGCATATCTACCAGCAACAGTGCCGGCGAGTGGAGCATTGTCGCCTCAGGCCTTGCCTCTGAGCCACCCCAAGGCGTTAGCCAGGAGGAGCAACCCGGCCACGATAAGCACCAACGGCCCGGCGATGCTCGGAAGGATATGCAGACCCGGGAGTTGGGTCAATCCTCCCAGGACCAGGATGCCGCCGGGGATCAGGGGCCACCAGGGGGTCGAGCGGCGGTAGAAAAGGTCGATCCCGTAGATGGCAAGGAAGCCTAACCCCAAACCCAGCACGGTCAGGTTGGCCTTGAGGACATTTTCCCCGGCGGAGCCGAACGCCAGGCCCAGCAGGAGGCAGCCTGGAATCAGCAGTCCGTAGCGACGACGGGAAAAATATCCGGCCAGGAAGGCTAGCCCGACCAGGGCAAGGATCAGGGGGCCCACCAGCCGGATCTGAAACAGGTTCATGAGCAGGATGCCCAGGCCGATAAGGATCAAAACAAGACCGATCATCTGCTGCGTAAGGCGCGGACGCATCATCGTTTCCCCTTGCGTTTAGACAATCGCTAAAGCCGGATTCCCTGGGGCAAGTTTCCTCGCCCCAGGCCCGTATCATATGCTTTCTTTCGGAAAAAAGCAAATTGACCGGATGAAGGAGGGGCTCAAACCGGGCGAAGAACGGTTCGAAAATCCTATCCGCATAGCCATTCCGAATTACCCATACGACCTGTCAGGGGCAGGCGAGTATCCCTGCTTTCCGGCCTTGCGGGGACTTGCCAATTGCATAAAAGGTCGGCACAAAGAGGATTCTCCGGCCGGCTTGGAGGGCTTCCCGGTCGATTTTCTCCAGTCTGTCCAGTTCCTCCGAGGGGAGGCAGGCGGAAAGGTCGTGCCGGCGCATGGCCCACTCGGCGGAAAAGGCTGCATCGGGGGAGGAAGGCAGTTCCCACCGGCCGGCCATCACTCCCACCGTCGTCTGGAGGCCGGCGGCGACGAAGAGCTCGCCCAACCGCCGACCTATCTGGGGATCGGCTCCCTGGCGGCGCAACGCCTCGGTCTGCAAGCGTCCCAGGAGGTCAAGTCCCGAGGGGTAGTCTATGCGTCCACCGTAATCCGGTTCGGCGCAGGCCAGCACGAACCCACCGACCCGCGCCACCCGAGCCATCTCTGCCACGGCCCGGGTCGGGTCCTCCAGCCACATGAGCAGATAGTGGCAGAGCACCAGGTCGAAGGCACCGTCGCCGAAGGGAAGGGACCGGGCATCTCCCTGCACCAGTGCCACCTGTGGTGTATACTGCCGGGCCGCTCCCAGCATCCCGGCATCCACATCCAGCCCGACCACGCTGGCCGAGGATAGCCGGGCAACCTCGCCGGCGATGACCCCCGTGCCGCAGCCGACCTCCAGGACCCGCCGGGCCGCTCCCAGGTGGGCCTGGCGGTACAGCCACAAGCGGGTGGGGCGGGTCCACGCGGCCTGCCGGAGGAACCAGTTATGCCACTCTTCAGGGGTCATCGGGCACTTCCGGTTTAGCGTGTTAGCCATGCCCAGTCTACCTTCACCCCCAGGGGACGGTTGTCGTCCCGATGGGGGTCGTAATGGTGGGGACGAAAGGTCGAGACGCGCAGCACGAGGTCCATGGTGGGGGCGGGGTCATTTACGCCCAGGGGCACGCCGTAGATGTGCCAGCCGTTTTCCACCGGAAAGCGGGCCAGGAGGCGATTGCCCTCCCACACTTCCAACTCGGGCAGCGGCAGCATGGCCGGCCGGCCGGCATCCAGGCGCAGGGAGAGGCGCGGAGGGATGTCGCCGGCCGGCACAGCCAAGCGGAGGAGAACCTCCCCATCGCTCCAGCGGTAGGTGACTTCGCCCTCGCGCTCCGGCAAATGCCAGCCCAGGATAAAGCCCAGTTCCAGCCCGCTGCCCAGGTCCAGGATCGAAGAAGGCGGCGAAGCGAAACGGTCCCAGGACCAGCGCTGAAGGTCCTCCAGGGAAGTCGGCTCCCAGGCCAGTTGTCGGGCGGCCTCTTCCAGTCGGCCCTGGGCCCGCAGAAAATCGCCCAGCAGGAGGTGAGGATGGGGATGGCCGGAACGGTAGGCGATGGCCCGGCGCAACACGGTCTCGGCCTCCTCCTTCTGTCCCCTGGCCCAGAGAGCACGGGCCAGGAGCACCCGCGCCTCGGCCGATTCCGGGTAAACTTCCAGGGCGAAGCGGGCCGCTCCTTCTGCCATGGCCAGGTCTCCGCGCCCCAGGGCGCCTTCTCCCAGGATCAGGGCGATGCGTTTGGCCGCAATTCGGGCGCTCAGGAGGGGGTAATTGGCGTGAGAGAAAAGGATGCCGCCCAGGGCCAGCAGGGCCAGACCGGCCGCAGCCAAGCGCCACCGGCGAGCACGGAGGGCAATCCCGATGCGCCGGGGACGGGCCAGCGTCAGGGCGGCGTAGGGGATGAGGGTCAGGAGAAAGGGCAGCCGGTAGCGCAGTTCGACGTGGTAGAGGGCAGCCGTGGCCAGGAGATAGGCCAGCCAAAGAAGGTCCACCGGACGAGCCTGCCCCAGGCAAAGCCCCACCCACCCGAACACGACGATCAGGAGATACAGTCCATCGCCTAGGAGAAAGCGCGCCCATACCTCTTCGGGCGGATACCAAATGGCCGGCCGGGCCAGGAAGTCGTCAAAGTATTCTAAAGAGAAAAATTTTTGTATTTCATTCCAACTCTTTTGCAGAAACCCCATCGGGTGGGAAAAGATGGCTTCCAGCCCGCGGCGCAGGGCCAGGGACTGGCGTTCTCCTTCCGGGTACTTGAGCAGTTCGGCCTTGACCCGATCTCGGCCCAGTTCGGGGTCGTTGTCCAACCAGAGGTTGCTCGGGCCGGTTGTATCCACCAGAATCAGGGCGCGGTGTACCACCGCGTTGCGCACCGTCCAGGGGCCGATAACCAGGGCAGCGCCGGCCAGGACGAGCAGGGCGGAGCGAAGCCGGACCGGCTTTTTCCCCGGGGAAAGGAGGGCATCTCCCGCCGCCAGCAGCACCAGGGGCAGGCCGACGGCGCGGGTGAGCGCGGCCAGGCCGAAGAGCAGGCCGGTCAGGAACGCCCATCCTCGGGCTGGCCGTTTCCCCTCCCAGACGACCCTTCCCAGGAGGAAAAGGAAGAGGAAGAGCGTCTCCGTCAGGAGGAAGGTGGTCTGTAGGGCCAGGGGAAACAGGGCTGCCCCCAGGACGGCGGCAAGAAGACCGGCCGTCCTGCCGTACCGCTGGCCGGCCCAGAGGTAGAGGAGCGGGACCATGGCCGCGCCGAGGCCAGCTTGAAGAAAGCGGGCCGCGCTCACCTCGGCCCCAAAGAGACGAAAGACAACCGCCAGGAAAAGGGGGTAGAGCGGCCCCCGCATCAGTTCTTGCTCCTGGTAACCCCGGCCCTGGACAAAGGTGCGGGCCTGCTCGAAAAAGGCCACCTCGTCGCCGCTCAGCGGGTAGAGTTGATGCCAAAAGCAAACGAGCAGGCGCAGGGCCAGGGCGACCAGGAAAATAAGGGAAAGGAGGCCGAGTTCGCCCCTATACTTCGGCCACCACCGGTAGGATTCCCGGCGCTGCATCCACAAGGAAATCATCCCGCAAGCCCGCGAAGATAACGAGCGCATATGGAGCAAAGGGGTCAACGAGGGAACGGACATCACTCCTCCAGCCAGGCCCGGTCCACCATCACGCCCAGCAGGCGCAGTTGTCCCGTCTCCAGGAGGTCGCGCGGCCCCGGAAAAAAGGTAGAGGTCTGGAGGGTCAGGACGATGTCGGTGCCCGGGGCGACGGCCGGCAGGAGGAAGGTGCGTTCCTCCCATTCGGCGGGGGCGTTGAAGCGGGCGACTTCCGTATCGCCCAACGACAGGCGGACTGCGGGATAGGGTTCGCCGGCTGGCCGCCAGGCCCGCAAACGCAGGTGCAGGGTAAGCGGCCGGCCCGGCCCGGCGCCGGGGAAGCGCAGGTAGGCTTTTTCGGTGCTCCAACGGTAGGCGGTTTCCCCATCCTGCTCCGGGCTGTAAAAGCCGTCCACCAATCCCCAGTCCAACCCATCGCCCAGGTCCACCTCCCGGACGGCCGGCGGCTGGAGATGGCGCCAGGCCCAGCCCGTCGGGTTGCGCACTTTGAGGTCGCGAGCAGAAAATTCGCTCCGCGCCGCCTCCATGTTGCCCCGGGCGCGTAGGATGTCTCCCCGCAGGAGTCGGGCCGCATACCACTCTAACCCGTTCAGGGTGGCCATGGCACCTTCCGCATCGCCGCTGGCGCGCTGCCATTCGGCCAACACCACAAGCGCCGTATCCAGGGGAACGTTTCCGTTGGGCCGGTCGAGGAGGGTTGGCCGGAGTTCCTGCCAGGCCCGATCGCGATCCCCGGCGGCCAGGGCCACTTCGGCCCGGGCCAGTTGTTCGGCGATGCTCCGCGTGTGCAGGCCTAAGAGGGTGGCGGCCCAGGAGGAAGGATAAGTCCCCAGATAGGACGGCAGGACGACGGCCCAGAAGGCCAGGATAAGCAAGCCGGCCGCAGCCAGGCGCACTTTTTCCGGCCGGGGAAATTCCAGGAGGGAGGCCGCATACAGGCCCAAGAAGGGCCAAAGAGGCAGACGGAAACGGCTGATGGAGAAAAAGGCTACGCCCAGGAGGAGGCTGTAGCCCAGCCAGAGGAGAAAAAGCCCCCGCCCGGCCTCTTTCCCACAGCGGAAAAGCCCCAGCAGGGCCAATGGCACGAGGAGAACGTAGAAGGTGTCTTCCAGGATCAGGAGGGCGATCAGGTGAGGCCGGGAGACTTCGCCCCGGGCAAAGCCGTCGGAGAGGCGCTCATCGGCCCCATAGTTGATGCGCAGAAGTTGCCCAAGTTCGGTCAGGCGGCTACGCAAAAAGCCCGCCGGATCGGCGACGATGCTTTCCCATCCCCGACGATAGGCCTCTTCCTGACGGGCAGCCGGGTCGGGAAGGGCCAGGAGTTCCCGCTGCACTTGGAGCGTGTTGCGGAACTGGCCCCCCTGGGTGCCCAGCCAGAAGTTGTAGCCGCCGGTCGTGTCCACAAGGATCGGCCGGCCGATCCGCAGCGAGATATATCCACTCCAGGGGAGGATAACCAGGAGGGCCGCGACGGCCAGGAAAACCGCCGGGAGGAGGGAGCGGAGCGGTCGCACCTTCGGCCTCCGCCGCCAGGAAACGGCGGCAACCCAGAGCACGGCCAGCGGCAAAAAGCCCAGGGTAAGTCCACGGGTAAGGGTGGCCAGCCCCAGGAGTACCCCACCCCCCACAACCTCATAGGGGCGACCCTTGTGGCCACCTTCGTGGCCGCCCGAGGCAAATCGCACCAGGCAGTAACAGGAAGCCAGGAAGAGGGGAAGGAAAAGGTTTTCCGCCAGCACCAGGTGGGGCAGAGCGGCCAGGGGGAAGTACAGGGCGGCCGTCAGGCCGGAGGCCAGAACCGCCCGCCGGCCGAAGGAGGTCCGGGCCAGGAGGTAGACCAGGGCCGGGATGGAGAGGCTGAGGGTGACCTGGGCGATTCGGATGGGCAGAAGGTTCAGGCCAAAGAGCCGGATAAAGGGGGACAGAAAGAGCAGGTAGAGCGGTGGCCGCAGCCAGGGCCACTCGGCGTAAAAGGAGAAACCGCGCCCCCGGGCCAGTTCGCTGGCCGCAGCCAGATATTCCGGCTCGTCGCTCACCCAATCGTTTCGGGGCAGAACCCACCCCAGGGCCAGCCGCAGGGCCAGGGCTACCCCCAGTACCAGCCCCAGGCCCAGCCAATCCCGACGGTTCCAGCGAAGATTTCGGAGGTCCCTGTTCAAGGTTCGCCTCCAGGGGAAAGTACCTCAACTTCGGTCAACCCGGCCCAGGAAGAGCCGTCGGGCAGGCGAAGCCGAGCCTGATGCTCCGTCGCCAGGCGATAACCCACCTGAAGGGTGTAGCCTCCGGCCGGCAGGTCTTCCGGCAAGAGAAGTTCGTAGAAATCGAGGAACGCATCCCCGGGGTGCCAGCAGAAGGTGGGGAGAGAGCCGCCCAGGGGCCGGCCGGCCGTTTCGGCCCAGACTTGCCCATCCGGGCCGACCAATCGGACCACGGTCTCCAGGTCAGGGAGGTCGGCCTGAAGCCCCTGTACATAGAGGGTCAGGGGCAAAGAGTCGCCGGCCCGGAGCGGCCACCGGAAGGGCTCCAGGTCGGCACCGAAGAGTCGGATGGCGTGGCCGAAGTCAAGTTCCAGGGGGAGGGTCGGCGTGGGGAAACCCTGTCGGAAGTTCGCGTTGAAGGTGATGCAGTGCAACGTGATGCCGTTGAAGGCGATGCCGGAGGCCGGCCCATCGGCACAAGGAGGATGTCGGTCGCCGTCGCAGTGGAGGAAGGGGTTGAGGGTGAACCACTCCTCGACCCAGCGGTTCGGGTCCCAACTTTCGGCATGGAAAGGGGCCAGCAGAAGCCAGGCCCGACGGCGCCCCCGGGTGAGGGCATCCATGTCGGCATAAAAGTCGCGCAGGGTGTAATTCTCGGCGAAGGGTTCCCGAAGCGTGGTGATGACCAGTGGCCGACGAGGGAGGCGGCCTCCGTACAGTTCGACGAGCGGGTGAATGTAGCCGGGGTGGACGATGAGGAGATCGCCGGGATGGAGGTGCTGCTGGAGGTAGAGGGTGGCTTCGCGAAACTGCTCCTTACTGGGCCGGGAGGAGAGCGTCCAGTCTTGCACCTGTTGCCAGGAGGCGGCCAGGGGGAGGAGGGTAAGGGCCAGGGCCACCACGCCGAGGAGGAAAGAAAACAGGCCGGCGAACCGGCGGCCGATCTTCCCGGTGGAATCGGCTCCGGGTCTGCCCCATGCACCTTCTCCCAGGCGGATGCTCCAGCGGCCCAGGGTTGCCATGCCCACGGCCAGGAGGAGGAGGTAGAATGGAAGGGCCCCCAGGAGGTAGCGTTCGTAGTAAAAGGGATGGATGAGGTAGAGGAGGAAAAAGGCAGCCGGTGGGATGACGAAGGAGGAGAGGAGGAAGATGGCCCGCCTCCGTCTTCGGCCCGGGGAGAGCAGGTCCAGGACCAGGGCTGCCATGCCGGCCAGAGCGGCCCCGGCAAAGGGAAGAAGCCAAGCCCGTCGGTCGGGCCCCAGGGCCGGCTCCGGCGGCGTGGGGGCGATACGCAGGCTGAACTGGGTAAAGGTCTGGAGCAGGGTGGACCAATCCCGTTCCGTGTCGAACTGGCGGGCCGCTCCGGCCTGTCCCAGGGTAAGCCAGAGTCCCGCGAAGGAGAGCACCAACACGGCCAGGAGCATGGCCACGTAGGGGCGGCTTCCCGGGGCGCCCCGGTGGCGTCCTTGTCGGGCCAGGTAGAGGAGGTAAACCAGCTGGCCGACGAGGGACAGAACGGCCAGGAGACGGTGGGTAAGGAGGGTCAGGAGGACCAGGCCGGCGAAGGCCCACCAGAGGAGGCGGCGGCCGCTTTCTCCGGCCTCCCAGAGGGCCCACCATACAGCCAGGAGGAGGAGGAGAGCGGAAGCGTAGGCTTTGGCCTCCTGGCTGTACCAGACGGCCAGGGGGGAGAGTGCCAGGAGCAGGGCAGCCAGGAGGCCCACCCTTCGGCCGAAGAGTCGGCGTCCCAGATCGTAGAGGAGGGGAACGGCGCAGACGCCGGCGATCGCCGAGGGCCAGCGCAGCGCTGCTTCTGCCGTTCCCCAGGCCGTGCTCCACACTTTCATGCCGAGGATATAAAGCGGGTAGCCCTGCCGGGGGTCAAAGAGGGCGGCGAGGAGATCGCCCCAGGGCCGGCCGGCTTCGACCAGGGTATAGCCCTCGTCGAGCCAAAGGCTTTGAAAGGAGAGGGTCGTGCAACGCAGGACAGCGGCCAAGGCTACGATCAGGAGGAGCAAAAAGTCCTGCCGGGAGAAGGACAGGCCATTCCTTCTTCTGGAGGTCCGGTTGCTCTCGGAGGTTGACCGTTCGGCCCTGGATAGAGACACCGGTTTCCCCTTTTCCGGTCTAAGGCATGACCTGCCGGGCGGCGATTTGGGCATGTATTTCCGCCCACTCCGAAGTGGCGGGCTCCGCTACAAAGCCGCTCGGGGGCTTTGCATCGAAGCCGGAGGCTGAAAGCCTCCAGAGCAGGTCGTTACTACGGTCCCTGACTTCGGCCTGTTGTTCCTCCGACACCATTGTCCTTTGAAAGTCCTGCTACCGCCATTATACCACACGGGATCACTGCAGTCCTCTGGGCCGGTACTGGATCGCCTCCGCCAGATGAGAGACCTGGATGGCCTCACTTCCGGCGAGGTCGGCGATGGTGCGGGCCACCTTGAGGATACGATGGTAGCCGCGGGCCGAGAGGTTCATCTGGCGCATAGCCGCCCGAAGGAGGGCGTGGCCGGCATCGTCGATCGGGCAGAAACGGTGTACCTCGGCCGGCCCCATCTCCCCGTTGGTCAAGATCGGCAGGCCCCGGAGACGCGTCCGCTGCCGCTCCCGTGCTTCCTCCACACGCATCCGGATCTGTGCCGAAGGCTCTCCCCGGCGCACATCCGAGAGTTTCTCATATTCCACCCGAGGCACTTCCACGTGGATGTCAATACGGTCCAGGAGCGGCCCGCTCAGACGCTGGCGGTAGCGGGCGATCACGGCCGGCGAACAGGTGCACTCGCGGGCGGTATCGCCGTAGTAACCGCAGGGGCAGGGGTTCATGGCCCCGATGAGGATGAAATTGGCCGGGAAAGTGAGCGTCCCGGAGGCCCGGGAGATGGTCACCAGCCGATCTTCCAGCGGCTGGCGCAATACCTCCAGGACGCGCATCCCGAACTCGGGCAGTTCGTCCAGAAAGAGCACGCCCCGGTGGGCCAGCGAGATCTCCCCGGGGCGAGGCCAGTGTCCGCCGCCCACCAGGCCGGCGTGGGAAATGGTATGATGGGGCGACCGGAACGGCCGGCACAGGATGAGGGGTGTCCCTGGGGGGAGCATCCCGCTGACGGAGTAGATCTTGGTCACCTCCAGCGCCTCCTCGATGCTCATCCGGGGCAGGATGGAGGGGACGGCGCGGGAAATAAGGGTCTTGCCGGCCCCCGGCGGGCCGATCAGGAGGACGTTATGACCGCCGGCCGCGGCCACTTCCACCGCCCGCTTCACGTGTTCCTGGCCCTTGATGTCGGCCATATCCACCGGGTAGCGGGCCTCCGCCTCCATCGGCAAGGGGGCCGGCCGGTATTTTCGGAACGGCGACACCCCATTGAGATGATCCAGCAGGGCGGCCAGGCTCTTCACCGGATAGACCTCTAGCCCTTCCACCAGAGCCGCCTCGGCGGCATCTTCCTCCGGCACATAGACCCGCTTCAAACCGTGCTCCCGCGCCACCGAGACCATGGGCAGGATGCCGTTGGTGTGACGTACCGTTCCGTCCAGCGAAAGTTCTCCCACCACCAGCGCACCCTCCAGGTCGGAGGCGACCTGGCCGGTGGCCATGCACACGCCTAGTGCCATGGGCAGGTCATAGGCCGGTCCTTCCTTACGCAGGTCGGCCGGGGCTAAATTGACGGTGACCTTTTTGTTGCCGGGAAAAAGCGCCCCCGAGTTACGCACGCCGGCCCGAACCCGCTCCCGCGCCTCCTGAACGGCGGTATCCGGCAGCCCCACCACATTGAAAGAGGGAACCCCATTGGAAACATCCACTTCCACCTGGACGAGGGCCCCCTCCAATCCCACGATCGCACAACTCGTAACCCTGGCCAGCATCGCGCACCTCCTTTCCACCGGGCATTATACCATATTTTGGGATTTTTTGCAATACCCCTCAACAACCCCCTAACACTATCGGCGTCCCCGGTGCAAGGCCCACACGACCGCTCCTGCGGCAACAAGGGTGGAGAAGGCCAGAACGACCAGGTCCAGCCCCACGTTGCTCAGGTTGGCACTTCCGTTCACACCCAAAGTAATAGCGTCAGCGATGTAATAGGTGGGGATCAGTCTCACCAATCTGTGAATCGGTTCAGGTGGGCGGGGAGGCAGGTTGAACATGGCAGGGATCATCAAAACCAGCAGAATAAACGAACTCCAGGCATTCACCTGGTTCGTGCTATGGAAGATGGCCCCAAGAAACAGGCCCAGCAACACCAGGAAGAGTGCCCCCAAAACGATGCTCAGCATCGTTATCCCTATGTTGCCGACGAAACCCCCGTTGATGAGCAGGAGGAGCACGGCGCTCAGGAGTGCGTAGAATATCCCCACGAGCGTCTTCCCCACCACGACGTCACCGTATCCGGCAGGGGAGACAAGGATAGCCTGGAGGGTATGTTTCTCTTTTTCCTCTACCAAGAGGGTGGGGACGATGAAACCTCCCACCATGCTCAGGCCCATAACCAGAAACAAAATCAGATAAAACTTTCCCACGTCGAACTCCCGATCTCCTGCCTTCTCCTCCGAGGTAGAAACATCCACAATGACCAGTTGGGCCGGCAGGTCCTGGCCGGCCATAGAGCGCAAGGCATCTTCTATCACCTCTTGCAGGAGGGACTGCAGGTTGAACCCCTTTTGTCCATCATAGTACACCTGAAGCACCGGAACCTTCCCGGATTCTACATCACGGTCAAAGTTGGCCGGTAGCACCAGCCCTCCCCAGACCCCCTCTTTCACCCACCTGGCCACCTCATCCTCCCCCTGAACCGGTATAATTTTTATCGAGGGGTTATCCTGGAGTTGCGCTACCAGGCGCGACCTCCCAGCGTCATAAACGACCATTTCCATAAACCCTTCCCTACCATAGCGGGGAATCATCACCCGGAGGAGCACGGATATCCCTATCGGCATAATCAGAGCCAAGAGGATAGTAGCGCTTCGAACCGCATCCACAATATCCTTTTTGGCAATCTCCAGTGCGATCCGCAACCGCATCCGTCTCCTCCCTGCGAATTTTGCCCGGTACAGAGAAGCATCAGCGATGTCTCAGACCGGGAGACCTGTGGGGAACTCGCCAAGAATTCATCTCTTTACGTCAATTTACGGCCGGTCAATCGGATGAAAATATCCTCCAGAGTCGCTTCTGCTGAATGGATGGTAAGAACCTGTCCTTGAACCATCAGGTCGTTCAAGCGGCGAAGGTCCTCCGGCGAGTCTAGAGAGAAGCGTATCTGGGTGGGCACCTCTCCTCTCAGCAAAACGTTGACCAGACGCTGCCCGTAGGAAATCTTCAGACGATCGGGAGTATCCAGCGCAACAATGCGGCCTTCGTGAAGGAAGGCGACCCGCCGGCAGAGTTGGTCGGCCTCTTCCATATAGTGTGTCGTGAGGAAAACGGTGGTTCCCGCCTGGCCAAGTTCGGTGATGATCCGACGAATCTCCCGGGCCGCGACGGGATCGAGGCCACGGGTTGGTTCGTCCAGGAAGAGAACTCGTGGCTGGTTCAAGAGAGCCCGGGCGATAAGCAATCGCTGTTTCATCCCGTTGGAATACGTCTTGACCCGGTCTTTGGCCCGCTCCTGGAGCCCCACGAGAGACAGGACTTGATCCACGCGCCGCGGTGGGCTTCCAAAGAGTCGGGCGAAGAAGACCAGATTCTCGCGCCCGCTCATCCTCTCATATAGATTTTGTTGCTCAAAGACCACACCGATAAGGGGTTTGAGTTTATGGCTCTCCCGGGCACAGTCGAAGCCGGCCACGCGAGCCAGACCGCTGTCGGGCAGGAGTTGGCCAGTCAGGATACGGATGGTCGTGGTCTTGCCGGCCCCATTGGGGCCGAGAAATCCGAAGATTTCCCCCGGCTCCACGACGAAAGAGATTCCGTTGAGAGCAGGACGATCGTTGAACGAACGACGCAGTTCGCACGCCTCGATCATCGACATGGCCAGGTTTCTCCTTATGGAGCGTGTTGCCGACGCTTCCCTAGGAGCCATTCGATCCAGGCCCAGAGAACGCCCGGCAGGATCAGCAGGGCAGCCCATTGAAACGGATGAATATGGGTCTTCTGCTGCAGCCATTCCAACCCACCTGCCGACCACATTCCGGCGATAATGCCCAGCGAGAGCATGGAAAAAAAGATTCCGGAAGCGCTCCCCCGGATCGAAACTTCGGTTTCATCCGCGAGGAGCGCGGTCATGGCCGGGAAGAGCAAGCCCAGGCCGATGCCGTAGATGAACATCCATGCCATCAGGATCTCCCAGCGACTCGTCTGGGAAAGCCCGAGAAGGGCCAGGGCAAGGAGAAGCAGGCCGGCCCCGATGAGCCGCTCGCGTCCCCAGCGGTCCGAAAGGCGTCCCAGCGGCGAGGCCTGAACCAGGGCGGCGGCAAGGGCAAAACTGGCAAAGAGGAGGCCCACCTGGGCCGAGGAAAAGCCCCACGCCCGCCCCAGGATGGGCAAAAAGACCACCAGGGTTCCGAAACCGAACATCCAGCAGAACGCAGAGACATAGGCGAGGAGGAGTCGCCGGTTGCTGATTACGCTTCGGCTGTCGCCTTTCGATGGCAGACCCATCGGGGGGTACCCCTTATGGACCCACTTGGCGGCAAAACCGGTCAGAACGAACATCGGGATGGACAGGCTGATAAAGACCGGAGGATACCCACCCAGGTCACGGAGCAAACCGGCCAGCGGCGGCCCCATCAATCCGGCCAGGCTGGAGGCCACCCCATACCACGCCATAGCCCGCCCACGCCTGTTCTCAGGGACAAGATCGCCGATACAGGCTAGGCAAGCCGGAGAGATCAGGGCCGCCCCTAGGCCGTGCAGGACCTGCAAGCCGAGCAACAGGGAGGGGCTTGAGGCGAAAGGATAGAGCAGCAGAACCGTTCCCGCAAAAGACAGGCCGATCACCAGCGGCAACCTGCGGCCGACGCGATCCACCCACCAACCTGCCCCTAAATTTCCCAACAGGTTGCTTGCAGAGTAGGCTCCGACGATTATCCCCGTCAACGCAACGGAAGCCCCCAGCGCCTGCGCATAAGGGGAAATGAGCGGGGAAAGGGAGTTATTGTCCAGGAAAAGGACAAAGGCGGCCAGATAGGCGATCAGTAACCCTGCTTGTAGGCGGACTTCCATGGAAGTCATCCGATAGCCGAAATCCTGTCGTGAGGTAATGATATCATAGAAAATCTCCACAGGCAAATGGAGGCCGGGCCGTTTTGTGTTTCGGGTAGGCGCAGGCATTGTCTTCGCCTACCCGACTTGCGTTCGGCGGCAAAGGGGTAAGCGGGGGCGTCGGCCCCGGCCGGCGCGGCCGGGGTAGGACGAGGAGGCAGGGTAGCCACTACGGTAGCAGGAGCAACGGTCTCTTCTCTTCGCCGTGCCCGGGGTCGCCGAAGAGGCACATGCCGCCAGCAGGAGCAGCAGCACCAGTCCAACCGTGCGGGCACTTTTTCTTGCGGTTATCTGTATGCTTGTCTTGCTTATTATACTCCATCGGGCCGGCCTGGGCAAACGAAGGAACGGTTCTTCTCCGTGTGTTTACCCTCTTTTTTACCACATCCCGACGAATTTGGGACACACCCACCGGGCCATGCCTTCGCCTGGCCGACTCCCTGCCTGGGGGGGGCGTCATGCCCGCCCGCACGCCGGTGACGTTTTCTTCGTGGCATCCACAGGGTGCAAATTTGCCAGGCCCGATTTGAAGAAAACCGCACTTCGTGGTAGAATAGGGTAGGCCGGGTAGACTGAAGGCCGTGAGAAGAGGCGATGGAATATGTTCTTGTCCTGAACCAGAACTTTGAGCCACTGAACGTCTGCAACTTGCGTCGGGCCCTGACCTTGGTCCTGTGCGGCAAGGCCGAGATCGTGGTGGAAAACCATCGCCTGATCCAGACCGTTTCCCGGTCCTTCGAGTGTCCCTCCGTGATTCGGCTGCAGAAGATGGTGCATCGCCCGCTGCCGCAGGTGCGGCTGACCCGACGGGAGGTCTTTCGCCGTGACGATTATATCTGCCAGTACTGCGGTGAACGGGCTGCCCACCTGACCCTGGACCACGTCTGCCCACGCCAGCGCGGGGGGAAACACACCTGGGAGAACCTGGTGACCGCCTGCATTCGTTGCAACCATCGCAAGGGAGGCCGGCCACCGGAGGAAGCAGGGATGCGCCTGCTACGGAAGCCATTTCGGCCCAAGGCTTCCCCCTATTACTTTCTCGAAGGCTGGGTGCATCGCTCGCCGGAGGGGTGGTGGCCTTTTCTTCCGGCCGGCCTGACCGCCATGCCCATGAGAACATCATCGTGATCATCTTCCCATCTCTATTACCAACGACCGATTACCAATGGACCTGAGCCAACAGATCGCTTCCGAACAACGTCGTCTTCAGGAACGGGCGCAAATTGCCCACCTGCAGGGGCAGGTAGATGAACTGCGCCACCTTCTGGAACAGGTGGGGGCGCGGGCCCAACTGGCCAGCGAACAGGCCCGCCAGGTGCAGGACCTTTTTTCCCAGGTAGAGGCCCGTTTCGAGGCGATGGTGGGAGAAGCCCGTCTGCAGGAACAAGCACGTCAACGTGCCCATCAGTCCCTGCAGAAGGAAGTAGCCGAAGTGCGGATACGGGTGGAGGAGCCGGCTCGTCAAATCCTTTCCCTTACGGCTCAGGTGCAGGACCTGCAGGAGGGGATGCGCCTGCTGCGAGAGGAACTGGCCCGCCGGGAGGAAGAAAGGAAGGAGGTCGGGCAGCGCCTGGAGGCAGTGCGGGCCCAGGGGCTGTTGACGGAAGAACGCCTGGCCCGTCTGGATACCCTGTTAGGGCAGATTCTTCGGGCGGAGGAGGAGCGCCAGCAATCGGTCCGCCAGATCCGCGAGGCGGTCGAGGAGGAGCGCCAACGCCTGCGGCGGCAGGTCGGCGACGTGGACCGGCTGGCCGCCGAACTGCGCGGGGAGGCACAGGAACTGTTCTCCCGCCTGAACCGACAGACCGAATTGCAGCGCAAGGCAGAAGCAGCGCTGGCCGCGATGGGGGAACGGCTGGACCATGTGGGAGCCACCTTCGACCGCCTGGGGGCCGAATTGCAGCGGGTCGAACGGGAGGCGGTGGAACAATTTTTGCAGAACCAGGAGCGCATCGAGGCGCTGCGCCAGGCCTCCCAGCGGGAGTGGAAAGAACTGCGGGAGGCCGAGGAGCGGAGGGAGGAAAGCCAGAACGCCTGGCTGCGGCGAATCGAGGAACTGTACCACGATCTGGACGAGCGTCTGGCCCGTCGGGACGAGGAGATAGGTCGCCAGTTGGCCCGGCTGGAGGAGCGCGTTACGTCGCTGGAAAAGGGGGGAGAGACCCTGTTGCGCGCCTTGCAGGAAATCTTCCGGCAGCAATTGCAGGGTTGGGCGGAAGAACGGCTGGAGAAGGTCCGGCCGCCCGAATAGGTTTCACGTGAAACCAGGGCAGGTGTTTTGACTTTTCCTGTTGTTGCGCTATGATGAAAACATCCCGGAAGCATTTGCCCGTAGGTGGGCGGGGGGGAAACGATGGTCGAAGTCACGGTCCATAGTGTGCGTGTTAGCCTGATCACCCAGAATCGGGTGGTGGTGCTCATGGAAGTGGGGGGCCGGCGCTACTTGCCCATCTGGATCGGCCCGGATGTGGCCGATGCCATCGCCATCCACCTCCAGGGCGTGGAGATGGCCCGCCCGCTCACCCACGACCTCCTCTGTTCGGTGATTCAAGCGCTGGGGGCCAAGGTCAATTGCGTCCTGGTAAACGACATCCGGGACAATACCTTCTATGCCCGCATTATCTTCGATGTGGCCGGCCGCTACGTCGAGGTGGACTCGCGCCCCAGCGATGCCATCGCCCTGGCCGTGCGGGTCAAATGCCCTATCTACGTCGAGGAGGTCGTCTTGGAGCAGGCCGGCTTGCTTCAGGAGTCCCCCCCCGACGAAGAAGGAAAGAATCTGGACATCTTCCGCGACTTCCTGAGTCAGTTCGAAGAGGGGGAGGAGAAAGCCTCTTCGGAGGAAGGAGATGAATGAGGAGGGGAAACTGCTTCGCCAGATCGTGCTTCAGGTGGTTCAGCGCTGCCCCCAGTGCCGGCGCACTTTCGCCGAAGAGGATGTGCACCTGATCGGCCAGATGAACGAGGCCTGGCTCTTTTCCCTCTACTGTCCCTCCTGCCACATCATGGCGCTGGTAGGCCTTTCGGTGGCCCGGCCGGCCGATCAGGAAAGGGCCGGAGAAGAGGTTGCCCCTGCCCCTCCTGTGAGCGCCGATGACGTGCTGGATATGCACCTACTCCTGAAGGAAGTAAACAGCCTGGAAGAGCTCCTCAAGAGGATGTCTTCCAAGGCGTAGCACGGACGTAAACTTCTCACGCCCGTGCTGCGGGGAGAGCCACCACGATCACCGAGATATTGTCCTCCCCTCCGGCTTCGTTGGCCCGCTCCACCAGCCGGTCACAGGCCTCCTGCGGGTCGTCTGTGCTCTGCAGAATGGAGACGATCTCTTCATCCGTCAGACTGCCCCAAAGGCCGTCGCTGCAGAGCAGAAGATGGCTCCCATCCAGAAGGAGCGAGGCGATTTCCACCTCGAGTGTTTCCTGCTGGCCTACCGATTGGTAAAGGTAATTCCGCTTCGGGTGGTGGCGCGCTTCTTCGGCAGAAATCTGGCCCATCTCCAGGAGACGGGCAACCATCGAATGATCCCGCGTCCGGCAGCGTAGACCTTCCGGTCCATAGGTATAAAGGCGGCTATCTCCTACATGGGCCACATAACATCGCTCCCCCAGGAGAAGTGCACCGGTCAGGGTGGTGCCCATATCGGTCCCTTCCTCCTGGGCCTCGTTCAGGATAGAGCGGTTCGCTTCATAGACGGCTTCCCGCAGGGCATCCTGGATGGCCTCGGGAGGATAGCCGTGCAGGACGGGGAGGAGCAGTTCTCGGAAGAGGTGAGCGGCAACGACCTCCACCGCCCGCATGCTGGCCGTGGCCCCGCCGCTATGTCCGCCCATCCCATCGGCCACAATGAAAAGGCCCAGCGGGATCGGCCCACTTCGGGTGGGAAGAAAGGTTAGCGAGGCCAGGAGCTGGTCCTGGTTGGTCGCCCGCACCCGACCTACGTCGCTGGCGAGACCAAAGGCGATTCCCCTCCGCCGGGGGGGCGGAGCCTTTTTCCAAAGCCGGCTTTTCCAAAAGGGCATAGAGACCTCCTTAGCCACAAACGGCTTTCAGGCCTGCAGGGCATAGAGCCGATGGTCTGTCGAGCCGATATAGACCACCCCTTCCACCACGGCCGGGGAGCCAGGCACCGGCCCGCCGGTTTGGAAAGACCACACTTCCTTCCCCGAATCGGCCATGAGGCAGTAGATACGGCCGTTTCCGGCTCCAAAGTAAACCCGATCCCCGGTTACCTGAGGGGAGGAGGTGATAAAAGTGCCGGCCTCGAACTTCCAGATCAACCGGCCGTTACGGGCATCCAGGCAGTAGAGATTGCCGTCGGAAGAACCCACATAGACCCGTCCGCCCCGGATCGCGGGGGAAGAAGTCACCCGGTTGCCGGTGCGGTACTTCCAGGCCGGCCAGCCGCTGCGGGAATCGAGGCAGTAGAGATGCCCGTCCCAGGAGCCCACATAGACCATCCCCTCGAAGACGGCCGGCGAAGAGACCACCGCCTGGCCGGTGCGGGTCTTCCATTGCAGTTCCCCGCGACGGGCATCCAGCGCGTAAATATGGCCGTCGTCGGAGCCGATGTAGACGTTTCCTCCGGCCGTAGCGGCCGAGGAGCGCACCGGCCCCCAGGTGCGGTAGTTCCAAAGCACCTCCCCTCGGCGTGGGTCCAGGGCGTAAACGTTCTGGTCGTCCGAACCCACACAGAGCGCCCCGTCCAGCAGACGCGGAGAGGATCGCACCGGGCCGGCGGTGCGAAAGGTCCACTGCAGCTGCCCGGACTGGGCGTTCAGGGCATAGACGTTCCCATCCTCGGAGCCGAAAAAGATCAGGCGTTCCCATGCCAAGGCACTGGAACAGATGCCCCGCTGGGCAGCAAATTTCCATAAAAATTTACCACTTTCTGCATCCACAGCATAAAGGTTTTGATCATAGGCACCGATGTAGACGACGCCGTTGTACACCAGAGGCGAGGCCCGCACCTCTTCCTCGCAGTTGAACGACCAGAGCAGGCGCTCGGCCGACTCCAGGCGAGGACGGCCGGCCTCTTTCTGCAGCACGGCCACATCCAGATGGGCCAGGTCCAGGAGGGCGGCGCGCATCTCCGCCGCCGAAGACCAACGCTGCCGGGCATCGTACTCCAGGGCCTTCATAATGATGGCTTCCAGCTGCGGAGAAACCCTGGGGTTCAGCGCCGAAGGCGGCCTTTCATGGAAGGTAAAAGGGGTCTCCAGGCGGGGATCCGATTTGGTCAGGAGGTGATGCAGGGTGGCCCCCAGGGCGTAGATGTCGCCCCGAGGTTCTGCCACTCCCCGGTACTGCTCGGGAGGAGAGTAACCCTCGGTGCCGATCATCGTGCCCCTCTGGTCGGCCTCGAAGATGCGGGCGATCCCAAAGTCAATGAGCACGATCCGGTTGTCCGGCGTGATCATCACGTTGGAGGGCTTCATATCCCGGAAGACGATCGCCTCCGGCTTATGGTTGTGAAGATAGGAAAGGACGTCGCAGATCTGGATGGCCCAACCGACGACCCGCGCTTCCTCCAGCGGTTCAGGCGAGGCCTCCAGGATGTCCTCCAGGTTCTGGCCTTCGATGAGTTCGAGCACCAGATAGATGCGTCCCCCCTCGACAAAGTAGTCATAGATCTTGGGGATGGCCGGATGGTTCAGCGTGGCTAAAAGTGCGGCCTCCCGCTCAAAGTTCTTCAGGGTGATGGTCCGGGTCTGGCTGTCCGGCGAACGGTCGATCATCTCCTTGATGGCGCAAGGACGGTAGACGTTCTTGAAGCGCAGGTCGCGTCCTTTGTAGACGACGCTCATGCCGCCGATGCCCAGGATGGCTTCGATCTGGTAGCGTCCCTGAAGGAGTGCCCCGACGGGCAAGGTGGGGAGGCGGACTTCTCCGGAAGGGGGAGCCGACGGGGCGGGGGATTCGGCCGGTTCCACCTGCACCGGCCGTGTCGCCGGGGCGGCCGACGGTCCCCCGGCCGGCACCTGCACCCGACGGGTAGCCGGAGGCACAGGCTGCTCCGGCGACTTTTTCGGTTCCTCCTCCGGAACGGCTTCCTTACGCACCCCGATCTTCTTGATGAGCGCCATACCCGCTCCTCCGTCCGCTCCCTAGTCGCCCCGACTTGGCCCCACCAGCGCCGCCGCCGCGTAGCCGACCACGTAGCCGGTCCGCTGACCGGTCACGTCGCCGGAGTTGGTGGAATGCAAGATGACCACCCGCTCTGCCCCCCAGCACCGGGCCACCAGGAGCACGGTGGTCACCGGGCCGTAGCCGCAGGCTCCGTGTAGCCGTACGGCCGTCTCCCAAAAGCCCCGGGCTTCCCCTCGTTCCAGGACAGCCAGGATCGCCGCATCGGAGGCCTGCACCTGCTCGTAGGAGTAGGCGTGACAGAGGTCGGTGCTGGCTACCAGGAGGGGACGTTCCTCCCCGAGAACGCGATCCAGCGCCTCGGCCAGTTTCTGACAGTCTTCCCAGGTCTGCTCGCACAACATCACCGGCACCAGGAGAAAATCGCCCAAGGTCCTTTGCAAAAAGGGCAGCTGGATCTCCAGGGAATGCTCCTCGTCATAATCCAGATAGACGATCGGAACATGTTCGGACAAACGGGCAACCGTATCCCGGTCCACCTCCACCGGTCCCAAAGGGGTGGCGTAATACCGCATCGCTGTAACGACAAAGTGGCCCGAATAAGGGGCGTGACAGGGGCTGAGCACGACCACCCGCTTCTCCTTCCGTCCCTGGAGGAGCCGGTAAGCGTAAGCGGCGACCTGGCCGGAGTAAGGGTACCCGGCATGGGGAGCGACCAGGCCGACGATATGACCCTCGACCTGCTGCTCCGGCACACGGGCCAGAAACCGGTCCACCGTGGCCGCTAGATCCTCCCGCGTCCCCGGATACCAGGTGCCGGCAATAGGGGAAGGTCGGACGTCGCCGTGCGACATACGCTTGCGGAACATCGCCGTCCTCCTTCGCCGGCCCGGTGCTCCGGCCGGCGGCTTACTTGAAGATCGAGCGACGCAGGTAGATCTCTTGGCCGCAATAGGCACAACGGCCGTTCTCCGTCAGACCTGCGCTTTTGATGTAGAAACGACCCTCCCGCCGGATGAGCAAAGTGCCGCAGGAGGGGCAATAGGTAGGGGTCAGTCCAACCGGGTCGCCGGCCTGGATGTAGACGTAACGCAGGCCGGATTCGCGGCCGATTTCTCGGGCTTGTTCCAGGGCCTCCCGGGGGGAAGCGGGCAGGGGGTCCTCTTTCCCGGTCGGCTCGTGTCGCCAGAGATGCCAGGGGATGTCGGGCCCCAGACGATCCCGGATCCAGCCGGCCAGTTCGCGGAGGACCTCATCCCTGTCGTTCAGACCCACAAGGAGCGGAGTGTGGACCTCTATATGGCAGCGCCATGCCTCGCGGGCGTGCACGGTTCCCTCCAGGATAGCCTCCACCGACAGCGGACCGCAGAGGGCTTCGTAGGGGGCGGAGGAAACAGCCACCACTTCGACCGCCCAGGCGTCCAGATACGGCCCCACGAGGTCCAGGGCTTCCCGGTTCAAGAAGCCGCCTGTGACCATGAGGGTATAGAGACCGTTGGCACGGGCCAGTTTGGCCACATCCAGGACATACTCCAGCCAGACGATCGGCTCCTGGTAGGCCCAGACCAGTCCCCGGCAACGGTGCTCCAGGGCGAAGGAGACGGCGCGCTCGGGGTCCAGATAACGCCGGCCTTCTCCCTCCCAAGGAGGCCCTTGCGGGGTCGGCCGATGCCTGCAGTGCAAGTTGTGCCCCCACCCTCCCAACGTGAGCACGATGCTTCCCGGAAAGAGGTGGTATAGCCCACGCCGCTCGATCGGCTCCACCGCCGCCGCCGAGATCAGGCCATAGTTCAGGCTGCAGAGCGTGCCTCCCCGATTCTGGCGAACCCGGCAGAGGCCGCTTTCCCCCTCGGCCAACCGACAGGCCCAGGGGCAGAGACGGCAGAGGACGGTCTGCTCGTCCAGACGTTCGTACAAGAGCGCTTCCTGCATCTTTTTCCCAAGCCCGCGAGTTTCACCCGGTGAGAAGGAACATCATCGGCACCTCGCCCCGGGGTCTTGAATCGCCGACAAAATGGCGTCCCGACACGACCAGCCGGGCAACATCCGGTGTTCCCGCCCGTATTCGGCCAAGTTGGCAAATTCGGTCCGGTGTATTATAATGCCTTCAACAAATGACCGGAGGAACGGCCATTCGATGTCGCTTTCTGGATTCCCTCCTGAGGAGGGGAAAAAGTCTCTATCCCCAGACCCCGCCTTGCCGGCTGCAACCGAGGCGCCGGCTCGGCAGGGTACCCTGTGGGCCTGGTTCCGCGAAATCCTGGAGACGATCCTCTTCACCTTGCTCGTCTTCTTCCTGGTACGCAGTGTCATCCAGAACTTTAAGGTCGAAGGCAACAGCATGGAGCCCAACCTGCACAGCGGCCAGTACATCATCGTCAACCGGGTGGAGTACTTGCACCTTGACCTCAATTTTTTCCGGCGGCTTCTGGGAGAGAGGGTCGAACCCAACCTGGTCTACCTCTTCCATGCGCCCCGGCGTGGCGAGATCGTGGTCTTTGAATATCCCAAGGATACCAGCCGCGACTATATCAAGCGGGTGATCGGCCTGCCGGACGAGACGATCGAAATTCGGAACGGCCGGGTGCTCATCAACGGCGTTCCCCTCTTTGAGCCGTACCTGAACGACGCCGCACGGGCTCAGACCGGAAATATGCCGCCGATGCAGATACCGTCAAACGCCGTTTTCGTGATGGGCGACAACCGGGGCAACTCGAGCGACTCACGCATCTGGGGCCCCCTGCCGCTGGAGAGGATCGTGGGCAAAGCCTGGGTCATCTACTGGCCTCAGCAGTACTGGGGCGTCATCCCCCATGCGGAGCCGGTCCTCGGTGCCCCCTGAAGCCGAACCCCTATGGATTGTCAAAGAGCGTTTTTCTCAACGTCATTATAGCCGTTTCAGGGGCATTCTGTCAAGGTGGGACGATGCAGGATCGCCGCCTGCTTTGGACACTGGGCGTTACTGCCGGAATCTCGTGGGCTGCCTGGGCCTATTTCCTCTTCTTCTTCAACATCGGCTCCATCCCTTCCCCCTGGGACCCCTGGCGCGTCGTCTTCTACATCCTCCTTCTCCTGGCTCCCGGCCTGACCTTTGTGCCGATCGCTCGCTGGTTGAAGTGGCGCTTCTTCGGCCCCTATGCGGTGATCGGATGGGCCGCCTTCGGCTACCTTTGGGCCTTTGGCCCTCCCGGAAGCGAGGCCCTCCCCCCGGAACAACACCCCCTTCTCCGGGTTATGCTGGGGGAAGAATCCCCCCTGGGGCTATGGTACTTTTTCCTGGCACTTTTCATCGTGCTGACCACGGTCCTGGCCCCACCGGCCTACCGTCTGGGCCTGCGCCTGTTCACCTCCCGCACCCACCAGCAAGATGTGCTTCGAGCCTGGCGCGAGGCCGGGCTGCTTTCCCTTTACTTCGTGGGCATGGCCCTGATCCGGAGCCTGGGCCTCTTCACCTGGCCCATCGCCCTGCTCAGTTTCCTCTTCCTGGCGCTGGTGGAGGCCCTGTTCCTCGCCCAGAAAGGATAGCGTAGGAAAGAACCGCCCTCAGAGCCGCCTGAAGGCCTCACCTTTGCCCCGCTGGTCATAGGCCTCGCGAAGCAGCCGCCGCAGGTCATCATCGGTGATAAGGAAGGTGTCGAACTGCGGGCCGGTGCGCACCTTCCCGCTCCGCGGCGAGGTGCGGCCCTGGAAGAACAGCCCTTCCTCGGTTTCGACGATGCGGATGTCTATATAGTTGTTCATGTCAATGAAACGTCCCAGCGCCCGCAGGACGTCCTGGTAATCCGTTTGAGACATACCCTCGAAAAGCTTCACGGTCTTTCTCCTCGCTCCGAACCCCGATTGCGGAGAGACAGAAGAAAAGATAATTCCGCCTCGAAAAGCTTCACGGTCTTGCTCCTCGCTCCGAACGGCCGCCGGAAGGGGACGGGGGATCTGGAGCCATCTCTGCAACCTGATCGTAAGTCCAGGTGTAACTGACGGCCCGACGGATATATCCTTCGCCGGTAGACTCCACTTGCAAAGCCCGTAGAATCAGCCCCTTTTCGAATTCCATCACACAGATCTCGTCCAGTTTTTGTTCATCGCAAAACCGCCCCACGGCCTGGAGCAACTTTTCGTAACCCAACCGGTACTTGAGCATCCGGCTTTCTTCCATGAAAGCACCTCCAAGTCCGAAACGGGCCCGGACAACGCTCAATATCGCACCCGCTCATCCCCCAGCCGACGGGTCAGTTTGCGCTGGTCCATATCCTCCAGCAGGGCCAGCGCATATTTGCGGCTGGTGGCGAAGAGGTCGCGCACCCGGGCAACGGTGATGGGACCGCATCGGTCGATCTCCTCCAGCACCCGTTGGACCATCTCCCGGTAAGTTTCCGGCAAAAACATCACATCGGGGGTCAGGCGGACGACCTTCCCCTCTTCCACCAGGGCTTCCAGCACCTCCGTCTCGATGTCCCACTCCTGGCGGGGTGGGGGAGCATAGGGCTTTCGGCGTAGCAATGCCAGGAAGCGATCCACCTGGGCCTGCTGCTCCGGGGAAAATTTTACCCGGTGATCGGCAAGGCGTACCTGGGCCCCCTGCACCACCAGGGAGCCCTGGCTCTCGGCCCAGGCCAGGACGTCGCCGAAGGTGCGCCCGTCCAGGCGCAACTGACTCTTGAGTTCCTCCTTGGGCATGCCGGCCCGAAGGGGGAAACGTTCGTGGTAATCGCGCAGGAGGTTCCGGATGCGCTCGTGTAACCCATCGGCTCGGGAGCGAGAGAGGAACAGGGTGTTGGAGCCGATCTCCTCCTCTCCGGCCTGCAGGGCCACGAGGTGCCCCTCCCGACACAGCCGGAGCACCGTCTCCCGCGCCTCTTCTTCGGGGAGGCCGCTCTCTGCAACGATCTGGCGGAGCGGAAGGGGCGTTTCCTGAAGGATTTGCAGGAGGACATCTTCCGGCCGGCCCCGGCGGAGCGCTTCCAGGGCGGCGATGCTGGGGGCATGGAAACGGCGCAGACGCCCCGGATGCGGCTCCACGACCATCCCTCCGCCGATGGTGCTGCCGGGGGAAGGCCAGCGCAGGATGAAGCGTTCCCCTCGGACGGCCACGACCGGCTCCGGAAGGCGCACCAGGGCCCAGCCGGAATGTCCCGGAAGCAACTCCTCGGCCTCGAGCAGGGTCACCCGCACCTGCCGCTCCGCCGCACCGAGGAAGAGGTCTACCGTATCGTCCTGGCGTAAGGAACGGGGGGCCGAGGGAAGGAGGTCCAGGTATACGGCCAGGCGCTGGGTGGGGGAAAGCCATCCAGGCGTGGTCAACACATCGCCGCGGCGGACCCCTTCCACCGTCACGCCGGCCAGGTTGACGGCGGTGCGCCGGCCGGGTCGGGCTTCTTCTACCCGCTTCCTGTGCGTCTGCAAGCCGCGAATGCGCCCCCAGAGGCCCTGGGGCAGGATCTCCACCTCCTGGCCGACGTGCAGGGAGCCGTCCAGGAGGGTCCCGGTCACCACCGTGCCAAAGCCGGGCATCGTGAAGGCCCGGTCAATGGGCAGGCGCGGCCGGCCGCGGTCCGGCCGAGGGGTTGACCGGGAGAGAATATCGTCCAGAGCGGCAACGAGTTCCTTCAGCCCCTGCCGGGTGCGGGCCGAGACGGGGACGATGGGGGCTTCCTCCAGTGGGGTACTCCGCAGGCGCTCACGGACCTCCTCCATCACCAGTTCCAGCCACTCCGCCTCCTCTACTAGGTCCACCTTGGTGATGACGACCACGCCCCGAGTCACCTGCAGGAGGGTGAGGATGTCCAGATGCTCCTCCGTCTGGGGCATCAGGCCTTCGTCGGCGGCGACGACCAGGAGGGCGGCGTCAATGCCGCCCACACCGGCGAGCATGTTTTTGACAAAGCGCTCATGGCCGGGCACGTCCACGATGCTGACCTCGCGGCCGCTGGGCAAGGTAAGCCAGGCGAAGCCCAGGTCTATGGTCATTTCCCGTTCCTGCTCCTCGAGCAGGCGGTCCGGGTTGATGCCGGTCAGGGCTTCGACCAGGGTGGATTTGCCGTGGTCTACGTGGCCGGCCGTGCCGATGACAAACATCGCCGATTCCTTTTCTTCGCTGCTTCCTATTCTACCACAGGGATGGCCTTATCGTCCACCTGGAAGGATTACAGATTGGGTAAGGTTTTGACCGACTGAAGCCCGCCACAAGCCACGCCGTTTCGGCGGCCGTAGATACAGCAGGCTTATCCGGTGGCTTCAGCGGGCGGGATGCACTTGACAACCGGCCAACCGATGGTATAATAAAAATGGATTCGGTGCGGGTTTCCCGGAAAGGCCAACGCCCATGCCAATTTCTGCTCGAAAGGAGGTAAATCCGACGCGCTGCTTCCGTATGGTCTTTTTTTTCCTATCCAACTGAGGAGGGAAAAATGGCAAAACGCTTCTTTCCCGCGCTTGTTCTCCTGATGACCGTCCTCGGGCTATGGCCCCAGGCCGCCATCCAGGCCCAGGGTCCCCAGCCCGAAGGCTGGGAAGCGGGCAAAGTCACGCTCTCCCAGCCACTCCAACTCCAGGGGCCGGCCCGCGCCCCCAGGCCGGCCGATTCCTCTACCCAGACCCGGGTGCCCCATCAGCCGGGGGCCTGGCATCAACTGCCCCCCTCTCCCTTCGTCTACACCCGCTTCGATGGCGTCTTCGTCCCCGGCCCGGCCGACCAGCCCTGGGCCAACAAAGTCTACTTCCTTGGCGGACGCACCGGCGGCACGACCGAAGACCCCTCCATCTGGGCCTTTGACCCCGTCGCCGGCACCTATGCCGACACCGAGGCCGATATGATCGAGGACGTCTCCAACTACAACGCCGACCTGGTCCTGGACGACGGCACCGGCCGCGGCCCGGCCATCTATGTCATCGGCGGCTTTGACCGCGACAACGCCGGGGCCAACATCGGCACGGTGCAACGCTACTACCCCCAGACCAACGAGGTCGAAGCGTTGCCCAGTGCCGACAACTGGACCGTTACCGTGGCCGGCAACCTGGTCGGGGCGATGGGCACGGTCGTGGTGAACGATATCATCTACGTCTTCGGCGGCTGGGAAAGCCTGGCTGCCCCCTACTTCTACGCCGGCACCTGGGCCTTTGACCCCAAGCAGCCTTCCGGCTCGCGCTGGACCGACCTGGGCATCAACCTGAGCATCCCCCGCTCCTACATCCAGGTGGCCGTGCAGGATGGGGTAATCTATGCCATCGGCGGGGACTACCAGTACACCGGCAGCGACCTGGTCCCGACGCCCTCGGTGGAGGCACTGGACACGGCCAACCTGGCCGCCGGCTGGCAATCCCGCTCCCAGATGCCCGTGGCCCTCAGCCAGGGACGCGCCTTCGGCTTCGACGCCGATACGCTGGCCCCGGCCCCCTGGGGCGGCCACATCTACACCGCCGGCGGCGGCGACTGGCCGGCCGACTCGACCGAGGCGATGGAATACCTGGTGCTCTCCGACTCCTGGAACCAGGCCTTTCCCGACCTCAACGTCGCCCGGCGCAACCACGCCGGCGTCTTTGTGCCGCTGTGCACGCCCGATCCCAACGACGGCCTGCCGGGGCTGTGGGTCTTTGGCGGGCGAAGCGGTAGCGATAACCCGCCCTTTGCCCCTCCCGAGTACTACCCATTGCCCTGTGCCGTGGAGTGCAATGTGCTCGTGGTGGACGACGACTGGGACTTTGACCAGACGGTGCCCAACGACGGCGGCCGGCCCTACTATACCTCCACCCTGGACTACCTGGGCTATCCCTATGACGTCTGGGATACCG
>FWPU01001350.1_pt1 | contig 73886 bp, 63 predicted proteins | sample 2228361 | NCBI WGS metagenome assembly FWPU01 (sample SAMEA103939777, study PRJEB20133) | metagenome | reverse complement strand
TATTGCCGTCGCCCCATCAAGCCATCGTTGGGCTTGGACAATTCTCTGCCCTTGTCCTCCTAACCCGAACTCACGTTAAATAAGTTTAAAGGGAGTATCCAACCTTGAGCTTTGCCGTACTCGGTTGTGGATTGTCCGTCCCATTGAAAAATCGAATCGGAATTGTTCGTAATAAACCAGATTCGAGAACTGTTGTCAATTCCTACTGGTGTGTAATTGAACTTTTTGATCTGGGTTTCTTTTTGATCCAGATCAACTATCGCAAGACCATATGAACCTAATAAGAAAAGTTGATGATTTCTTACTGAGAAATTTTGAATCAACCCAATTTGAATTTTATCCAGCCGAATTATTGGGGTGATCGTGATAGAGGGATTGCTCTGAAAAATTTTATTAGAATTAAGTGCCTTGACTTCCAGGTCATTCCTGTATTCGGTAGGGGCATGTATAGTGAGATGACTTGGGTTTATTATATGGTCTGTATTAACTTCAGGTAAAGCAATATCTGTAAGAGATAAAATACAAAAAATGGCAACGAATAACCCTGAAAAATATCTTAACCAATCCGTCGCGGCACTCAATTTCATGATTGAATTGTACCTCGGCGGTAAATTTGTGGGTTAACGGGAGGTGCCAAGGGTTACGTTCAATTCTAAAGTTGTATTTTGGCGATAAATCTTTATGCTTACTGTATCACCGGGTTGTTGAGCAAACAGAGCATTCAGGTAAGATCGTTGTTGATTGATCTCCATGTTTCCAATTTGTACGATGATATCCCCTCTTTTGATGCCGCTACGATCGGCCGGGCTGCCGGGTTCTACATCGGTAACGTAAGCGCCCCATTCAACCGGTAATTGGTACCTGCGTGCAATCGTTGGATTGATACCCTGCCAGGTTATCCCCAAATAAGGTCGAGCAAAAAAGCCTTTTGTAATGATTTGTTCGCTAATTAATCGAACGGTATTGGAAGGAATAGCGAAGCCTAAACCTTCTGCAACCGCAGTCGTACCCATCCCACCCCGTACAATCAATGTATTAATTCCAATAATTTCCCCGTTGAGATTTACCAATGGGCCACCTGAATTACCTTGATTTATGGCTGCATCAGTTTGAATCAGATCTTCCATTGCATAACCTTTGCCAGTGTTCAACACTCGGCCGGTAGCGCTGATTACTCCAACTGTGACTGTGTTCCGAAACTCGCCGAGGGGTGATCCAATTGCGATTGCTGTTTCGCCAGGATTGAGTCGATCAGAATCGCCAAATACAGCAACGGCCGGCATTTTGCCCTCCACTTTTAACACTGTGAGATCTGCGTAAATATCAGCATTGATTAGACTGGCTTTTGCTTGTTCGCCATTCGATAGAATTACAAAAATATCGCTGGCGCTTTCAACAACATGGTAATTGGTTACAATATGACCCAATTCGGAAATGATCACACCACTACCGCTAACCGTTTCATCTGGCGCTTTTCCAAAGATCGTCATCTGTCCGGGAATTGTACCTACAACTGTCACGACGGCGGGGGAAACTTTTTCCACCGCTCGTGTAATGTCGGTTTGAATATCAGATTGAGAATAATTTAAGATCGGTATGGTTGGGATTTGTGTAGCAATAAATGAGGATGAGGGTGACCTGGTCTTTGAGGTTTGATTAAGAACGAAAACAGCCCCACCTATTGCTCCGAAAAACGCACTAAGGCAGGATAGAAAAATTACTAATAACCCAAGAATTAATCCTTTTCGAAGAGACATATGACAACCTCTGAAGAGGAATTATATGTCAACATTGTAAAGAAAGTATTAATGCATTGTTGAAGAATTATTCGCATAATCGGAGCGATAAGCGGGTCATGCAATAATTACATGTTTGTTGATTGTTGTACGTTCAATATACAAATCAATGATCCACTTTAATAATTCGAGGAAGTATCATTTAATATCGATTTTTTTAATTGATTTCGCAAATGAATGATTTGATCAGTTACCTGTTGAATATGAGAAAACAATTCTGCGTTGAGTTTTATCCCTTCATTGATAAGCAAGGCTGCAGCCTCTGAGCGGCTTTTTACAATTTCAGATTCGACTAACATATCCAAGTGTTTCAATGTTTCATCGTTGACTCTCACCATGACAACATTACCCCTTGACTGTAACGCTTCTCCAAGAGTTTGACCAATATTTTCAACCTGTTTCCAAGCCTCACGCAACGGATCTCCAGATTGCTTGTTTGGTTTAAGTGTTTCCGCTTCAGGATTCCTTTGATTTCCTTGGAATTGATCTTGGTTTGGTTGATTCATTGAATTCGTCTCCTTGTAATGTAATTACGTGTAACATTATATCACAATTATAACTAAAACAAAAAAACGCGATTTATTTCTTACAAATCGCGTTGTGGGATAGTGAACATGAAAATGATTTAGAAAATTGTGTTGATTATCTCCAATAAATTTTTATAGACATGAATATGCTTGAAATAAGGTAGATTTTTAGCATATTCGAGCTGTTTTTTGCCTCTTCCAGTGTTGACTAAAAATAAATGAGGAATCCCTGCCGCATAACCGGCTTCAATATCTGATTGAGCATCACCGATGAGTATTGCATTTTTCAGCTCAATCTTGAATTGTGTTGCTGCACTGAGTATCATACCCGGTTTGGGTTTTCTACAATCACAGTTTTCTTCGGGGGCGTGCGGACAGAAGAAAACGTGATCAACAACCCCGCCATATTCGACAATGACTTTTTTAATTTTGCAGTCAATTTCTCGATAATCTTCTAAGGTCATTAGCCTACGACCGATAGCAGATTGATTGGTGATTACGAAAACCTTTGGTCGGTTTGGCAGGCAATTGATGGCTTTCAGAGCACGCAACGAAGATGAATAGAATTTGACATCCTCCCAGCGGAGTACATAAGTGGCGCGATTGTGAATGATTACCCCATCGCGATCCAGAAAAATTGCTTGTAACCGAGAATGTTGAAAAAGAGGTTTCACCTGTATTTCTTAAGGTTTTTTTATCGAGGTTGCTCTGGGTTCTTGGCTTTCCAAGGCCTTACCATTAGAATTTTCTTTTTTCAATCCCGCGTAGTAATAATGGCTATAATAGGATGCACTTTTTGGAGAAGTACCATTGAGGATATAACCCAAAAGATTTGCGTTAGCGCGAATTAATTGACTTTTGATTTTTTGCAACACATCACGACGGGATTTCCCTAAACTAACCACTGCCAGAACCCCATCAGATCGGGCAGAAAGGACAAGAGCATCTGAAATGATAAAAGGTGGGCCATCAATAATTATGACATCTGAAACTTCTTTGAGCATCTCGAGTGTGCGAACCATATCTTGAGATCCTAATAGTTCAGATGGATTTGGAGGAGTTGTTCCTGAGGGGAGAAGGAACACTTGGTTTTTGAACAATGGGATCAAACATTCTTTGCCGATTTTGCCATCCAGCAGTAAATCTCCCAATCCTTTTTTGTTTTTGAGTTGAAATTTTTCGTCCAATTCCGATTTATAAAAATCAGCGTCAATGACGATCACCCTCTTTTTTGCTTTGGCTAATGAAATTGCTAAATTAATCGCAACAGTTGTCTTTCCTTCCGAATCGCCGGGGCTTGAAATCAATAAGGTTTTGATTGTAGTTCCAAGCCCGATAAACTCGAGGTTGGTGCGGAGTGAACGAAAAGAGTCTGTGATAGGCGAAAAAGGTTCATCATTCACATAACTCAGTGGTTCGACATCTTTGGGAAAACGGGGAATCTCTCCAAGATAAGGTTTTTGCAAGATACGATCAACTTCCTCTGAAGAGTGGATGGCTTGGTCAATCCATTCGATTACAAATGCGCTCGCTACCGCGAGGGCAAATCCGATTATTGCAGAAGTCAGAATGGTAATCAATCGATTTGGCCCAATTGGTCTAGTAGGGATCTCGGCTGGTTCAATTACACTAAGGGTGTTCAATGCTCCCCGAGAACTGCTGGACAGTAATCGGCCATAATTTTCCTGAAGACTGGAAAGTTTGTTTTCCAATGCATTAATTTTTTGCTGGGTTTCGGTTATCAGGCTGGCACTATTAAGACTGCCTAATTCGGCTTGGAGTTTTTCGATTTCGGCAGTTGTGTCTGAAATGTTTTTTTCTAAAGTGGTCAATTGCTGCTCAATAAAGGCCTGTCTTTCTAGGTCATTATCTTGCATTCCAGATGGGCCGCGTTTGATGAGTTGCTTTGCTAATTCTGATGCTACTGCCTGAGCGCGAACTGGGTCGGAATCAGTGACCGTAATTTCGATCAATTGAGTATCAGGCAAAGCGCGAGCAGTGTATGGTGGCATCCAAGCGAGATTTAGCGCATCCATAACCGCTCTTCGTACCGGCTCGCGTGTAGCCATATCAGCATAAATGGATGCTAATTGTTGCTCAAGAAAGAATTGGGAGGTGTTGGGATTGGGATTGGTGAGGGATTGTCCGATAATGAGAGTTGTTCTGGATTGATACATCGCTGGTTGGCCAAGAGTAATAATAAAGCTGGCTGCTGCAGCGATTAAGGAGGCTGCCAAAATCATCCACCACCACTTAAATAAGGGGGCGTAGTAAGGTTTCAAGTCCATATTTGATCCTTATCCAAATTCAATCCCTGGTCCTCGTGTTTAGAAAAATTGTAACCGGTTTTATTAATAAATTCTATAAAATTTCTATAGAAATTACTTATAATTTTGATGCTAAACTCTGGCGATAAACGGTTTCTAGTTTTTGACCTATCTTGTTCCATGAATGTTCTTTTTCCACGTACTCTCTGCCGGCTTTACCGATTTGAAACCCCATTTCAGGATTAGAAAGCACTTTCATGATTAATTCGGCGTATTGTTGAGCATTCTCCGCTACCAGAACCTGAACACCATCTACAACATTTAGAGCAGAGACGGCCAGGGGGGAAGCAATGACCGGAATACCGCAGGCCATTGCTTCTAAAACCTTGTTTTGGACACCTGCTCCGTAGTTAAGTGGGGCAAGTGCGATGGTAGCTTTTTGAAGGTAAGGAAGAACTTCAGGAACAGTGCCGGTAATTTTTATCTTCGGATTTACCGAAAATTGTTGAAGTGCGGAGGGGGGATCTTTACCAACCACCCATAGTTCAATCTCTGGATTTGAATTCCAAAGTAGAGGAAGTATTTGGTTAATCGTAAATAATGCCATGTCCACATTAGCATGATAGCTCATTTTGCCGCTGATGAGAATGGTGTTCTTAAGTCTTTTCTCAGCCGAAGGAGGCGAGAAGTACTCGGTATCCACCCCATTGGTAATAATCTCAATCGGACTGGATGGCAAAAGTCTAAGAAATTCATCGCGATCTTTTGGCGAGGTTACCAGAATTTTATCGAATTTCGTTGCAAGATATTGTTCATATATTTCGGTCCGCTTTAATTCGAATTGGATTAACCAACGAATGAATTTTTTGGGGTGATTTTTTTGTGTTTGGCGAAACAAGTGGGTGATCGAGTCTACACTGTCCCAAATAATTGGAGTTTTTCGGTGATTAACTGAAAGCCCATACTTGGCACCTCTTAAGTGTTCTACGTGAATAATGTCAAATTTTTGGATAGAGGTGATGGTTCTAAGATTTTTAGATAACTCACGATTCCAACTATAAACTGCTTGGAGTGGTTGATTAGTTGGGAGAGCTGCCACACAATTAATCATGGATTTCCATGTGGGCAACCTATAACCGATTGCCTTTAGGTTTGTATTATCGATCACCTTTTCTAATGAAAAACCTTTTTCAAGCAAATACAAGAGGGTGACCTTGTGACCAAGATTCAACAAGGACTTGATTAGATTGAAAGATCTAACGCGGATCGGGCTGGGTGTGTAAGGGACGACAAATAAAATATTCATGAATTATGAATGGCTTTCTCTCTTTGGGATTTTTGGATTAATTTTGATAGGCTAACTGCAGCGAACAAGACCAGAACCGCATCTACCGGTAAACGATAACGAATTAATGTCCAAGTAAATATATGAATAAGACTGTAAATGACGATAAATAGAGATAAGAGAAAAATTGGAGAGCAGATGGTCACTTTGTTCTTGTCCTTGGCGAAAAGAGTTGTGAACAAACCGTATAGCATAAAAGGAAGGAACAAGCCAAAACTTCCCACACGGGAGAGATTGCTCAACAAGGAAGATTGGGGCGACGGCCAAAACATGAAATAAATGGGAATACGGCTCAACGATAGTAAAAAATATCGGATCGGATCTTGAAAAACAAATTGCAGACCTCGATTCAATAACTCCTTGTCAAGAGCTGCTTCATTTAACCCGTAAAGTTCTTTTGGTAATAAATCCAAGTAAGTAGATTGACTTAATATTCCTTCAAAGTGAGTACCATAGATTGGGTGATTTGCCCAATAGAAGGCAAAACCCGCATTTGTGTTGAGTAAAACGAACTGATTAAAACGATCGTAGTTATAAATTGTAAAAGGGAGGATAAATAGAGAAATAATGAAAATATTTATTCCAATCAATCCTAGGGTCTGCGAGAAATATCTTTTGCTCAAAACAATCAAGAACCATAGGTATAGAAAAGGTAAAAATAAAATAAAAACCTGTCTCAAAAGGATTGTCAAGGAAGTTGATATACCCAATAAACTAGCAAAAAAAATGAAATTGCGGCTTTCTTGTAGAACCTTTTCGGGGTCTTTGGTAATCCAGATTGATATGAGCAGGATTGATAAAATACCGATTATGTAAAATGGTTCGGTCATTAGGGTTGCCGAATAATAAACAAAGTAAATATACAAAGCAGTGATTGCAGCAGCAAAAAGGCCAACGGCAGAATTGAAGGAAATCTTTCCAATTGTAAAAATTAGCAATGGTTGTACAATCCCAATAATGATTGCCTGAATTAGACGCACCATGAGTGGATGAGGACCTAGAAGCCAGTAAATCGCTGATACAAAATATGTGTAAAGATAACTCCAATGGGCGGTTGGTTCTCCCGCCTGAGTTGCCGGCCACCATGGGCGGTCAAAAGTAAAACCATATCCTTGAGCCAATCGGATGCCAAGCGTGTGATAACTGATTTGGTCGGATACGCCAGGCATATCATTGATTTGATTACCAAGATACAATGCTGCTCCGATCCGTAACAATGTAGAAATGGTTATAATCCCAATTAAGATTTTTGATATATTTTTACCGTTACTCAACCAATTCAATGTTTTTTTCATAGGGTTAATTATGATTGATATATCCTGTCTAATTCTTTCAGGACCGATTTCCAATCAAATAAGGTTGTGACTAATTCCCTTGCGTTATTTGATAACCTTTTTTGTTCGAATGGATTAGTTATCAGATTTTCTATTTTTTGTGCAAGCTTAACAGGATCATCCTCGACCACTACATGTTTACCATTTTCAGCAGCAATCCCCTCTAAGCCGACTGTTGTTGTGACAACGGGGATTCCTCTCGCGAAGGCTTCTAAAATTCTTACCCTCATGCCCCCACCCGCTAAAACCGGTACAACCATCAGCGCTGAGTTTTCTATTAAAGGGGTTAAATTTTCGACATAACCGGTTATTCGAACATGATCTCCAAATGGGGCTGCCAGTGTAAAAAAATCTTTCGGAGGATTTTTCCCAACAACCACTAAAGTTGTATTTTGATTGCGTTCTTTGATCAATGGAAAAACTTCCCGTAAAAACCACCTTACACCGTCAGCATTTGGAGGATAATTCAGCGATCCGATTGTCAAGATTTGATGAGAATTTTGTTTTCGTTCAATGGGTTGTAGTTCTTGGGTGTTGACGGCGATAGGAATTACATGAATTTTTGATTTAGTTAGCACATCATCAGGCTGGGGCGTAAGTAAATCTTTGTCAAATTCGGTTACGGTTAACACGTGATCTGCTTTTTGAACCAATTGGTTTTCGTAATTTCTCAACTTTTTTGACTCTTGAGCAAGCAAATAGTCAAAGAAAATATTTTTGTTGGGACGCATTCTCTCAAGGATTTTCCAAGTGGCGTTATGTGCATCAAATATCGTCTTTGCACTCGAATATTTGCCATTCAGGGTTAGGACGAATTGAGCCATATTAACTTGGTCAATGTGAATTACATCAAATTTATCCTCATCCAATAATTTCCTGAAAGCAATTTGCATAGACCGTCGGTAGTCTCTTTCAATTAGAAAAGGAGTTTTTCTGAGTTGACTCTTTATCAACGAATATAAATCCCGCAATTTTGTTCGTCGAAGAGGAACAGATATCACTTTTTGGCAAATTTGATTGAGTATTGGCAGATATTTTTCTTCTTCTTTTCGAACGTAAGTAAGCAGCGTTATGGTATAACCTACCTCTGACAGGTACTTGAGAACGTGCCAGGTTTTGATGCGTGGACCGGCATCAGGGGGATAAGGAACAATTTGGGTAAGAAACAGGATTTTCATTTGGTTCATTTATAATCGGGACAGTGATGCTATTAAGTACTTGTAGTTTTCTCGAATTTGCCGCTGTTTAACATCTTGCTGGGGGCGTATACAAAAAATTAAAGGGAAAAGACAAATACGAATTAGAGATGCGATTAGTAAGATGAATTTGTACAAAACAGCAACAACTTCACCATGGTGTTTTTTGAAAAATTGAGTTTTTGCCCGATAAAGTTGTAAAAACATCTCCCTCGCATATTGGTTCGTGCTTTGACCTCCATAGTGAATCACTTCTGAGGTTGGAACCCAGTAACATCCGAAACCTGCTTTGCTTAATCGGTAACAAAAATCAACCTCTTCCGAGTACATAAAAAAATTTTCGTCAAATCCTCCAAGCGATTCCCAAGCCGCTTTTTTAATCATCAGGCTTGTTCCCTGGATTACATCACACTTTCGAGGCATTCTTCTATCCCAGGATATTTGCGAATATTGACCAATTGAAATTATTTTGTCAAGGTGAAAAAGCCGCCATAATTCCCGCATTAAAGTTGGAAATGGATAACAGGACATCTGAAAAGTACCGTCGGGGTTCTTAAGGTTAGAACCCGCTGCTCCTGCCGATTCATTTGAGGATAAGAAATTGAAAAGTTCTTCAATGGCATGATCTTCTACAAGAGTGTCGGGATTAAGCAATAAAAAGTATTGTCCGTTTGCATAAATTGTCCCTAGATTGTTAGCCGCTGCAAAACCTAAATTTTTTTCAGATTGGATCACAGGAATTTCTGGAAATTTTTGCCGGAGCGAACTCACGCTGTTATCGTTGGAGTTGTTGTCCACAACAATAATTTCGAAAGGCATATCGCATTTATGAGTAAGTAATCTCTCAATACAATTAATTAGGTAATTCTCAACGTTGTATGAGACGATTATTACTGAAACATAGGGAGTTATTAAGTTATTCATTTTCCTGTGGTTTTTGGCCTTTTTTTAATTCGGTGAACACCAGGGCGCCCATAAAAACCCAACCTAATACACTGGCTCTAAATCCTTCCATACCAACGTTGTAAATGAAAGGTATCACCCAGTCCCCAAACATTCCGGCTACTATAATACCAATAACCCCTCCCAAAGCAGAATAAATATAGGCATATTCAAAATTTGGGTTTTTTACTAATTTTCTCGCACGCCATCCTGATGTAAAAATTTCAAAAATGAGCCAAAAATAGGCAATCAGTCCTAAAAGACCAATTTGAGCCACAATATCGATATAATTATTGTGTGAATTGAAGCTAACCGAATAACCTAATATCCGATAGAAGGGTGTGAAAAAGTAATAATTTGAAGGGCCTAAACCAAACAGTGGATTAGCTTTAATAATCTCACCTAGAATTTTCCATGCTTCGAGGCGTGTGAGCAAACTATATTCGTTGTCCCCACCCATAATCAATTCATTGGTGAATTGGGAAGAAATCAGAAATAGAATACCTACCACTCCTACCAGAGAAATTGCCAATTTGGGTTTGGTGAAGAGAACCACACAAAAAACAGCCGCAATAGCAGGAAACCATCCAGATGTCCAGGATTGTTTCATAATAAACAAGTTATAAAAAATGGCGATTGTACTCAGTCCCAAAATAATCCGAACTTTTGGAGAAAGGCTTTGATTTAGGTAAGCCTGACCAAAGGTTAAGACCAGTAACCATAGCCAGAACAAACTATCCAGAACCGCTCGTTGAAAGATTCGGTTGACATACGGCCTAATTGGAGGAATAAGAAAGGCAATGTTATAAATCCCCCCCAGAATAATAAAAATCCAAACAGTGGCTTGTAACCACTTAATTTCCGATAGACGATGGATTGTAACGATCATGGTTAAGGTGAGCAGAATAAACAACGACAGTCCGCCCAACTGAGAGAAAAGAGATGCCGATCTACCGGGGTACCATGGTAATTGACCAAACAGAAAAGCAATAATCGCTATAACGATGAACATGATGGATGGTTTGATTACATTGGCCGGCAACAGTAGGATTTGCTTTTGCCTGGTAATCATATCGAATAACCATAATCCTATCATTCCAATCGAAACGATCATGGCGCTATTGATGCTGGTTTGGGTACCTGTATTGATACGGATGGGGACGATAAGACTTGCCGCGACAAGAATTGGAAAACCGGCGCCTGGCCACTTCAGAAGAATAAATGCGCCGAGAATTACTGCAAAAACTCCAATGATCAAGGACGCAAAGAGGTTGCGCGTTGCCAGCATTGGGGAGAGGATTGCGATGAGAATCAGTAATATTGGGATTGCGACCCACTTAAATAAAGGATGTCCGGGATTAAAAAATTGAGCAGGATTAAGCATGGTTTTCATTGTAATTTGGCAAGCGTTTTTATAGACTCATTCAACTTCTGTCCAATAACACGCCAATCATACACTTCTTCGACAAGTTTTCGCCCTTCGTGGATAATCTTTTCTCTTAGTAGTTGATCTTGCAGGATTTGGATGGTGTTATAAGCAAACTCCTGTGGCGTATTAGCAACCAATAGATGCTCTCCGTGCTTGACATCAAGTCCTTCTGCTCCTTTTGATGTAGTGACGACAGGGGTACCGACTGACATGGCTTCTAACACTTTTAGCCGAGTACCTGCACCATGTCGCAAGGGCACCACGCATGCCGCGCAGGAGGACACCAAAGTGTGAATATCTTCGACAAAGCCCGTTAGTGTGACCTTTCCATTAAGGTCAGAAAGGCTGGTAGTATCAACATTATCATGATAACCAGTAATCAGGATTTCGCAATCAGGAACATGTTCCAGAATTAGGGGAAAAATATCGGACAGGAAAAAACTCATTGCATCATAATTTGGCCAATAACTCAATGATCCGTTGAAAATCAATTTGTGATTATGATCTGAAGTGTTTTGAGGAATGGATAATTTTGATTCAACGCCGTTTGGTATGGCAATAATCTGCTCTTTTCGAAGATTGATATACTCAACAGCACGGGATTTGTCCAGATTTGAACAAACCAATGCAAGATCAAACTTTTGGTAGATCTGATTTTCATAATTCTTGAACTTTAAGTATGCCCAATATCGTCTCTGTTTTTGGATGAGCCCTTTTGTATCTATCCATAAATCATACAGCATCAAGGTTAGTAAGTTGTCCATATCCACAATCCGTAGGGTATTTGGTATTTTTAACGCATATGGCGCTGTTACAAAAGTGAGGGCAAAAACCAAATCGGGTTTCCAGGTCTGTGCAAATTGTTGGACAACGGCTTCGGTTTTTTTTTAATATCCGGCAAATACCGCACTGGGTAAAGTTGAAAATAACCCAAGCCAATTTTTTATTTTTGGGTAATGAAATGGACGATGGTCAACGACAATCACTTCTTTACAATATTGATTGAGATGTTCGATCCATTCGTCTTTTATATCCATATCCTTGAGAGAGATTAAAGCCACCTCGTGCTCCTGACTGAGGCTGCGAATCATGTTGTATGCCCGAATTTTGCTTCCTTGAATGGGGGGATATGGAAACCAGGTTGACAATAGAAGAATTTTCATTCGCTTTGCAATCAATTAATCCTCAAAAAAAGATGCCCATTCAGTATTTTTGAATTTGATCTTTAATTCCTCGTAATTTTCGATGATTTCTGAGAGGGGCTTTTGGATTTGTTTATATGTTTGAGCATGAAAAGGATATTTTGGTAAATTCAAAAAATGTTGAATTTTTTGGATTTGTTCCTGGGTGTTTTCTGAGAGGTCTTCATAAATTATTTCGATCATCGGATGAGTACTAAAAAACGAATCGGCTTGTTGTTCCCATTGACGAGTTTGAATAAAATCTTCCAAAAGAGCATCATAATCTAAACGATAGGATTGAAGATGAGCTTCTTGACCATTGGTATTCACCCACTGCCCGGTTTTTAATGCATTCTCACGAGAAAGATGTGTCCTTAGTATATTCTTTCTCTTTATATGAAGTATGCGAATCTCGTTTTGATCTCTGATAGCTTGCCAAATTCTCGAGAAGGGATTTTCCCTAGCGTGATAATAAAAAAGCTTAAACCCAAGCGCTTGATATTTGGCGGGAATTCTACGAAAGACAATTTTCTCAAGAAATTTCTCAGGATTGCTTTGATAAATTTTCATAATCTGCTTGGTGGTTTGAAATTCAGGGTGGTCAAAATCAATTGTGTTTTGGTTGCGGAATATTTCTCCTAAAACCATGACGGAAGGATGGGAATTGAGTAAACTTCGCAGAAAATTGCTGCCGGTGCGGGAGCGTCCAAGAATGATGAATTTTGTGTAATTCGAGGTTGTAGGCAACAAACCGATTGCGAATGCAAAATTTCTTAAGGTTCGTCGTGGATTATCTAGTAATTGTTTCATGATTACTTTGACAATAATGGGGGGTAATTACCAAAATTATTCAAAGAGTTTAATCTTTCTTCTTATTCCGAGATGGTTTAAGTAAAAGTCAATCATTCCTTGTAACAAGGCATTACGATGAGATTTTTTATTTTTCCACCTCGGCAGAATTGTCCATGCAAATAAAGTCTTTAGCAATGAAAAATTAACCCTAAGGCGATCTCTGAAAGGCGCTTGATGTTTGGCAAGGGTTAAGAGCCGATTTCGAACTGCATAATAGGTTATATTTGGCGAAGGTTGGTAATTTCTTTGAACCCCTTTGTGCCAAATTTTTGCATCCGGAACCATCCAAATTTGCCATCCCGCTTTACGAGCGCGAATACACCATTCCGTTTCTTCCCAATAGTAAAAATACCTTTCATCTATACCGCCAACTTGTTCGATCACATCCCTTCTTACCATAATGGAACAACCAGATATCCAATCAACTGGTATGGGATAAGAGAACTGTTCTCGATCCTCTTCATTTTGACCGATGTGCACAGCTTGCCATTCTTGGTTTATTTTTCCACCTGCGCTTTGGATCACATTCGGCTCATCAAAATGATATACTATCGGTCCAAGTATCCCGATCTGATTGTTCGACATCCCAAACCGAACCAGACTTGAAATTGCATCTGGATCGAGAATCGTGTCCTCATTCAAGATAAATATCCAATCAACGCCGGCTTCCAAAGCAGCAGATATGCCTGCATTGTTGTTGCCAGCATATCCTTTGTTTTCGGTTAATTGAATGATTTTGGTTTGGGGGAATTGTTCGTAGATTGCTTCTACCGAACCATCAGTGGAAAAATTATCAAGCACCCATATTATAAGGTTGGAATAGTTACATTTCTGCAATGATGATAAACAAGCGAGTGTATCTTCTTTGCGATTGGTGTTCAGAATTATGGCGCCAACCAGAGGGTAACTCATCTTATTCCAGCCAGATTGCAGGTAAGTTTTTGTTGATTTCGATATTCTTAAATTTTTGAGATTGGCGAGAACCAACTTGCTTAACCCAAGCAGCCATTGCCTCTAATCCATCTTCAAGGGAAGTGACTGGTCGCTTCCCAAAAATCTTTTCAATTTTTTCATGGGACGAATAAGCATCTTTAACCTCGTTACGAGGGGGCAAATAGGTAATCTGAGGGGGTACTCCCATTGATTTGGCTACAGCAAATGCAAGTTCGTTGACCGAATAAGGTTGATCAGCCCCCACATTGAACACTTGGTTATAAGCCGCTGGTATTTCAATAGATTCGGCAATAAGAGGAGCGATGTCCCTGATATAACTAAAGGCTCTGGTTTGATTTCCATCCCCAAATATAGTCATTGGTTTGTCTTGTAAAATCTGGTTCATGAAAATTCCCACCACATTTCTGTAGCGATCACCTATGTTTTGTCGTTCACCATAGACATTATGAGGACGGAAAATGATGTAGTTCAATCCAAAAATTTCGTGGCTAACCCGCAATTCCTGCTCAACTGCAAGTTTGGCAATACCATAGGGGTCTTCTGGGTGTGGAGTATCCTCCTCGCTCATTGGTAACTTAGGGCTTGAACCATAAACAGCAATGGAAGAGGTGAATACGAAGCATTTGACTTCGTGATTGATGGCTGCGTTAATCAAATTTACGCTTCCCAGAAGATTGTTTGTGTAATTAAAATGCTTGATAAAATGACTAAGCCCTTCGGCTGCATAAGCGGCAAGATGATAAACATAATCAATTTTTTCTTCAGCAAAAATATGGCTGATTAATTGTTGGTCGTTTATGCTTCCTTGGATGAATTTTGCCCCGTTGACAATATTATCTACAAAGCCGCCTGATAGATCATCCAAAACAATTACTTGATAATCACGAGAAAGTAATTCCTCACAAACGTGTGATCCAATGAAGCCGGCTCCACCGGTAACTAAAGCTTTTGTCATATTGATCCTCATTTATCCAAAGATATAAGTGTAGATTGGTTTCAAAAAGGAATTGATGGTTGATTTCATTAAGAAAAGTGGAATTGTCAATCCGATAAACACCAGAAATATGAAGAAAATGATTGGGAACCCTAATAATTGCGGGAAAAAGTGGTAAACTCCTCGCGCTGCTATAATCAAGAACAGAGAATGAGCCAGGAAAATCCCAAACGATTTTGATCCCAATGCTTCAAGTTTTTTACTCATCAGCAAACGAATGTCAATGAAACCAATAAAAGTCGAAAGGATTGCCATTGAATAAAGATTATCTATAAGCGTTTCATGAGGGCCGATCCAGGTTTTACCGGATTGAATTAATAGCCATTCCCATTCTATGATCCCAGCCAAGAACAGAAGCACTGATACCCCCACTAAAGACCAACGAATTTTGTGGAAATAATCTTTAATCTCATTCTGATGAATCCCAACCAAAATGCCAAATGAAAACCAGAAGATATGACCAACAAAAAACCAGCCTGAATTGACAAAAGCAAATAAGTTAGTAAAGGAAAGGTTCATTCCAATTATTACAGGGTAATCCGCCAATTTTGTGAGAACTTGAAGAGAAGCCGTGATTATTAAGAAGATTTTCCAATTCCAATTTGCCAGACGTATTAATAGAGGGGATAGAAGATAAAGGGAAATAAGTAAAGGCACAAAATAATAAGCCTCAGCTGCCTGACCAGTGAGGTACATACGCAGTAATTGGGTTGCTGAATAACGTGTGTTTTGAATTACATTGAATAGAATCATCCATGTTGACCATATCAGGTATGGTATTGCTAAGAATTTGATTCGGCTAATGACATAATTCAATCCCAGAGTTCTATTTTTACCAGCACTGAATGCGGCAAAAAAACCCGAAACCAGTAAGAAGGCAGGAATACTGGGAATTATCCATTGTTCCAGCGCTCTGAGAAAGTAGTAAGTTGCAGAGTAAAGTTGAGAAAAGTCTGGTGAACTTGCGTTGGTATACCGATGAACCCACCAAAACATCGCAACATAAGTCCAGCCGATTGAGTGATTGGTGACAACATTGATAATGGCTAAACCATTCAGTAATAAAAATTTTTTTGTCATGAAATGTCATTTACCCAAACAGATAACCATAGATTGGCCGTAACTTCGTAGAAAAAACAAATTGCATTCCTAAGACTGGAATTCCGAGACCTACAACCAACATTAATACGAAGAAAAGAAGATGATTGGGTAGTAGCCAAGGCGCAAGCAAATAGGTACTCCTTGCAGTAATTTCCATAACTGGAACATGAGCTAAATAAATCCCAAATGATTTACTACTGAAAAAATTTAGAATCTGAGCAAAAGGTAATTTTTTATGCTCACCCAGACTTAGGAAAAAAAGCAAAAAGAAAACTTGATAGAACCAGTCAATCATCGTTTCCCGGGTTTGAATTGGCCCTTTCAAAAATTCCCACTCGATTACACCGACAATCAAGAAGAAGATGGTGGCGAAACCAAAAACTTTGTTCTTCTTTTGAATGGATGGTCTAAATTTTGAGAGATGTAATCCCGCCACAATCCCCGCTGAAAACCAAAAGAGACGGGTAATGAAAAACCATTTTGGAATTTGAAGGAGCGAAGTGATTAATTTCTCTTCAATTCCCCAAAGCGATAGAGAAACCGGTAAATGGATAAAGAATTGAATTAGTCCCGTGATTAAGAGCAATACTTTCCAGTTTTTCTTGGCGGCAAGGATTAGAATCGGGGCAACCAAGTATAACTGAATGATGAGCGGCACATAATAATATGCCGGAGTAGTGGAACCTATTATTAAATTGGTCAAAATTCGACTGGGCAGGTAGTTTTTTCCCTCAACCACACCCAGGCCCATGAAAAGGATTGACCAAATCAGGTATGGAATGATCAAACCTTTAATACGGGTAAAGGTTTGTTTGAAATTGAACCTAGAGGATTGACGACCGGCCATAAATGCGGCAAAGTAACCAGAAACGAAAATGAAGGCCGGTATGCTGAAAACAACCAATTGTTCAACCACCCGTAGAAAATAAAAAGCCGGACTGGTTGCAAGGTTTTCACTCAAGATACTGATTGGATAACGGTGACTCCATGAGAACATGGAAGTCATTACCCAACCAGCGCTATGAAATAGGATCACGCAAAATGCGGCAATCCCGTTTAGGTAAAGAAGATTTTTGGTCAGTAGAGATCCTCTTAATCCTGCGATAACTGAGTAAATTCCGGTAAATCATCAATTGGAATGCTGGTTAGTTTGGATCGGAGCAGGTGATTTTCCGTTTTTTCAACCGTTTCGATGTACTGACGCATAGCAGCCAGTACGGGGACTTCTTTTCGGTCATACACTTCCCCTTGAAGCAGACGAAGAACTTCAAGCCGATACTTTTTGGATTGAATAAAGTGGGTAAAAAGAGGCAAAAGTTTGTAATACAGTCGAATGAACTCGTACCAAACGCTTACACCCGCTCTCATTTTTATTTCATAAGGCTTGAACGCGCTTTCACTGAAATCACCAGTTTCGAATGCTTGTCGGATAAACTGAGATGCATATTTTGCTGAATACAATGCGATGCTGACACCGGAAGAAAAGATGGGGTCAACGAACCGTGCCGCATCACCAATCAACACAAAACCATTCCCAACAAATTTATCCATTGCGTAAGAATAATCGCCTTCTTGTTTGAAGTCGTTGATTCTTCTGGCTTCAGACAAGGCGTGTTTCAATCCTTCGTTGGAGTGCGCATACTTGTAGAAGTATCCCTCCACATCTCCTTTTGCTTCAACGAAAACCTCTTTTTCGGCGACAATCCCCATGGATGTGATCTTATCGGTAATTGGAATTTGCCATGCCCATCCTCTCTCTACAGGGAGGAAGTAAATGTGAATGAATTCAGCGGTTTCCGGGTCACCACGATTGACATTTTCAAACCATGCGTGAACGGCGTATTGATTGAATATGGGATCCTTCTTCTTGATTCCTAACTGCCTTCCCAATAAAGTGTTTCGTCCACTGGCATCGACAATCATTCTGGCAGATAAATCAACTTCTTGATCAGCGATTTTCACGCGCACCCCGGTTGCATAATCGCGTTCGTTGAATAAAACCTGCTTAACCGTTACCCCCTGGTAGATTTCGCTCCCAAGACTTTCGGCATGTTTGAGTAACAATAAATCCAGTTTTCCTCGATCTACATGGTAAGTATAAGGTTGGTTGATTCCGTCCTGAGGAAATTCATCAAACCAAATGTGAGAAGCACCTTTCCCTTTAATGTCATGCCAGGATGCCCCATATTTGTGGGGAAATCCTTCTTTTTCCATTGTTGGGAGAAACCCAATTTCGTCGTATACCCGTGTTGATGAAGTTACCATAGACTCGCCCACGTGGGGACGAGGATGGATCGCAGACTCAAGAATAATATTCTTGATACCAGCCATTGAAAGATAACTTCCCATGACCGAACCCGCCGGACCACCTCCGATAATGATGACTTGATTCATTTCATGCCTCCTGTAAGAATGAAAATTGGGTATTGGGAAAATTATCGTCTTGTAATCGCCATATTTTCAGCAAAATGTACTTTTCTTGATGAGGATTATCAATGTTTTGTTGCCAATTTTTGATCAAGATAGTTGCTTAATGCGTTCACGCTCATGAAGTTTTCAATCACGACATCTTCGTCAGGGACGGTAAAGTTGAACTTCTCCTCAATGAAAGCCACTAATTGAAGAATACCAAGAGAGTCGATAATGCCTTCAGCAAGTAGGTCATCATCGTTTCCAATGGTCTTTTTTCGTCCCTTTGACAGTTCATCCATGATAAATTTATGAATAATCGTTTGAGTTTCCATTTTTTACTCCCTTTATTGCGAATTACGAGTTGCCATTGCTCTTTCTTGCAACTCTCGTCTGTTGATTTTTCCGGTCGAAGTTCTCGGAAAGTCATCGGATATGTTGATTTTGGCTGGTATTGCGTAATTCGGCAATCGCCCAGATAGGTGTTTAATTAGTTCATCCTCATTTAAAGACCCTCCTTGCACTAAAATTACCGCAGCTTCAATTAGATGGCTGCCCTCAACATCAGGGATTGGGTAAGCGGCGGCCTCATGAACATTAGGATGAGAGAGTAAGGCAGCTTCTACCTCGTCCAATTCCACTCGATAACCTCTCGTTTTGATCTGACGATCCTTTCTTCCAAAAAATTTATAATTTCCGTCTGGCATTTTTTGGACTAAGTCGCCTGTTCGATAAAATATATCTTCACAATAACCAAACATCGGTCGTCGATAAAAACCTTTCTCGGTTAAGTCCGGCCTTCCCCAGTAACCTTTCATAACAGTCCCGCCCCTGATTAACAATTCACCGATTTGTCCATCGGGTAAGGGCATCCCTTCAGCATCTACGACAAGATCTTCTGTGTTCTCACAAACAATTCCAATGGGGATTGGTTCATCCGTGTCTTCGGAAATAGGGGCTACGTGGTAATAGGTACAGACATTAGTTTCCGTTGGGCCGTATAGGTTCGAAAATTTTGCCCAAGGAATCGTTTTCATGAGCGTTCGTAAGTGTTTTGTTGGGAAAGGTTCACCGGCAAACAGAACCCAACGTAAACTCGTAAGGTCTTTTTTATCTAGACTTCCCCTCTCAAGCATTTGAATTAGAGCAAAAGGCACAGAATACCAGATTGTAATTCTTTCATCTTGTATCCACTTCGCCATACTGGCGGGAAGTTTGGTTATTCCCTCTGGGATAATCACAGTTGTAGCGCCAGCTAATGCTGAGGCAAAGAAATCAAATGTAGACAGGTCGAAATGAAGTGGCGCATGATTGCTGATGCGGTCCGAATGCACAATCTGGTAAGTCTTGACTGCCCATTCGGCAAATGAAAGACCGCTACGATGGGTGTGCATGATACCTTTGGGAGTTCCTGTAGAACCTGAGGTATAAAGGATATATGCAAGATCTTGTTCAACTAGAGGTATGTTGGGTCTGTCCGTAGCGGAAGTGAAAATTTCGTCCCATGGATATGTAGCGGTCTTTATTTCGGAATCACTATCAATACCAAGAATACCTATCAACTTTGTGTTTTTCTGAATTTCAACAAGAGATCCGATTTTTACCTGATTTGAAATGATGAAATTGATCTCACAATCATTGATAACAAATGACAAGCGGTCTGGAGGTGAAAACGGATCAAGAGGGACATAAGAAGCGCCAGCAGACAAAATCCCATAAATTGCAACCGCTGAATAAAGGTTTTTATTCATGTAAATGCCGACCCGATCACCACGCCTAACGCCGTGTGTGATAAGGAAATTCGCCAATTGCGCGGACTTTTCTGCAAGCTCAGCGTAGGTCAATTCTTCTCCCTGATAACGGACCGCAATTTGTAAAGGATTTGTTTTTGCATTCTCATATACACTCTCGTGGAGTAGGTAACGATAACTCATGCTGATACCTCGGTTAAATGATTTATGATGTGGTGGAATTGGTAGTCGGTTTCACTTCTTCCAGATGAAAAACTAAGCAATATTGCAAATAGAGTCCAGGTAATCGCATCATCTACAACTGTTGCATTAATCGTTAAGACCCCAATTTCTTTCTTGATCAAATTTAGATCTTGAAGGATTCGAATTATTACCGGGTTAGCAGTGTTAGCAAGGTTGATCCCAATAAAAAATCCAAAAACCCATAAATTATCTTTTGCAAGGTTACCCCAAAAGTCAGATGGGATCAAATGCACCAAAGCCAATCCAAAGCCAATTGGAAGGATGGTACCAATAATCCCGATGAAAAATGCGTAACGCCCAACGTGGTTTTCGCCAGAAAAATTTATTTCCAACCCAGCAATAAATAAAAAGAATAACATCCCCATTTTTATTGAAGCATCTCTCAAAAAACCTACTTCTGGTGAGGATTGAAACAACCATTGGTAAAAACTTGGAGACAAAAAACCTAAAATGGTGGGACCAATAATGACACCACCAATCAGTTCACCCAACACAGCAGGTTGGCGAAAACGTCTCATTATTTGACCCATGGTCAGGGCAAACGCAAGCATCACGGCAATTTGAAGAAAATACTTAATAAGATCTTGATTGTTCATAATCCATAATGTAATGCAGTGTTTTTTGTTTTCACAAGATTACGTTCAATATTTTCGACAGAATTATCCCATGTCCACTTACTAATAACCTCGCGATAACCGTTTTGACCATATTCATTAGCAAGTCTGGGATTTTCTATTAGTTCAAGAAGAGCAGCAGAAAAGGATTGTTCATTTCTTTCCACAAGTCGTCCGGTAACTCGATCCTGTATTGTTTCCAGCAAACCGCCTTCTTTTACTCCGATAACTGGCGTGGCGCACGCCATCGATTCTAGAGCAACCAAACCAAAAGGCTCCCGGTGGGGAGCGTAGGCGGTCACAAAAGCAGTGTTATAAATTTCAACCAGTTTTTCGTCAGTGACTTCGCTTAAGAATTGAACTTTTACATGGTGTTGATCGGCTGTACATTTCAAAAATTGGTACTCTTCAGGGTTGGAAAAGTTGCTTGAAATTACCAGGGTTGGTCGCAAATTATTTGGAATTAGAGCAATCGAGCGAATTACGAAGTCAAATCCCTTTAATGGGGTTAATGATCCGACTGATACGACATGATTTGATTTGTGTATTTTTTCAACCGGTTTGAATTTCTCTGTATCCACACCTAAATAATTTACTTCGGCTTCAATTCGATAAATTTCTTCAACCAATTTTTTGGTGTATGCGGAATTAACAAACACTCTATCTGCTTTTCGAAGGTTGGTAAAGTCATTTTTTTTTGCCAAATGTGTGTAATAGGTTAAAAAGGGATCGATTTTGTTCAATAATTGCCTCGTTTTCGATCTGTCTTTGAAGTATGGGCGTGGTGGTGGCGCTTCATAAAGGACTCGATAGGGTTCGTGGCAGTAATAAATTGTGGGAAAACCATCAATAAATCTCAGAACAGAAGGAGTGTTTTCAAAACGACAGGGTTCGACAAAAATCAAGTCGGGTTTTTCTTTACTTATATATTTGGCAATTATTTCATTAGTTTGTCGAAGTCTTATCAAATCGGTTGTACGGATGAATGAATTAATTCTTCCAAAAGGCGAATTAAATAATTTGCTTGGTTGAAACGGGTAAATTTGATAGGATTTGACCAAAGGACGGATATTGCAAAAATCATGATCTGCGGTGGATAATGAAAACACACTAATTTCATGTCGATCACAAATCCGTTTCACGATTTCGTAAAGAGATCTTTTGGCTCCCCCCGATGATAAGTTATGGTAGATAGCTATTTTCACTTAAGTTTTAAATGTCGAAGGGAGTTATTGGTGCGGATTTAGGGCGTAGGCTTTCTCTTATCTTTAGAATCAAACGCAAAATAGACGGAGCCAGGATGTAAATCAACCTCATTATTGCTGTTTTTTTATCTTGGGGACATAAGGCCTCGGCTTTGGATAACCAGTTTGCGTAAGAAACCGCATTTTTTGAGTGTAGGGTCAATTGCCGAACTAAAGCCAGTCTAATCAATTGACTTTGCTTACAGGGGGGCATTTGGATGAATGATGGATGGGACATAAGCTCTTCAATCATTTTTGCTTTTGAAATGAGATTCACAAACAAATCATAAAACACATAGTATTTGACTTCGGTTTTGCATTCATGAAATCTTGGTAAGTCAAGCATTTTCTGTCGGCATAGTGCTAATGATTCGACTTTTCTTGTATTCCCAGCAGTAAGAGTGATATTCGCTTGATGGACACGGTAAAAACAAATTTGCTTATTGAGAAATCCAAAGTTTACAAATTGCGAAAGATGGGTGAAAAAGTCCCAGTCTGGGCCTATAACAATACGACTATCAAATAATAGGCCGCTTTGAATTACTCTTTCACTTCGCAGCATGACAGTCATTGGTGGTCCAAACACGTCCGAAGCCCTAACGATCTGTTCAAACAGATCCCCTTCAAATGGGCCACGCCGGAATTTCGATAGAGGCGTAAGAACTATATCGTTTGAATCGACATAAAAACCATCGCAATAAACCGCGTCTTTATGAGTATGTTGATTTAAGTAACTAACCATCAGCGCTAAAAAGGAGGGATGATAAAAATCATCTGCATCTAAAAAGGCGAGAAATTCGCCCCGAATCTTAGAAAGAGCATGATTCCTGGCAGAAGCTTCTCCAGAATTCTCTTGGTAGAAAACTCGTATCCTTGGATCAGTAAATTCGTCAATTATATCTTGAGTTTGATCAGTTGATCCGTCATTTACCAGTATTAATTCCCATGAATAATAGGTTTGATTGAGCAAGCTTTTGATGGCTTTTCGAATATATCTTTCAGCATTATAAGCTGGCATCATAACGGACACCAAGCCGGGTTCTAATGAGGGATCAATGTAATCTGTCATTCTGGGTTTGCTACGAAATTATTGATGATAGAGATAGTATTTTCAGCAGTTTTTTTCCATGTGTGTCTTGCTTCAGCTTCGATCCTGGCTTGTTGTCCCATCTTTGACGCAAAATTGCGCTCTTTGGCCAACAGCTTAATAGAGTCGAAAAGCGCTTTTTCGTCACACGGGGGAATAATTAATCCGGTTTTGTTATGAACCAGCGTGTCAGGTTGACCATTTTCCCCAGAGGCGATCACTGCTAATCCTGCGGCTTTGTAATCAAACAACTTAAGCCCTGAAAATTCCGTCCATCCGCAGTAGGGTGATAATCCTATTTCGCATTCTGCTAAGATTTTGGCATATTTTTCAGGTGGTAAAGATCCGGTAAAAACAATTCTATCTTCGAGCCCTAACTGCTTCACCAGTGATTTGTTCTTCTCCAGTTCTCCTCCTGACCCAACCATGATCAAACGAGAATGGAATCCTTCGTTTATTAATTCACAGAAAGCCTTTATGGCTATTTGCGTTCCGTGCCAGGGATAAAATCCACCCAAGTAAACGATTTTTATTTCTGACTGAGCAGACTTTTCTTTGAAATTGGCCAAGTCTTCTCTTCGGAGGAGATCTAGCAGGACCGTTCCATTTTCAATGACGCTAATTTTTTCGGGTGAAATATACCAATTTTCAATTAAGTTTTTTTTCCATCCCTTACCGGAAGCAATTAAGTGTGTTGCGTTATTGAGTGTGTAACGAAATAAGAATTTTGAAATTAACAGCTGTAAACCTCTTGGTAATTGTCCTTTTGACTTCAGGTCATGAAGTGGATCACCATTGTATTCAAGTATTAAAGGGATTTTTTTCTTCTTCGCGGCCAAAAAGCCACCATAACCCATCCAGCTCGCTCTTTCGTATAGACAATTAATATCTCCACAATTTTCCAGAATAATCCCCGAAAAACGATTACTCTCAAACCAGTTTAGATAGGGTAGGCTAACTAAACTTTGAACTTTTCGTATGGATCGTTCAAGAATATTTTTTTGATTGTTTTCAATTATCAGAAAATCTTTCAAGTTCTCTGATCTCCAGTACTGTGAATCTATCCCACCGATAAATTTGACACGGTACCCCATCTTTATCCATTCGTAAATGACATGACGAATATGATTGGCAGGTCCATCAAATGGAGGAGTCCGAATTTCAGGACTCAATTGTGCAAGATAAACAATATTCATTGAAGGATTACTGCTTCAATACTCTTTCGGATTTTTTCACTAATAAGATTGCTGTGACATTTTTCCAGAATCATATCCCGTATTTTTTTTTGTTTTTGTTGCTTCTCACTATCCGAGAGGCTTTCAAATTTCAAAATTTTGTTTCCCAATTCCTCGTCAGTGAAATAAAGGTTTTCTGGAGGGAGTAATTCATCTGCTCCCGGCCAATGGTGAGCAAAGCAGTAGCAACCACTAACAATGGCTTCCATGGGGGAAACTTGCAGCCCTTCAGAGTAACTGTTCGATATAAAAATATCAATCTTTTGAAAGAATTCGGAAGAATTTTGGATGTGCCCATAGAAAGTAACCGAATTTTCAATCCCTAAACGCAAAGGTAGATTGATAACTGCCTCGTAATAATCCATGAAGCGGAGATGTGCACCACCTCCCACATGTAAGTGGTATCCTTTTTGGGGGAATTCCAATTCGGCGAAGGCTAAAATGAGTTCATATACCCTCTTGCGAGGAGTGAGATTGCCAAGAATACCAATGTTTTTATTGAATTTATTCGGTTCATATAGAAATTTATTTGGATTTACCGCTTCTGGAATAACACGAATTTTTTCATCAAAACCAGCGAATCGAGAGTTAAATTCTCTTCGTTTTGCCTCGCTTACTAAAATTATTTGATCAACTTTAGACCAATCAACTTGATTTGCCCAATGATATAGTTCATAACGATGCAAACGGGTAACAATTTTGGTCATTTTTGGAATTTGGGTTGCTTTTACCAGCAATTCGCTTGCCCATTCAAAAAATACAACCTCATGATCATTTAAAAAACTCCGAAAATAATCTTCAAAATATTTTCTTTGAAGTCGTTCTCGAAAAATGGGAAAGTTGGGCTTTGGCGGGTCGAATAAATGTACCGTATGATGGTTCATCAAATCATCATAAATATCTTGAAAGAAAGCCCATGTCTCATGGTTTACAATGCCGATTCTCATGTTCTGGTTATCAATCTATGTAGAATTTGTGCCAAAGTTCAATAGCCATCAATGCCCCAATTTTTACCGCATTGTTTTTTCCTGCCATATGCTCATTAACGACTTGACGAATGCTCTCCTTATTGAAGTAACCCCGTTCCAGTGATTTGGGAGAAAGCAGGGTTTGTTCTATCCATTCTCGCAAAGTAGTCCGAAACCAGGTCTGATAGTCCTTGTAGGGACGATGTTCGGGTCCCGCAAGCCACCCTAAGCCAATCCTGCGTAAATGCCATCGAATAAAGTGTCGGTTTCTCGCTATAATTTCTCTGGCACAATTGGTTAATGGTAAATGATCACGAGGCGTGGGAATGCGTGCCATTTTGGGATAAGCCCTAATGAAACTATCGATCATCAATCTCCGCTCAAAAGCTAAATAGGGTGGAATAGTCATTGAAAAATCTACCAAATCGTTGTCTGCGAACGGCAAGCGGATAACTGCACGATCTCTAGCCACAAGGACGCCATTAATGGTCATCCTCGGTACGCGCTGGGTAAGGTCAAAATACAATCTCTGAGTTGCCAATTGTCTTACATCCGCAGAGCGCATTCCCCGTTTGAAATCCTCAATAAGCTCATCTTGAACTCTGCTCAGGAATATTGGGGTGAAAAATCCCGGATGTTCCGGAAGGTCGAAGGTAAGGACACGATAGTCTCGGTAGGCTTGTAAATGCTCGTGGATCTGGGTTTCTGGATCGTAATTTGCCCAAAAGCGAGGGCGCAAGCCAAACCCAAACATGGCATCCCCCATAAAGCCCTTATAGATTACCTGGGCAAATTGCGTTTCTTCTTCTAAGTTTGCAATGGCATGAAGGTTGACCAGATTACCCATTCCATCGGTTAACTTGACAGCTTTTTCACCCTCTTTCAATAACCAGTCGGGTTTTAGTTCAAAAAAATGATGTTGAGTTCCTGCTATTTTCGCTGCTTCTTTTGCATAGCGGGCATCGTCCGATCCCGGAATACTCCACGTGAAAGTATGCAGGTCGGCAGGGCTCAAAGTATCAGCAAGAAGTCCGAGTAAAAAACGGGAATCCAACCCGCCGGATAGCATTAATCCTTTTGAATAATTTCCTTCAGATTGCCGCTGAACAGCCTTTTTTATTTCAATTAAAAATCGTTCTTGATAGGCTGGGGGTTCACAGAAGGGGTATTCGTCAAGGTATTGGAAGTTAAAGTATTGAGTAATGGAGAGTGTGTTATTGTGGTATCTTAGAATACTCCCTTGTGGAAGCAACTTGACGTCTTCCAATAAAGTCCTTTGATGCAAAAGATGGTCAAAGGTTAGGAATTCTTGAATAGCAACGCGATCTATATTTTTAGGCAACGATTGGTCTTCTAATATTGCTCTAACCCCACAGGCAAACAAAAAAGAATTTCCAAAATTTGAATAATAAACAGGGTGGAGACCTAACCGGTCATTTACAACGATAATCGAATTTGCTCTTTGGTCAATTAACGCTGCACAAAAGGCCCCATTCAAGTTCCTTACAAAGTTTTCTCCCGAAATCAAATATAAGCCAAGCAAAATGTCCGCGTCAGTACTGCAATCATAGTTGTTTTGGCTCAGAAAATTAGTGATTGGTTTGGTGTCATAAAGCTCTCCCTCAAAAACCAATCCGACTTTTCGTGTTACGTCCCATATGGGTTGCGGTTTACCATCCACAATTCCCAAGGTGTTTCGGCCGATTGCCCAGCCTTGCCCGCTTTCGAATTGTCTCAAGAATCGATCCTCCCAGTCCATTGCGATGGACATTTTTTCAATGAGAGCCTGACTCTCAGACTTAGAAATGTCTTTCTTGAAACCGTAAATTCCCGGCATGATCACTTGCCTTTCAAACTAAAACTTCATCAAACATATATTCAAATGGCGTGCCTGTGTATTTTGAACGAAGTTGTTCAAAATTCAATACAACTTCTCTGAGATCATCACTTGTATTTTTCAGGGTCTTACCTTGAACTGGAAATGAGTCAACTTCCAGAAAATCAAAGACAAAGGAAAGAACTTCATCCCGATTAATTAGCAGATCTTCGTACACTATTTTCAGAGTAGGTAACTTTAATTCTTTTGTGAAGTTTATCAATTCTTCGTCTGCCTGAATTCTTTCCAATAAATATTGATGGAAAAGCTCGGGGTCTATTTCAAAAGCTGGCAAGCGCTCTTTTTCATCATATAAATTCCAATTACCAGTAACATCATGCAGCCGCTTGGCGTTTATTCTTGACACAACGGCTTTTACTTGATTTCTTCGCTGCATTTGGATTATGCGGGCTTTTTTTTCAATTAGGAGATTCACAAAGGCCTTCTTATCCAAAACATCTACCAGTTTGGTCTTAAAACCTACTGCCTTATACCTGTTAATTAGAGATGGTGTAAAAAATTTTCTTGCCCAATCAATTTGTTCGTTGCCACTTGCGCCTTTTTGTTTTAGAACAGCAAAACGCTCATAAACAGACTGGACTTGAGGGTGAGCAGTCAGCAGGCTGATCATATAGGTGCTGCCGTCACGTTCGATGAATAAAATCACATAAGGTTTTACTTCAGAATGCAAGAAAAATCTTCGCATTTATTATTCCTTGGTATGGGAATTGATTACAGGAACAGGGCTCTTCAATACCGACTTTACCAGTACCGAAAGCGCGCCATAATTTCTATACAAAGAAGGAAGAGTGATCAATGCTTTCCATGCTGATTTGCGAGCCTTTGGATAGTTCTTGTGGTGGTAGTATATGAATGCTTGATTTAATGCCGCAGCGCCAATAATCTGGCGATAATCTTTACTTAGGTCGCTCAATTCTTCTGGCAGATTTTGATAAATACGTTCCAGAAAGGAAACCGAATCGTCAGTTTTAGGAAGTTCAGTCCAGCCAGAAAAAGTGTTCCTCAACTTGGAATACCGGTTCTCGGATAAGGTCGGATCAAGTTTCAGTGCTGTTCGAAGATGATGCTGAGCAAATCGAAAATCCGATGATAAATAACCGTGCGCGGCTGCCCGGAGGTGAGCGTGAGCATAGGCTTTAGGTTTCATTTCCTGCCATTCCTGGCTTAAGTGTGGATTAGCGTAGGTTTTTTCGAGTACAGCCAAATTGGCCTTGGTCATTTGTTCTCCATTACGGGTCATTTGTCCAGTGTGAAACCGATATAGTGAAACTGCAACAGGTACTACTTCCATGTGGCAACCAGCAATGGCCAATCTTAGCCAGAAGTCCCAATCCTCGTAAGAGCGCAAGTTTTCATCGAAATACCCAATTTTTTCTTGCCATTCCTTTTTGACAATGACACTTCCAACATGAAAAGGATTACCAAGGATCAAGTTTTGAATGGGAGATGGAAGAAAAGTTTCGAATTTTTTTGGGATAATTTTTCCTTGTTGATCAATCAATAAAGCATGACCTGCAACAAATCCGAGATGAGGCTCGGTTTTGATTTTTCCCATTAATAATCTAATTTTTTCTGGTAAAAACATATCGTCCGAGTCGAGAAATGACAAATATTCACCAGAGGCGGCTCGAATGCCGGCGTTCCTTGCACTGGAAAGTCCTCCATTTGATTTGTGCAGATATTTTATTCTTGCGTCCTTCAAAGCCAGAGCAACTTCTCTGGTATTGTCGGTTGAACCATCATCCACTATGATAATCTCAATGTTGGGATATGTCTGGTTAAGGCAACTTTGAATGGCTTCTCCTAAGTATTGAGCCTGGTTGTAGGCTGGAATTATTATTGAAACAAGTTCCCCTGAGAGAAATTCTGTCACTTCGAGACTCCAATGATTAGACCGTCGGTATATTCTTCTATGATTTTTGAAGCAGGCATAAACGCAATCATCTCAGATGGATCTGGAACTGCCTTGCTCCGTACTGAAGAAAAATAAGCAATTACGGCATTTCCGATCAATATCTCATGCCTCATCAAATTCATTTTTGCCTGAAAGTTTGGGTTAGGCGTTCGACGAGTCAAGTCTATTTTGCGAGGTATGGGAATGGATGGCTTACCGGTGAGTAGATAAACACCTTCCGGGGAGTTGGTATAAATGATCGAGTCCGCAGGGAATTGTTTTATTTGGTGGATCAATTCTGAATCACGCCACTGAATATGACCAAAACCGATCCCAAAGTTGTGACTGGCATGAATGGCCGATATTCTTTGCTCGATACCAATCACAGAAAATAACAATACCCCCAGGCTCGCTAACAAAATTTTGGTTCTCAGAGTATAACGCAATTTATTCAAAAGGTGCCCGATTGCGGTAATCATCAACAATCCAAACACAATAAAGAGTGGGGAAAGGATTCTGTCGTCTAAAGGTGTATTGGCATCTATAAAGGAAATTGAAACCAAAAGAAAAAGAGGGTAAGTAATAAAAAATGTGGCTAATATCGAGACGATCCATTTCAATTCTTCTGAAAACTTATTAAAACCCCTGAAAATGAAAAGCATGAGGGGGGTGATGATTGTGGCTAGGATTTCAATTTTGACAACTCCCGGGAGGGATAATGGAATCAAAAACCAATTTGCGATTGTATCAAGGCCTAGTCGCAGTTGGTTTGTTTCAATCAGATGAAAATCCAAACTACGACTAGCAAAATTGCCATTAATAATAAAATTCCAAATCATCCATCCACTCGCCATAACCAGCGCAGGTATGGTTGCATATATTGTATAGTGTAACTTAGTCCAAATAATTCCTTTTTGAAAAATCAAGATGGCAATTCCTGCTGCAGCAATCATCGCCAAGCCGCTATATCGAGTAAGAAATGCGAGACCTAAGAGAAAACTTCCTTGCATAATAAAATGTTTTCGATGTTGACTCAAACCTGTGGCTACTAAAAACAATCCGCCGTAACCAGTTAATAAAAAAAGAGCCTCGGACCATGCCATGATGTGAAGGTTAAAAAATGAAGGGCTAATAGCGAATGGAATTAACAGGATAGAGGATAGGAGTGATAATGAGGATGGAATTAGTTTTCGGATAAACAGCCATAGTAGCAATAAATTTAAGCTTAGTAAAATTACATGTAGCCAACGACTTGATTGATAGATGGAATAACCGGAAAGTCCCCCTAAAGATAGAAAAATCGGATAGAGTGGCGGGTAAAATGAGAGGGGCTGGTCTGGGGGATCCCCATAAGGCACTGATAATCCTTTCCCGTTAAGCAAATTAGATGCAGAGCCAATGTAAGCAGCCGAATCTGGGGATGTGCCGATTCCCCATTTTGTTGAATAAATCACTAACCAACCAGCAAAAATTTGCAGGCTTAATAAGATTACAAAGGCAATAAATGAATAGATGTTGTGTGGGTTTTCTTTCAAAAGTTTTTTTCTACCAAAATGAGATAAACATCATAATCAATGAATTTTTTGGTAATGGATTAAGAGGTGTTTTTAGTAGAGGTATTTCTTTAGAACGAACGTAAGAAATCTATTACCTATCCCTTTTGATTTGGACTGGTTTTCTGTTTTTACCCAGTACAGTTTTTTATTTTTTATCTTTGCAAGAATCACTTTGATTAAGATAACAACAAAATTTCTTATCCTCAAAATAATACTTTTGTTATCTATGATTGGGTTCATTGGCTCACCTAAAAAAATAGTTGCTTTTGAGTATTCATTAATTTCTTTTTTCCAAAACCTGACTCCCTCAGATGCTAAACCCATAATTTTTGTTTCAAAAAGATGAAGATGGCTGGTGGGAGGATATATTTCACCAAAGATAGGGAAAATTTCTTCTACTGGATATCCATAATGCAATAATCTATCACCAATAACGGCTTCCGCGTATCCATTCATTCCGCTTTCTAGTTGAGATTTCCAATTGTAAGCTCGATTTTTATCAATCGGTTGTTCTACTTTTTTTTTCCAAGGAACACTTTGGCTATTTACTTGCTTTCCTGTTGTCGAGGTATTTAACATAGAATATTCAAAATCTTCACAGATAAATTGACACAATTTTTTTAGTTCAGATTCGGGTTCTATTACTAAATCTTCAAAGCGCAGTGTGTAAGAAAGTTCATCATTCTCAAAAAATTTATAACTTAGGTCATCTAAATACTTCCAATATTCTATGGCTTCAAAAAAGGTTTTCGTCCCCCATGGGACTTTCATCAAAGATAAAGCTACATCTCGAGGATCACGCATTATACGAATAATTGGAGAAAATGGAAAATGTTCTCGTATCAAGTCTAAATGTTTGATGTGATCGGGTGTTTTTTCTACCCAGCGAGATTTTCCCAATGATTTCATATATGGAGTAATTATCGCGTTCAAAATCGGAGCAATTCCAGGTTGTTGCGTGGAAAGGTAATCAAAAACTTGATCCTCAATTAAGTTATATTTTTCAAAAATGCTTATCCTTTCGGCACCCGGATTAGTATAATTTGTGAATGTTATTGATTTGATAAATTCAAATGCGCAATTTGGCCAGCGTTCCGTATCTGTTACGCATTGAATATTTGCTAATGACAAGCGCTCAAAGAAGTGTGTTTCTGGCCCACAGCTCAGGCGACTATGAGCAGCCAACATAGCAGATAGAAGTGTTGTTCCCGATCTTTGAACACCGACGATAAAAATTGGAACCGATTTCATGAACTATTAATATTCCATGAATGAGCAAGATACACTATACCGTTTATTTCATTTCCTCCCTTAACTACAAGATGGCCAGCATTATTTTTCCTATCATAAAAAGTGTACCCATCAGAGTGAAATATCACAGCATCTAGTGTGTAGGCATTTGGAAGTAAATACAAGTTAGGTATTTCAATATCTATATAACCCTCTCCGCAAAGAATACCGGTAGAAATGCCATCTACATCGGATCTTATCCCAGTAACTTGATGACTATTCAAAATATGAATCACAATGTTGAACACCGGTTCAGTTACTGCTTCTATAGCTTGATAATGAATACGAATTTTTACATTTTCTCCGATTTCAAAAACTTCTTGTCTGATATTATTATTATTTAAGATTTCTATCTTTTTGATTCTTATTTCCCCCGTCCCCCCCTGAACGGCATCGTCGAATTGTCTATAAGTCTTTATCAATGACGAGCGATAAACGTCAATAGCGGTCTCGGTATCACCATCGTATATTAAGTTGCCGTTTTCTAGTGTTATTGAACGAGGACAAAGATGGCTAATGGTATGTAGATTGTGAGAGACAATTATTATGGCTACCCCCTTTTTTCTCAATTCTTGTATTCTCATTTGACATTTAGTCCTGAAGGCCAAATCTCCAACGCTTAATATCTCATCAACAAGCAACACATCGGGTTCTAAAAAAGCAGCCACCGAAAATCCCAACCTAACTACCATTCCAGAACTATAACTTTGAATTGGCATATCCAAGAAATCAGATAGACCTGAAAATTGAACAATTTCATCGAATCGTTGGTCAATTTCTTTTTTTGAAAAACCCATTAAGGTTGCATTGATGTATATATTTTCTTTACCAGAAAGTATTGGATTAAATCCAGCGCCAAGCGCAATTAGGGCCTGTACCCTTCCATTGATCTCAATATTTCCTGTATCCGGTAAAATTAGACCTCCTATCATCCGCAGGATGGATGTTTTTCCAGCTCCGTTATGACCAATTAATCCTACTGTTTCGCCGGGGTTGATTTGGAAAGATACATCTTTTACTGCCCAAAATTCGTCTTTTCGTAATTCACTTTGGTTCCTTTTTTTTCCAATCAGTTCTGCGCTCATGTCCAGAACGCCATAAAACAAGGACTTTCTCAAACTACGGGAAAATTTCTTACTGATATGAAATAGATTGACGACTGGTTTGGGCATTATGTCCCCAATCTTTCTATAATTATTGGGAGTGAAATACGAAATAGCACGAGAGAGAATATGCCTAGTAATAATGAAAATGCGGAGAAAATTATGAAAAGTGCTAGATTTTCAGTTGAGCCAATGGTCAGGAATTCTCTAGTTGTTACCAAAATAGGGCTAATCGGGTTTATTGTGCGAACAAGAGAAAAAGGGAAGTTATCAGGCGGGTTATAAACAATCGGTGTTGCAAAAAAAATGAGTTGTAATATTATTGGTAGTGCTGTTGAGATATCAGAATAAAGCATTCCAATAGGAGTAACGAGAATACCAATTGCCATCCCCAAGAGAATCAGAAATAATATCCCAATTGGCGAAAATAATATTTGCCAATGAATTGGTATTTTATAATAAACGAAAACCCCTATTATTAGTATTGATCGAATTAAGACATTGAAGAGAACACTAAAAAAAGATGCTAATATTAGAGCCTCACGAGGAAAGAAGATTTTCACCAGATAAGACTTTGCATTCATGGTTGCTTTTAGTGGAGCATTCACGCTGTCAGTGAAAACTTGCCATAAGGTCGTCCCAATCAAAACATATACTGGATAGGGTACTGGAATACTGGTTGTTGAGATAATGTTTCGAGAATGAAGTATTATAAATATTGCTGATGTAAATATTGGAGGGAAAATAGCCCAAAATACTCCTAAGAGACTTTGTCTGTATTGTGCAGAAAGATCTCTCAGAAATAGCCTCCAAGCCAAACCTCGCGATGCAATCAAATCATGAAGCACTGTTTTAATTATTTTTTGCCGCGTGTTAGACTGATTTTCACTAATATGGGGAGGCGTAAACTCTAGGATTTTTTCATTCATTGGGGAGTTATCCTTTATGCTTAGTTATTTTTATGTCTATTGTGGAAAATTACAAAAAAAATGATAAAAACAATTGGTAAGATTGCGCTCAAGTAAATAGAAGTTCCTGGATTTGATGGCGGTGCATTATTGAGAAACCTGGGGTCTGTAGTTTCTTTGAAATCTGCTTGATTAGTGGGAGTAAAATTCTGTTCAGGTGTTATGGGTAAGCCAAGGGAAGTTTCTTTGGTAGAAGTATACTTAACCCATGGAGTGGGAATAGTATTTGGAGTATTTTCAATTTTGCCGGTCATAACATAAATTTCGTATATTTGACTTCCATACCAAGCAGCCACTATGGTATTGCCGTTGACTATCGTGACAGTGGGATTTGTCATATTCTCGTCATTTCCATAAACGGAGGCTATACTGGGTTTGCTCCATCGTTCTTCGCCAAGGTAAATGCTGTGCCATAGTCCTAGCCGGTTGCCGTAAAAATCATAACCTTCGCGAATTCGATTTGCAACAAAGACATGCAATCTATCCTTGCTGTCTTTGGCAAATTGAACCGCCCCATTATCGCCAATCAACATTGGAAATACATCGAATGGGACTGTCCACGTCTTTCCATGATCGTATGAATACATAGCACCACGATACGCTCTAAAGCCACCTTCCCAAATAGAAACTAAATGTCCGGGCCCAAGGAGTTCCATGTTGTTATAGTCACGTTCATATTCATTTTCAAGACGCAACCCCAAGGGAAATGGTATTGCCCATGTTTGACCGTTGTCTTCAGAATAGGTGAAATAAACTGCCTGACCATTTCCCGAGCGATCCCATTCCGTCCAAGATATATATACATGGTTTGGTGCTTCTAATAAAATTTTTAGATTGCTTCCTCCGCGCTCCGGATCTGAAAATGTGTAAATGTTTTGAGGTTCGGACCAGGTAGTGCCTTTATCAGGAGAGTTTTGATAAGTAATTGCTCTTCCTTCAATTCCCCCTGTCCCGGTTGCGTAAACAACATGAAGACCTTGTTTTGGGTTGTAGGCAATATCTGCCGAATATTGTTGACCGGTTAGATTTGTGCTCAATCTAACTGGTTCTGACCAAGAGCTTAATTTTGTGGTTTCCCATGAGGATACTTGCCGGTAATTCAGAGCATGTCTGGGGAAGTTGGGAAGTGTCATCCAAATAAGGTGGATTGTTCCTTCCTCGTCTATTGCCGCTCGAGGATATACTGAAATTGGATTTCCATCACTCAAAGGTGAAATGTATATATCCATTGGTCTTGTCCAAATTGATCCGTCCCATTTTGAATACATAATAGTGTCTGCAGCATTCCCCGGCGTCGCTCTGGTTTTTTCTGCCCAAAAGAGATGAGCATATCCTGCTGGATCCGCTAACAGAAAAGGATCGGTAGAAGTTGACTCGGAATTTGAAATGTTGATTGGCTGCTGCCAGTTGATGTTCGGTACTTGAGCCCCAGCAATTCCGGTTGATTGGCCAAACAAGAAGGCTGCTAAAAGCAAGGCGAAAAAAACTCGAAGAATCATATTTATAATTTAAGAGATTTTTCTAATATGGGTTTACCCGGAATTTTTTTGCCATAAGTGGTAAATGACAATGGCTGCTATCAGAAGGAAAGAAAATAAAACTCCAATTATTATCCCGGTTGTTGGATTTATTATTGATGGAGGCTCTGTGTTGATAGGGCGGGGCGTTTCGGTTTGTTGCAAGGTAGGCGCTTGTTCTAGAGGCGTACTACTCGTTGCTTCAGTATCGTTTTCAACACCAAAGCTAGGGGGTGGTGTTTCCAGAAGTGGTAGCTTTTCAATTTTTTGCTCTGTAAAAAGCAAATAGGATTCGTTACGGTTGTCGATATCTCTAAAAGTATCTACAGAGATCGCTACTTCTAAAAATCCATTCGGAGAGACGACCCCTGCTGTTTGGGAAGAACTGGTATTCAAAATTTGATCAATTTGTTTTTTTTGATTTGGTGTCCAGCTATTGTCCCAAACCAAGTGATGTAAAGAAACGCTTTGATCATTAGCCCTTAATAATTGGAGAAGGTGGATACGACCACTGACGTCAACAGAAATCGCCGGGGTTCCAATTTTTTCTCCGAATAAAGATGGTATTGTTGTTTTTATCCATCTATCACCATTATCTGTTGAGTATTCATGCCAGATTTGACTTTGAGCACCTGTGTATTCTTGCCAGAGGCGATGAACAACCCCGTTAGGACTGGCGTATGTATGCGCCCAAATTACTGGCGCTTCAACAATGCGATTAGGCTCCGACCAGGTTTGACCACCATCGAAAGATCGGCTGTAAAATAACCCAACTGGATAAAAATGGTTAGTCAAAAATTGATACTCAATCCATGTCAAGTGAAACGTGTTTTCATCTACAATGGCTATTTGAGGATCATTAATTGCTTCTAACTGAAAGTTTTGAGCATCCATAATTTTGGACGGTTGTGTCCAGTTGATACCTCCGTCATTGGAGATGGTGATATAAATACCGCGGTTTTCGTTAACTGGGACACTGTAAATAACAACCAAATTGCCCAACGGGTCAATTAAGATTTTTGGAGAATCACCATTGTGAATAGGATTCGAAACCATTACAGGAACATTCCACGAGCTGGGAATAAAGGCTTGATTGGATGGGGCGGACGAAAAGAAAATATTTCCCTTCAATCCATCCCGCCACACTAATAAAAGGTGATTTCTCGAAAAATCGAATGTTACAGATATGCGGTCAATAAATTCATTTGCCGACTGAAAGATGGGAATGGGTTTAATCCAACGACCTTGATCTTCTCGTTGAGAATAAAAGATTATATTTGCAGGAGTATTGGGTTCACCTTCATAAACCAAACTCCAGAAAACATGGGGCTGTCCTTGAGAGTTGGCAGTGATTGCAATGGATGAAAAGCGGTTTGCGCTTATGGAGATTGTTTCAAAAGATAACCAGGCTGTATCCTCCTGAAACCAGGATTCTATATCGTTTAGGTTGCGTTGTTTCCACCATATATCCCCCTGTTCCAGGTCGGCGCTGATCAAATTCAGGCGTTCTTCTTGATCCACCAGAATTTGCTGCTTGGATAGAGTTAGGATATTCCGCGTTGTCGCATCAATGACTTGCATCATTTCTGCTTGTTGTTTTGAGTTGCTCCATCGGTTACCACCCCATGCGGTAAGCAACACTTGGTCACGGTTAACGGTCAATAAAATTAGATATTTGTTGTTGATTTCAACAATCTGGGATGACAAAGCACACCCAGGAATGTCTTCCATCATTCGCCGTGGCTCGCTCCATGATGTTCCGTTATCATCGGAGTATTGATAGGATTGAACGCAACTAAAACCGGGTTGTCCATCCTGATAAACCAGCATGATTTGGTTCTCCAGCAGACCTATTTGGGCGTTATATGGAGTGGTTGCACTTGGCCGATTTTGAGGGCTGGCAATTTCCACTGGCTGATCCCATTCGCTACCTCCGTTCAAAGATCTGGAAAAGTACACAGTTTTTAATGGTCGATTGTCCCAAGTAATATAAATTTCTTTCCCAGTACCTGCGCGAGGAACAGCAATTTGAACGTTTGCAGAATCGCGAGTAAGGGAACGAAAATAACGGGAGCTGTAAATCAATACTGGCGGTTGCCATGAGGAGCCGTTTGAGCTGGATACACGATAATATGTGCCGGCCGGTCGGTTACTTAAGTCTGCTGTTTGGATGTAAACCAAATGAACAACGCTATCCAGAGTAACCGCCACATCAAAAAACACGACGTTTTCAGCAAGAATTGTGGATCCACTCCATGCACTGGGACTGCTTAGGTTGTCGCCAATAGCTCGGTTGTAATAAAGCTTATCCTCGTCGTCAATCCAAAACGCATGAATCTGGTTGTTTGGCCCGAGATACAGACTGGGTACAAAGGAAGCACTTGGAACGCTAACTGGTTGTGGTGCAGCCCACTCAGACCCTTTGCCCTGAGCGTACATCAAATCATCAAACTCGTCCCGCCAATAGACATGTATGAGCCCTTGAGAGTTTATGACAAAAGAGGGTGATGAGGATGACCCGGATTGGGAAATGTTTACTCCCGCTGACCAAGTTTCATTTGTTTGAGCAACGGCTCCCTTCAATGGACCGCCCGAAAACCAAATTAGCATGAGTAGCCCCAGTAGAACAATTTTACGCGTCATCCCAAATCCTATAAGTTATCTTTATATTTTTTATTTGTCTGGCCTATTGTCGAATCATCCGAATACCAACCGATAGGTTGCTCTGCCTTTGCTTTTCTCAATCCATTCCATGACCAGAAGGGGAAGAAGGATTGTTATTGCGGCAATAAGAGGTGTAAGAACAGGTTGGAAGAGTAAAATTTGATTACTACCGATTTGAGTAACAAAGAAAAACAAAAGATTAATGATGATCAAGTTGGTCAAATATATTCCATACGATCTTTTTCCTAATCTCTCAAAGAAGCGCACAAATGGAATTTTTTCTCTTTTAACAACTGTTAAAAAAAGGAGACCAAATAAGGGGACAACGACTTCGATGAGCGGGAGAGAAGTGATGCTTAATTGCGTAGTTACTGCGAGGGAAAACAATGCCAGAGTAATCAAAATGATGAGCAGGGTACTTGTATTGTTGTTTAATGCATTTTTGAACTGGTTGGATTTCATGCCATATATTATGCCTAGTGGGTAAAACACTCCCCAAAGAGCGATGGGTAATCGGATGATTGGTGGAGCAAAAATCCCAGCCCAATCGGGTAATATTTGCCCAAAAATATCAGACCGGAGCAACACAACCAGAAAGGCTTGATATAAAAAAAATGCTAAGAACACCAACCAGGACGATTTCCTAGCAACAAAAATTAGAACTGGCGCAAGAACAGTGAAGAAGAAAAGCAAGGGAATAAAATTGTTGGGGTAGCCAACAATTAACGACTTCGCATAGCCAATAATAGTATTAAACTCACCAAACAACAAATAAACAACAACATAAAAAACCACAGACCACAACACATAAGGCAATGAGATAAAGAACAGATTCTTTGGAACAAGACGGTACATCGCATTCAAATTTTTTCCCTGCGCTGCGTAAACAAAATAACTGCCGGCGAGAAATAAGAATAAGGGGACCGCAAAAATCCCGAGTTCTTTAATCGGAATTAAGAGGTATTTTTGCCATTGGGGAATAGCTACCCCTTGATTCTTAGCAAATTGCAATCCCATCGTAATAGAGTGATTAATTACCACAAGAAGAATAGCAATACCTCGCAGCGCAGGGAAGGTTCTATTCACAAAATCAGACCTTACTTATGGCCATTATTTGAAGCATGTACCTCTTGGGCTAAAAAGCCGCGATCCTCCAAAAATTGAACAATTCGATAAGCATTCTGGAGGGGGGAGGAATCAACCGTTTCCAGCGTAATTTCTGGATTGACTGGTTCTTCATAAGGATCGTCCACACCCGTAAATCCGGTTAATTGGCCACGACGAGCTTTTGCATACAAACCTTTCACATCACGGCTCTCACACAAATCTATAGGAGTATCAACAAACACCTCAATAAACCTTTCGCTGCCCACCATCTTCCTTACTTCATTGCGAGCCGCCCGATATGGACTGATCGCTGCACACACGGCTACACCATTGTGCCTGACAATTTCACTGGCGACGAAGCCAATTCTCAAAATATTCGTATCCCGATCTTCTCTGGAAAATCCAAGCCCTTTCGATAAGTGAGTGCGAACAACATCCCCATCTAGCAGGGTGATTTGACGACCTCGCTCCAATAGTAAGGTTGTCAGTATTTCAGCAGTGGTGGACTTGCCTGCTCCGCTCAATCCCGTAAACCAGATACAAAATCCCTGCTGATGACGCGGTGGATAAACTTGTTGCAGAATCTGGGCTGTTTCCGGGCGAGTAAACCATTCCGGCAACATAACGCCTTTCTCAAGATACTCTTCCCGCACCTGAGTGCCCGAAATGTTATACACACGCGTTCCTTCTGTCACTTTGCTTACTTCTTCATATCGGTCTTCATCAGGAAGATAAACCAATTCTTTGAATTCAACCGGCGAAACCCCAATTTCGTCCGCATACTGCGCCAACAACGTCTGAGCTTCGTACGGACCGTAAAAGGAGTTCCCGTAACTATCTTTTCCCGGTCCGGCATGATCTCTTCCGATAATAAAATGAGTGGCTCCGTAATTACGACGAATAATGGCATGCCACAAAGCTTCTCGCGGTCCTGCCATTCGCATTGCCAAAGGCAGCAAACTTAGAAGCGTTCGATTAGGATCATAATAGTTGTTGACCAGCGTGCGATACACCCTAACCCGTGTATAGTGGTCAACATCTCCCGGTTTGGTCATCCCTACAACTGGGTGAATAAGCAAGCTGCCGTTTACTTCCTCAGCTGCACGTTTGGTTAGTTCTTCGTGAATACGATGCATGGGATTGCGAGTTTGAAATGCCACCACCTTTTCATAACCCATCTCAGAGAGCCGTCTGCGAACCTCGCATGGTGATAGCCGCAAATCAGAAAAGTCGTAGTTTGCAGGCAAGTTGATGACCTTGAGAGCGCCTGAAAGATAGACCTTTCCCCAATGGAGCATTTCAGAAATTAGCGGATGGCGTGGATCAGTCGTTCCAAGCACGAGCCGAGCCTCTCTTTGAGCGTCCCAATGGAAAACCTCATTGATCTCCATGATCGCCAAGGTGTTATTGCGAGAATCGCATAAGTTAATCCGGTCGGCAAAGGATGGTAAGTCCTTTTCGTCAATTGGCAAGGTAATTGGAATTGGGAATAAGATACCATTTTTCAATCGCATTTCAGTGAGGACTCGTTCGTAATCTTCTTTTCCCATAAATCGGTCCAAAGGGGAAAAAGCTCCCAATGCCAGCATTTCAAGATCACAAACAGAACGAGGTGAAATTTGCACCGAGGGCAAATGTTTGGACTCTTCAATTAGCGCTTCTCGTTCTTCTCCTTCCACCAGGAGATTGATTAATTTTCCTCCATATGGTGAGATTAATTCGGTATAGGTTTTTGTTTCGGCCATTCGTTAAGTTCCTTTTTGAAATGAAAATTTCAGGATAAGAGGTACTGATTTCATCGAAATTTCTGCGTGAAGGAAGACAATTTACTTAATCGGTAGGGGTCAATTGTAAGGGCGAGCGTCTTAGATAATCGGTTGTCCTCTTTTTTTGCTGAATATCCAAGGCAACTCGTTGCACTTGGTCTTCGCTCAAATTAAGTTGTTTGGCAATTTCCTCAATGGAATATCCCTTTTCAATACCGAACCAAATCAAATCCAATATTTCAAAGGGTAGACGGAAGAAAAATTCTTCTTGAGTACTACCGGCACTATAAGTATCCGATGTAGGAGGTCTTTTTTGGATTTCGGAAGGAATATCAAGATATTTTGCTAATTGATAGACTTGACTCTTGAATAAATGAATAATAGGGCTTAAGTCCACACCGCCATCACCGTACTTCACAAAAAAACCCAAATCATGTTCATTTTTATTTGCCGTTCCTACTACTGAATATCCTTTTCTTTCTGCATGGTAATAAAGCATTGCCATTCTAATCCGCTGCTTGAAATTTGAAGCTGCCATAATTTGTAAAAACTCAGACGTTGGAATGCGTTTTGTGATCTCCTTACCTTCAGGTGAAACAACGGTCAGGTAAAAGAAATTTAAGGTTTGTTCATCAAGCAAACTGCCTGGGAGGGTAATTTTCGATTTCCAGCCATCGTTAAATTGCGGGACAATTCGACGAATAGCATCATCTCTCCTCTGATAACACTCTGCGCCTTTTAGTGCCGCCGATATATCTTCAACAATTGCCTCAATACCCAATTTTTCAGCCAAATCTAGAGCCAGTTGTTTGCTTTCGGGGCTGGACTCAGACTCAGGGAGGAGTAGACCAAGCACTCTCTCTCTTCCTAAAGCGCGAACGCACAATGCAACAACTACAGAGGAATCAATTCCGCCACTTATTCCAATTACAGCACCACGGCGGTGTAAGTCATTGATTACCGTGTTTTTTATCCATTGACAAATTCGTTCTGTTTCGCGTTGGACTTCTAAATTAAGAGCATCTCGTAAAAAAACGGACTGTTCCAATTGTGTCACTATCCCTTATATTTGAATGTTTTTGACTACTTTGTCGATAATTCTTATGGGTGCAGTAGTGAATTGGGTAAGAGAATGATGCCGGCGAATAAACTGGTTCTCCACGATCAAGGTAGAGATAATTCCAACAACTGCCATATTCTCAACTTCACTAAACGGTTGATCATTTGAAGCCTTCAGGAAGAGTTTCCTCACAGCCTGGGGATTAAAGATGCCAGAATTTTTGAGGTTTCCCTCATTCAATAACTCTTCCAAATACGGCGGTTGATTCTCTCCGAAAAATGAGGATTTTATTGGGGCTCGATAAGGTCGTTTTTTACGTTTCCAAATTTCGGTAGGGAGAAAGCCGCTGGCGAATTTTCGTAAAAGGTACTTCTCATTTAGTCCCCTTAACTTGTAGTGATCTGGTAACCGGTTACAAAATTCCACCATGCGATAATCCAAAAACGGAAAACGTCCTTCGACTGAGTGAGCCATCGCGGGACGGTCTCCTTGAGAAGATAAAAGATAGGGTGATAGGAATGTGATTATTTCCAGGAATTGAGCTTGCGCCAGATTTGACCAGCTTTCATACTCTGCAGGTAAAAACAAATCCTCAAAGTTTATGTTTGGATTAGTGGGGTTATTGAAAAACCTCAGGGTTCTAGCAGTGTTTTCCCAGCGAATTATGTGGGAATAAAATGGTGAGTTCGTTTCCATCAACCGGCGTTGGAAAAACGCTGAAAGGAATTCCGTTGACTCCTGCAAACGAGGAATGTCTCTGTAGAGTTGTTTGAACAGAATTGGTCTTAGTGAAGAGGTTGGGTCTTTCGCAACAAATCTGCGAATCTTCATCTCTTTAAAAATGTCATATCCAGCCAGTATTTCGTCAGCCCCTTCTCCAGTCAAGACAACTTTGTATCCATGATCCCTCACAAGTTTGGATAAAAGAAACATTGGGGCAGGGGAAGTGCGCAAAATAGGAGTTTCAGTATGCCAGATCACTTCCGGAAAAGTTTTACCAATATCCTCAGGTCTGCAATGAATCACTTGATGATGTGTACCTAAGTAACGTGCCATTTCCTGTTGAAAAATACTCTCATCGAATTCTTCAGCGCTGAATGCTATCGAAAAAGTGTCCAGTGATGTCTGGGTGTATTTACGGATTATTGCAGCAATGGTTGAAGAATCCAGTCCGCCGCTCAAATATGCCCCCACAGGAACATCAGCACGAAGTCTGATCTGGGTGGCATCAATTAACAAGGCGGCAAATTGTTCGAATACTTCTCCGTCATCTCTATAATTTTGGTCAGCTGTCGTATCGTAAGACAGATTCCAATAAGGTTCAACAATCATTTTTTCTTGTTGACACAAAAGATAATGACCGGGTGGAATTTGTCGTACATTTGTAAAGGGAGTGCGAGGTGGTTGGGGTGCCCAATAAGTGAAAATTTGCTTCAATGCTTTTTCATCAAACTCAAGAACAAAACCCGGTACTGCCAGGAAGGATTTAATTTCCGAAGCAAACAGGAGGGAATGATTAACTAAAGAGTAGAACAAAGGACGGATTCCAAGTCTGTCTCGAGCAAGCAAAAGTGTTTTTGTTCGACTATCCCAAATTCCAATAGCGAATTGACCATTCAGATGTTTCAGGCAATCTGGTCCATATTCCTCATAAAGATGAACAATAACCTCTGTATCGGTTTTGGTCTTGAATAAGTGTCCTTTTTTTTCAAGAAGCGGTTTCAATTCCACATAATTAAAAATTTCGCCATTGAACACAATCCATATTGTGCCATCTTCATTTGAAATGGGTTGTGATCCGCCTGCCAGGTCAATAATGCTCAACCTCGCACTGGAAAGGCCCACCTGTGAGTCTCTGTAAATTCCAAATTCGTCAGGGCCTCGATGGTGAAGCGCTAGAATCATTCTTTTCAACACATCCAGAGAGATGTGTTCGGCTATTTCAAAATTGTAGATTCCACTTATGCCACACATAAATTATTAATGCAGATCCGTTTTCTTTATCTTCCCGGATGAAGTTTTTGGAAGTTCGTCCACAAAATGAACATATTTTGGAATCATGAAATCTTCGAGGTGATTTCTACAAAAACGAAGCACATCAGTCTCCGTCAGTGAGGAGTTATTTTTTACAATAAAAGCTTTAATCGCTTGTCCAAGCAGAGGATCAGGCACACCAATCACGGCTACTTCATGCACTCCCTGAATCTTGTAAATAACATTTTCTATTTCTTTGGGCGATACTTTTTCGCCGCGACTTTTTATAATGTCATCTTTGCGGGCAACAAAATAGAAATAGCCTTCCTCATCCATCCGGAATAAGTCGCCAGTGTAACACAACCTTTCACCGGGAAGTCTTCCTGGTCTATATCGTTGAGATGTAAGTTCCTCATCCCCCCAGTAACCACGCATAACATGCCTTCCTCGTACAACCAATTCACCAACCTGGCCGGCGCCTAACTGATTACCGTTCTCATCTTCGATCCACACCTCAGTTCCAGGTATAGCAATACCAACCGAATCGGGTCTCGCATCCAGCTGAGATGGAGGAAGGTAGAGTGTTCTTTTAGTTTCAGTCAAACCGTACATCGAATATAATCTTACGTGGGGAAAGGCATCCCGAATCTTCAAAATATGTGCGGGTGGAAGCGCCGCCGCGGTGTTGGTCATATAGCGAAGGCTGGATAGATCAAACTTGGATAAATCCATATTGATCAGCATTGAGAAAATTGTGGGTACACCTGGAAAGCCGGTTACTTTTTCTTTTTCGATTTGAGCCAGAATTTGAGCAGGGTAACTAAACCCTTTTTCAAGAATTAATCGTCCCCCGAAGGAAAAAACCATAAGAAGTTGATATAACCCATAATCGAAAGATAAAGGCAATACATTGATCACGATGTCATCTTCGGTGTTTTCAAGATAGGAGGTAATTGAATTTACAGCAAAAATAACACTACTGTGATCTGACATGACACCTTTGGGTTCACCGGTACTGCCGGAAGTATATATGAGACATGCCAAATCTAAATCTATGTTTTTTGGCTGAGGACGGCTCGAGGGGTATGAAGCAACAATATTTTCCCACAAGTAGCATTTACCACTTTTTTCTTTGTGGGCTTCTCCTTTACTGTCCGTTAGAATGAAAAACCGTAGACTTGGACAGAAAAAACGCAGTTCCTCAATAGAAACATTCTGTTGAGGAGAAAGTATCAATGCTGATACGCTGCAATTGTTAAGGATATAAACCAGTTTGTCCTTTTTAGTGGTTGGGTTGATCACAACGAAGACCGCGTCGCATTTTAGGATTGCAAAAATTCCAATCACCGTTTCAACGCTATTTTGAAGGAATAATGCAATCCTTTCTCCTCTTTCGATCCCATGATTTCGCAGGCCATTCGCTAAACAATTTGCGCGGTTTTCGATCTCGGAATAAGTGAGACGCTCATCCCCACACACCAATGCGATTTTCTCAGGAATCCTTTCCGCGCTCTTTTCTAGAAATTCCTGCACTAATCGAAATTGTGTCATTGTGAAGTCACGCCCTTCATCCGTAGGAAATTAGCCAGATTCTTAACCGAGTCGAAATTGGCCGGGATAATCTCTCGATCCTCAACCCGAACCCCAAATGTCTCTTCAACATAAGCAACAATTTCCATGACATTCATGGAGTCGACAATCCCATTTTCCAGAAATGAGGTGTCTTCAGAATACGGGTAACCTTCGTTTGTAAAAAGAATATTCTCGGCAATGTAATCTTTAATTTTTTGTTCAATTGGCTGATTCATAATCAAACTCCAGATAAACGAGGTGTAATTATCATGATTCGGTTTTACCGATTTGCCATCGAAAATGTTGTAAACCGACATCGATCGCAGATTTCATTGTAGAAAAATCAGAAAAAACCATCTTCAAATAAGTCAATAGTGGCCCAGGCCGAAATGCCCATTCTCTGAAAGCCCGTTTTTGCCAGTAAAGCAGTTTTTCGGCCGGCAATCCGGGATAATCCAATACTGTACCTTTGTCCATATCCACCTGTTCCCAGCGGGTTCCGGAGCGGAACCAATTTTCTCGAACAACCTCAAAGAAAAATGGAGTACCGGGATATGGCGCAGCCACATGAAACAAGGCGATATCCAGAGGCAATTTTTTGGAGAATTCAATCGTCTGGCGGATGGTTTCCTCAGTTTCGGTTGGTAGGCCAATAATGAAGTATCCCCAATTCTTAATTCCAGCTTTCTTCGCCCATGTCAAAGACCGGAGAGCTGTTTCCGGATAGGCGCCTTTTCGAGCATGGCGTAATACCTGTTCACTTCCCGATTCAATTCCCCAGGTCATCAGAAAGCATCCTGCTTTTGCCATCAAGTTCAGCATTTCCTCATCTACATAATCCACCCGGCTATTGCACGTCCATTTCATGTTGATATTGGCATCAATCATTGCTTTACAAATACCGACAACCTGATCCCGATTGGCGGTAAATAAATCAGCATACATATTTACATTGTTGATACCAAGTTTCTTGAGAACCCATAACTCCTCCAGCACTTTCTCTGGCGAGCGTAATCGAACCGAATACTGGTAACTGACATGCTTGATGCAATAGATGCAGCCTGCAGTACAGCCACGACTGGTGACAATGAAAGTGAAAGGGCCTTTCATCAAAGGCATAACATACTTTTTATACGGCAACATTTCGTGTAGTGGAACTGGAAGATCGTCTAAATCTTTGATAAAGGGACGATTCTTATTCAAAATGATTTGATCCCCTTTACGCCATACGATGCCCTTGATTTCATGCATATTCACTGAACCATCTTCATTCAGAGCAGGGCGATAATCAGGGTCATGCTCTCTAATCATTTTATGAATGAGCGGCGGTCGTTCATCTATCTTCCCTTCCAAATGATCGATCAGATCTCGTATGGTTAGGTCAGGTTCTCCAACTAAACCGATATCCAGAGCAGGGTAGGGGCGCATTGTTTCAACGGGGATGGGTGTAATGTGTGTCCCAAAAACCATTGTGGTTGCCCCTCTGGCCTTGGCAAGAAATACGCCGTACATATCATTTTCAAGGGTTGGTGCGGTCAGTTGCGAAAGATAGTATTTGGGTTGATACTTGGAAATCAGATCGGCAAATTCCTTCCATCCCATTCGCTCTGCATTAGCATCGATTATTTGAACTTTGTAGGTGGGGACTAATAAAGCAGCCATCTGAGCCAATGATACTTGCGGCCAGACCATATTCTCCCTTGTTCTTCTGCCAACTCGATGTTGAGTACGAATCCACAACCCGCCATCCGGTGTGGGTGGATTGACTAGTAAAACATCCACAGCATCCTTGCCTCGTGGCTGGCTTAACAAACCATTACGCACAATCTCATCAGCGTTTGGAAATTTTGCCATCTTCAATGGAGCTACTCGATGTGCTCCAAGATTTTTATATTTCAATTCCTTTTGCGGTTTCTCGTTCATTTTTCACCTCGCTAAACCCGTAAGAAGCGCCAATCTGATTAATCAACCGATTATGTCTTGACTGACAAGTAATTCTCGCTGACTTAGGTCTTCCAATACTCGCATCAATGCCCAATAGAGAACTAATTGAACGCCCACAAGGATCATCATTGCCCCCCCCAGTAGATACAACCACAGTCTTTGAATTTCCCAACCTGAGATGCCTAATGCAAGGCTGACCATGCTAAGAAGCAATCCGGAAAAAAGGATCACACTTCCCAACCATCCAAAACGGCTCTCGAGTGGTTTTTTAAAGATTGGTTTACCAAACAACCCTTGCCGAATATTCTTCTTGTAAAACAATGACACGATGTAATTCGATGTTGCGCCTAAAGCGAAAAGAGAAACTCCCGTTACACCTGCAATCATTCCTGCATATAAGGCGGCTACACCCCATGGGTCAATTGTGGTGATTCCGGACAAGCGGGCGATGATCAATCCAATTACTGTAATCAACGCCAGGAAGACACCCGCTAATCCTAAGATTCCTAACACCCGAACAGGGTTGTAAGCCATTACTGTCCATACCATAGATTGCAGGAAAAGTAAGCCATCCCGAATCACACTCAATTTTGACCGCCCAATCCGTTCACTGTATGGAATGGGAACTTCGCACATACGAACACCTTCATGAACGGCCCTAGTGCTCATTACAGGTGTAAGATTTAGTCCATTGGGTAATGGATATATCTGACTCAAAATTTCTCGCTTAACTACTCGCATCCCGCTTGCAGAATCTGTAATCTTCTCCCAGCCTAACATGGTTAACAAACCAGCGAAAAATAAGTTGCCGACTCGTCGTGTTGCCGGCATCTGGCTTTGCTCTCCCGCCATTCTTGATCCGATGACCAAATCTGCTCCATTCAAGGCTTTTTCGCATAATAATGGAAAGTATTCCGGTGGGTAGGTTCCATCAGCATCCAAAAATCCGATTAGTTCACCCTTGGCTCTGGCAAAGCCCGTTTTCAAAGCGCCACCATAACCTTTGTTCACCTGATGAGAGATAACTAGTACACCCTCATCATTTTTAGCGATCTCTTTGGCAATGACGGCGGTTCTATCTTTTGAACCATCATCTACTACCAATAACTCTAATTCATCGACTCCAACTTTTTGCAAAGCGGGTCTAATGGAGAGGACTCTATTCATAATTTCAGCAATCCCGTTTTCTTCGTTGTAGGCAGGAATAACAACTGACAATGTACACATCACGACCATCCTTTTAGAAATAAACCTTTTTTTTGGTGGACAGCCCAACTTCCTTGATTGAGCGAATAATGCGAGCAGGAACCCCTCCAACTACGGTATAAGCTGGTACATCCTTAGTAACGACAGCGCCGGCTGCCACAACAGATCCTTTATTTACACGAACCCCATCCGTAATTATTGCGCCCGCTCCTAACCAGACATCATCCTCAATCGTTATTCCCTCCGCTGTAATACCTTGATTTACAAAGGGCAATTCGGGATTGTCATAAACGTGATTGACTGCCAATAATTGAGTAAAGGGAGAAGTATAAACCCTGTCTCCTATGGTCACCCCCCCCTGTCCTCGAATGACACAATATTCACCAATTAGACAGTTTTTTCCAATCTTGATTCCCGCATTGGGAATCCCGCGGAAATTATAGACATGGAGAATTGCGCCATGCATCACTATGGTATTTTCTCCAATCTCAATTCCGTTTGGACATGCATGAAGATAAGATCCCTGATCGAGGTAAACCCCGCGACTAAGATGGATATGGTCTGCGAACCGAATTCGTACTCCATTTTCAATCGCAACCAAGCCGTCAATTTTCATAATCAATCGGTAAAGGAAAGCTCGAAGAGCGATTCCGGCAATCGTTGGTATCCAACCGACACCCAGATAAAGTAATTGCTCTAAAACATATCGGACCGGACTTGAAGCCTGACGGCTAAGGTAAAGACCCAATGAATTCTTTTTTGAATGATTCGAATCTGGTTGATTATTTTCCAAAGAGGCATGCTCCGCCATTACGACATTGAATCGCAATGGTATTTTCGGTATTACCCCTGACCGTACCGTGTGTTACCCCACACGAATTCGACAGGTTTTGTAATTTTGAATTTACAAATACTCCTATTTTTCGATCAAATGGGCTGCGGCCAAGATTGAAGGCGTTAAGGAGGTGGCCATTTTGGACACATATTCCAAATCTTCCTTGGAAAATTCGCCGCCTTGAGGATGAACAAGGGTAATCGAACCAAGCACCCGATTGTTGAATGACAGGGGAACCGAGACGGCTGAACGGCTTTTATCAGGATCACCATCCCACGGTCTTCTTAACCAGCGTTCATCCTTGGCGGTGTTGCTGACTAATGCCGGTTTTTGGTTTTTGATCACCCAACCTGCTAAACCATGCTGGCTGATTTCAGCCAATTGTTCCATAGGAGGACTTGACACCTGTCCTTCACGCACGGTTGCGCCGGCAATCACATTTCCCTTCTGATCAAGCAATATGAGTGTTCCACTGCTTGCCCCAGTGCTGCATAAAGCAATTTGAAGCATGTAGCCCAAACTCTGTTCCTCAGAAATCGAGGGAATCAACTTCACATCCGGATTTCCGGTATCTTCCTTGCTGTTAATTGCACTGTCAAAAAGAGACTCTGCCAGTGATTTAGGTTCGTTCGGCGGGATGTCAACAGGCTCAGAAAATTGAGATACGCTGATTTCCGCTAACTTCAACAACGAGTAACAAACCACATGTTCAATTGAAAGGTGCAAGTCCTCAATGTGCTGAATGTTTTGAGAAGGCACACGAATTTCGAGGTAAGCAATTTTGCCAAGTCTGCCCCCGTTGTAGCCTGTCAAACCTATTGTTATGGCTCCAACGGTATTGGCCAATTCCACCGCATGGATTATATTTTCTGAATTACCGCTGGTCGAAATAGCAATAACGATATCGTTGGGTTGAACGAAATTTCTCAATTGATCTACAAATACATTTTCATACCCATGATCATTTGCTAATGCAGAAAAAATGGACATATTATCCGATAATCCAATAACCTTGAAACCTGGCAAATCAGGAAAAGCTGTATTTTTAGCCAGATCACATACAAAGTGAGAAGCAGTCGAAGCGCTGCCACCATTGCCCATGATGAAAATTTGACGGCCGTTCAATCGGGCATTGTGTAAAATATGAACCAACTGATCAATTTTTTCAGCGGGTAATTTCCGAATGGTTTGATCTAACTCTGTCATGTACTCTCGAATGTACTCGATCATCTTGACCTCCTTAGAAAGGTTTCATGTTCCAAATTATCAGCGACGGTAATTGAAAATCGTTTTTGATCCATCCGGCTCGAGGCGAACTGGCACCTCTCGCAAACCATTCAATGAGCTCCTGACCGCATCACGTTTTTCATAAGGACAATAAAGTAGTAAAAAGCCACCTCCACCGGCACCGGTTACCTTGCCGCCCATTGCTCCAGCTTTACGGGCCGTCTCGTATATCTCCTCTATGTGACCATTGCTAATCTTGCTGGCCAGTTGTTTTTTGTATTGCCAGCTTTCATGTAGTAATGTGCCAATAATGTCAATATTTCCTTTCAGAAGTTCCTCTTTTGCAATGTATGCAAATTCTTTCAACCGTCGAAGCGTAGCAATTTTTTGACGAATGTTCTTCTTTTGTTCTGAGAGAATACTTTCCGCTTGCCTGGTGGTTCCGGTAAAGTAAAGCAAAAGATTCTCATTTAAGCGCGTCATCAAGACTTCATCCAAAGGCAATTGGTAATTACAAACTTTGCCGCTGCTCGAAAACTCAAAAAAGCGCAATCCGCCATAAGCAGCAATATATTGATCTTGAATACCTATTGGCTTCTTTAGAATATCAATTTCAATTTCACAGGCTTCTCTGGCTAACTGTTCAGAATTTATTGAGCAGTTGAGATATGTATACATGGCATGAAGAGCCCCAACAGTTACTGTGCTGGAAGAACCAAGCCCCGAACCAGAGGGAATATCACCCATTGTCGTAATTTCAACCCCTTTGGTTATGCCAACTTTCCTCAAAGCTTCCCGAATCAATTCGTGCTGAACATCGTTGATGTTTTCAACAATCTCTGTTCGAGTGTATCCAATCCGGATAAAATCATCAAAACGCCGTTTAATAGTGACGAAAATATATTTGTCGATTGCAGAAGACAAAACACATCCTCCCTCTTCCATAAAAAAAGAGGGAAAATCCGTTCCACCCCCAAAAAAACTTATTCGCAAGGGTGTTTGAACAATAATCAATTGACCATCTCCGTTTGTCTAAAATACTCGACAGTTTTCTGCAGGCCCTCTATTAGTGAAGTCTTTGGTCTCCAACCGGTTGCAGTTTGAAATTTTGTGCTGTCCAGGTAAATTCTGCGAGTTTCACCCAATCTTGCTGAACCATATTGAGGATCCTTCGAATAGTGGGTTATACTCTTGAGTAGATCAAAGATTTGAACCACATTGGTTGGTTTCCCTGTTCCTAAGTTATACACATAACCACCAGAAGATAAAGAAAGAGCCATTCGATTCGCTTCGGCTACGTCGTCCACAAATACAAAATCCCTCTCTTGCAAGCCATCCCCATGAATGGTTATCACTTCATTACGAGACATCTGACCGGTAAATATGGCAATCACGCCGGCTTCACCTTTGGGGTCCTGGCGAGGACCATAAACATTCGGGTAACGAAACACCACATAATCCAAACCGTACATAACTCGATACATGTGTAAATAGAGTTCAGTCATGTACTTGGTTCCACCATACTGGCAGATTGGTTGAATGGGATGCCCCTCGTCACAGGGAAGGTATTTTGGCTCGCCATAAACCGTTCCTCCTGATGAGGCATAAATGAATTGCCTGACATCGTATCTTCGGGCACACTCCAAAACGTTTAAGGATCCCTTCACATTAACATCTGCATCATAAAGGGGATCAGCGACTGATCGTCGTACATCCATTTGGGCGGCATGATGATTGACAACCTCAGGGCGTTCCTTCTCGAAAACCTGCGAAAGATTGGAACTGCGAATATCCAGCTGATAAAAAGTTGCAGCGGGATTGATGTTGGCATATCTACCAGTCACCAAGTTATCCACAATGACAATTTCATGCCCCTCTTGAATAAGGAGATCAACCACATTCGACCCAATGAAACCAGCACCGCCAGTTACCAAAATTTTCATAATGTTCGCCTTTCTCTAATATGCTCCACGTTTGCTTAGTACAGCGGGTATGGTTTGGATGATTAACTGGATATCCATCCAGATATTCCAGTTGCGAATGTAATACATGTCAAAACGAACACGTTCCTGATAACTGATATCCGAACGGCCTGATACTTGCCACTTTCCGGTGATGCCAGGTTTTACAGTCAGCAGGTTTATTCCCCATTTTTTATATTCCTCCAATTCGGGGGAGGTTATCATTCTTGGTCCAACTAACGACATCTCGTTTCTGAGAACGTTAAATAATTGAGGAAGTTCATCCAGGCTTGTTTTTCTCAAGAATCTTCCAACTCGAGTGATTCTCGGATCGTTTTTAATCTTGTGGTTTTTGGCTAACTCTTCTTTTTTATCTGGATATTGCTCCAAAACAGCATCCCCATTGACCACCATGGTTCTAAATTTGAAGGCGTCAAATTCTTTGCCATTTACACCTAATACACGTCTTCGATGAATTACCGGACCCGGAGAATCCAATTTAATGGCGATTGAAATAATAAGAAGAAAAGGTGAGATAAGAAATAAAAGTGGAATCGCAAGTCCATAATCCAGAGCAGATTTGAGGAGTTGTTCACTTCCCGTTAATCTCACCTTGTTGACTTCAACCAGAGGAACCCAAGCAAATTCACGCACACTCAAACCGGTTGTAATAATTTCGTAAAGACCAGAAGAGATGCGCAGTTTGACCTTATCCGATGTTCCAAACTTCTCAAAAATATCCAGCAAATCTTCCCGGCTCAAAGCGCTGCTGGTAAGAATCACTTCATGGATATGATGTCTATCAATTAATTCCCCCAACTGTTGTAAATTACCTAAAACTCTGAGTTTCTTTTCAGCCTCAGTTTTGTATTCAGCGGTTTCGACAAAACCAAGCAGATTCAAACCAGAATAGCGGACATCGCTTAATTGTTCGGCCATTTCGGCAGATTCTTCGTTATAACCGACAATAACAGCGTTGGATAGAAAATATCCATAAGTTCTCAGAAAGTAAGCAACCCTCCGAAGCAGAAATCTGCCTAATGCGGTGAAGAAAAATGCAGAAAACCACGCAATCAAAATCCAACCGCGAGCGAAAATAATTCGAGGCTCAAAAAAGCCCACCGAAATGAGGATGATCATCGCCAGTGTATTTGCCTCAAAGAGCAGGTGATACTCCCGTACGCCCCCAAGCAAATTATCTCGCTTATACAAACCTCTTAACAGAAATACCAGCAGCCATGTGGGAATGATCAGTAGAATTAATCCTTCGTAATATTCGATGGAGGTTAATGCGCGCGGATCAAATATAGGAAGGGTTAGTTCAAATCGAATCAAATAGGCGAAATGTAATCCCAATGCAAGGTTCAAACCGTCGCTGATCATCAGTATGACACCGAGAAGAAACCACTCCCAACTCCGTGAGCGAGCACTCGCAGACGATATTGTCTTCTCGCGTATTTGGTCTTTACTAAATTCTTTTTCGGTCAAGTAAGAAGAATGCATGAAGACCACCTATTGAATTCTGCAAAAAACCCGATTTGGAACGGTATCAATGGGAACATTATCAATTGAAACATTTCCAAAATTCGGCAAATTAATAAAATCAACTACTTTATAAAAATTGTACAACACCAAAAATGCCAGTCAATCTTTTATAAACAATTTCTAAAAAAAGAATTAGAAAAACAAAACGAACTATAAGAATTAGATTGAAGATTGTTGTGTAAAATCTGAGGGTTCAGAAGTAGGGGAGGGGTTATAAAAAAAAATTTATGTTGCTGGGTTTACAATATAGGATGGTTAACAATTCAGTATTGAATAACCTGAATGTTTTGGTTTGAAATATCCGTTCTATTCATAAATACATCAAGAGGGATGTGAAAAACGTAATAAATATTAACTCAATACAATAACCCAATATAACATAACTTATCGTGGGTATAAAGTATCGTTTCACTTTTTCAACAAAATTTCGCTTGCTTTGTGGGTCGCTTTTCTTAAATCATAAATCAATCAACCACTAGCATTTGAAAAATTCCTAATCGCAAATCCTGCTCTTTCCAATGCTGAACGAACCGCCCTTGCAATTTCCAACGAATTGGGCGAATCTCCATGAATACACAAGGTATCAACTTTGATTTTTTGGATCGAATTACCATTTTGATAATTTATTCCATCTTCAGCCAAACAAACAGCCTGTTTGGCTGCCTCAAGTGGATCATGAATTAATGACCCCGATTGACCGCGTGGTATCAATTTACCGTTTGCAAGGTAACCTCGCTCAACGAACCCTTCAATTGCGGCTTTCAAACCTAATTCTAACCCCATTGTTACCAATGCTGATCCCGCCGATCCAACAATGGTTAGATTTTGACTAAAACGCTTGACTGCCCGGACAACGGCTTTTGCCAGTTGATAATCCTCTGCCGCTTGATTATAGAGCGCGCCATGGGGTTTGACATGAGTCATTTCTCCACCGCTAGCACGGACAAAACCCCACACAGCCCCAATTTGGTATAAAACCATTGCTTCCACTTCATCCGGCGCAATCTCCATTTTTCGCCGTCCAAAGCCCTGTAAATCAGGGTATCCTGGATGTGCGCCAATAGCCAGATTGTGCTTGATTGCCTTTTCAATCGTATTTTGGATCACCAAAGGGTCACCAGCATGGAAACCACACGCCAAATTCACCGAACTGAAATAAGGCATGAGATCTTCGTCTCGACCCAATATATAGCGTCCAAAACTTTCGCCCATATCACAATTGAGATCTATCGTTTTCATTGAACAGACCCTGCCCACTCCCAAAGTTCTGATAAGTTTGAATTGTTTTCATACAAATCGAGCGACTTAAACAACGCCAAGTAAGCCTCGCGAGCTTGCTTGACAGAAACCGGTCGAAACCGTATCTGACTTTTTAGAGGTTCGCATTGGGCTAGAATTGGCAAATCCGCTCGGATCACAACCGCAACTATCGGATACCCACCACTCGTTGGCGAATCGGCCATCATTACAATAGGCTCGCCCTGTGGGGGTAGCTGTATTGCCCCCGGCAACATCCCCAGGGATACCAATTCACCTGACAATTTGCTAACTACGGCTTCACCTTGTAAACGATAACCCGTTCGATTGGAAGATGTGGAAAGCGTATAAGTTTTCTGAAAAAATTGAGCATAAACATCCTGCTCCAATAAATATGAGTGCGGCCCCACCACAACGCGCAGAACAGGATCGGTTCGATAGGAAGGGATAACCTCGAATGGATAAAATCGGTTACTCAGGCGCTCTAAAATCTTATTTGGTTTACCAATCGGCAAACGATCCCTCTGCTTCAATAATCGTCCAAACCATCCGCCGAAACCACCAACCAAGCATGTCGAACAAGAATCCATAACGGATTTCACATCAATTCCCCCTTGGAATGCAATCACCGCCCACATTCCGCCTCCCTCGTGCCCTACCTGCACAACTTGACCTTTCTGAACGACTATTGATTGCCACAGGCTCATCCTCTTACCGTCTACGCAGCACGAGAAACCCTTTCCACAAACGGCGATTCTAACCTGATTTAGGGCTGCAAATTGAAAGCCTCCCAAGCCAACTTCAATGCAGGCACTGTCATCTGGATTTCCAACCAGCCTGTTGGCAGCTCTAAGAGCAAATTCATCCATCGCGCCGCTGCGTGGTACACCGAATTGTCCCCACCCTACACGCCCCAAGTCTTGTATAGAAGAGTAAAAACCAGCATCCAAAATCTCAATCATCTTCGAATTATTCCTGTGGAACAGGAATGAACCTTATTCGGTCACCTGGCTTTAGGAGAAAATGCGGTTCATGATCTGGATCAAACAGCCGCATTGGAGTCCATCCAATTAACCGCCACCCTCCTGCCGATTCGGTCGGGTAAATTCCTGTTTGTTTCCCGGCAATTCCTACCGAGCCGGCAGGTATTCGCGTTCGCGGTGAAGAAAGCCGCGGTACAGCAATCGTCGGATTCATTCCACCAAGATAAGGAAAGCCAGGACTAAAACCCATCATGAATACTGTATATTCCACTTCACTGTGAAGATGAATGACCTCGCTCGGAGATAATCGAGTGTATTCAGCCACAAAATCCAGATCAGGTCCACGGTCTCCACCATAGATGGTTGGAATTTCAACCACCTTATTATGTCGTGAAATTACTGTCGAAATTTGATCGATCCCTTTGGATAATAGATCTCGCAGAACATCTTCCTCAACTTGAAAAGGGTCAAATTCCAACAATAAAGAGGAATAGGCTGGAACCATTCCCAAAACACCCTGGATCCTTGCGCTGGTTATCCATTCCTTTAGTAAATGAACTTGTTGATTGGTTCCCTCATCAATTTCACCGCCTAGAATGACCAACAAGCCACATTCGCCAAATGATTTGATTTGAAAAAACTTGTTCATTCCATGATCAGGGTCTTATGTGCCCATCCCCAACAATTACCCATTTATAGGTTGTAAGTTCACGTAAGCCCATAGGGCCGCGTGCGTGTAATTTTTGTGTTGAAACAGCCACTTCTGCCCCCAAACCTAATTGACCACCATCAGTAAATCGAGTACTGGCATTGACGTACACCGCCGCCGAGTCAATTTGGTTAATAAAAATGTCTATATTTTTCGAGTTTGAAGATAGGATACCATCAGAGTGGGCGGTTGAATGTTCCTGGATATGCTGTATTGCTTCGTCAAGGTTATTGACAATCTTAACACTCAGCACAAGGGACAACCATTCTGTATCGAAATCACCCTCTTTGGCCGGCTGTAATTGCTCTGAAGGTTGAATGGAAAGATAGTCAAACACGGAGTGATCTAACCGAAATGTTACGCCAGCGTTACCCAACCGTGAGAATACTTTGGGTAAAAATGATTCAGCGATTTTGTAATGAACCAACAATGTATCCAGCGCATTACACACCGTCGGTCGTTGCACTTTGGCATTGAAGATAACCTCAATCGCCTTTTCCAAATCAGCGCTCTCGTCTACAAATATATGACAAATGCCGATACCCCCAACAATGACTGGTATTTGACTATTTTCTTTACAAAACTGATGTAACTTTGCTCCGCCACGCGGAATGATCATGTCCACATAAGAATGCATTTTCAACAAATCCAATACATATTGGCGATCCGGGCTATCGATAAATTGAATTGCCCCCCGAGGTAATCCTCCTTGTTCCAAAGCCTGCTGAATAATCTCAACCAAAAGTCGGTTGCTTTCGATGGTTTCGCTGCCCCCTCTTAGAATAACTGCATTTCCAGACTTAATTGCAAGGCATGATACATCCACGGTTACATTTGGACGAGACTCATAAATTACACCTAGCACCCCAATCGGTACACGCTGTTTGTAAATCTTAAGACCATTTGGCATTAATTGATCTTCGAAAATTTCTCCGAGTGGATCAGGCAGTTCAACTACTTTCTGGATATCCGCGATCATTCCATCCAATCGAGAAGAAGTGATCAATAAACGGTCAATCATTGCCTCTGAAAGATTTTGCCGCCGAGCATTTTCCACATCCTTCTCATTGGCTGCAAATATCCTAGTTTGATTCTCCACCAACAGTTGGCTGATAATTCGTAAAACATCATCCCTCTGCTTGGATGGTGTGGTTGAAAGGATTCTTGAACTGAGTTTGGCTTGAATTCCTATATCGTTCAAGTTAATCATCACAATTCCTCTCTGCAGATGGAATCATTACCAAATTATTGCGGTGGATAACCTCATCCCCATAGGTATATCCTAAAACGGCTTCAATTTCTGCAGATTGATGTCCAATTAGTTTTTCCAAATCATGAGCTGCATAATTGGTGATTCCCATAGCAACCCGTTTTGCTTGCCCGCAAACCACCTCAACGGCATCACCTCTCTCAAAATCCCCTGCTACTTTTGTAATGCCAATTGGCAGCAGACTGCGGCCGCTCAGAAGAGCCTGTTCTGCACCAGCATCAATAAAAATTCTTCCATTTCGCTTTGTGGCAGTAAGGATGTATCTTTTTCTTGCTTCGATCTTGTTGAGGACTGGTGTGAAGAAAGTTCCAACTGGCTCGTTCTTGACTATGCGAATTATATTGAATGGGTCACTTCCCGAGGCTATCACTACCGCACAACCCGATTGCCTGGCTAAATCTGCTGCTTGCAGTTTCGTGATCATTCCACCAGTCCCCACTCCGCTTACACTCCCCCCCGCTGCAGTCCATATTTCTTGAGGGATTTGATTACTCTCAATTCGACGAAAAAGTTGCGCATGAGGGTTTTGGCGTGGATCTTGATCATACACCCCGTCCTGATCGGTAAGTAAAATCAATAAATCCGCCTCGATTAGGCTGGCTACCTGAGCCGAAAGGTTGTCGTTATCCCCAAACCGGATTTCTTCCGTTGCAACAGTGTCATTTTCGTTGATTATGGGAATAACCGATTGGCCAATCAAGGCTTCAAGCGTGCTGCGCGCATTGAGATAACGACGCCGATCCGTCAAATCTGCTCTGGTAAGCAAAATCTGAGCAACTTTTTCTTCGTAAATCGCAAAAAAACGCTCGTACATTTCCATTAACCGAGGTTGTCCAATCGCTGCCAGCATTTGTTTGGCAGGCAGGAATTTTGGTAATTCTGGAAACCCCAACACCTCTCGACCAGCGGCTATTGCTCCTGATGAAACCAATAAAACTTGAGCCCCAGTTTGTTTTAAGGCGCATATCGCTTTGACGAGATCAACAACCCTTGGGGGTGAAATATGCCTCCCACCAGCTGTGAGCGTTGAAGAACCAACCTTGATCACCACTCGCTGATAATTCATATTAGGTCTTTGAGACTACGAGATAAGTTTCAGTAACGCTTTGGCAGCCAGCAACGGCCCCTCGTGTTCTTTACCGGGTACGCCTAACTGCGTTCTCAACTCTCCAACAAAAATATTTTGCTTGAAGAATTGGTTAAAGTAACGAATCGCCAGTTCCTCATGCAAACCCTGATATTGGGGCGGACCGAAAATATTGGCAAAGTAACAGTGTACCAGTCCTTTAGTATTGGTGGTGCCTTTGCTCATCACCGCTCCTGAACGAAATACCTCAAGTGCATCTTGAGCATTTTCAAACCGGCGGATAATTGGATAATCCTGGTCAACCACTTCATAATTATTAGCATAAAGGAGTATGTCAACCGGATAACCTCGCATTACTTCATCATAAGTTGTAATCGGGATAACAACCCGCGCATTGGTTTGATCCGGATTCATGATGATGGTGCGATCAATTTGTCCCCACGCGTAACCGGACTGCAGATCGTCCAAACGCACAAACGCCCCAATCTCCGTCCCATATCCTAAAACTTTCCCGCTCTGGTCAATTTGAAGTGATCCCATATCATCGGCAACCGGGATTAATTCTTCTACATCCTCACCGGCAATTTGGCGCAATGCTTCTAACGTTTCCGATTTGCCGGCACCCGTATCGCCAATGATCAAGACATTGGATTCCTTCCCGTTACGCAGGCGAATATGAAAATACGCCCCGTGGTATGGTAATCGCCCTCGTTTCATCACGATGATATTATGCAAAGTCAGCACCATTTTCTTTAGGTAGCCGAAATAACCAAATTCATCACGATAGGGAATAGCAGCCACCATCAGGTTGTTTTCTTCGTCATCATAGAAAATCGTTTGATTTTGACCTTCCGACAATCCTGGTATTTCCGGCACGCCAAATAAATATATCCCATCCGGCTTTTGAGTAATTTGATCGCTCTCCGCTAGTTCAAACAGATTGCACAGCGAAAAACCCAGTTCAAAGAAACGCATTGAAAAGTAAATCAAAATTACCAAATCGCCAACTTTTGCCGGATAGCAAACCCACTCTTCGGGGTCCAGATGTAAACCTCTTACTGGATTGAAATTTACACGCTCAAACATCCCTTTTCTCTTATTAGAAGGAGAGTTGAAAATCATCGGAGGATAGATCATGATTTGACGGATGATAGATATGTTTCTTAATGCCGAATACTCTCCATTGGGATAAGGAATGGGAGCCGGCAAGGCAATTGCTCCAATTTCAACTCCTGCGCTAACTTGACGATAGACCCGTGGATGTGTACCGGTTATATTTTCTTGAATATCTCGATAGGTGCTGCGCACAACATGCATGAGGCGCTCTACCGTTTCGGCAAAAGTCCTGTAAGGACGCCGATCCATTTCATTCAGCGTTCGATCGCAAATTAATACACGATGGAGACTGCGCCAGTAGTTGTATAAATTTTCAACAAAATCATAAATCAAATCCCGATCATGCAAGAATATATTGGCTGGTTCGTGAACTTTGACAACCAATTCAGCAGGCAACTTGACTAAAAAGCGAAAAGTATCAATTAATTCAGTTATCGCTTTTTCGGTTACTTCACGATTCGGGAACAAATTCAAAAATCGGGAATCCCGTCTTTGCAGACTTCGCACGAAGTCCCATAACACATCCCTGAAAAGGGTACTGGTCAGTAATTCTTCAGAATTTTCACAAATCTTCCCCCGCAATCGTAAAACCACTTTGCCATCGTACATTTGGTAGGATAACGCTTCCATTTTATTCCTCACCTGAGAGTATGATTGATTCCTCGAAAAATTGCTACCCAGGCTGAACGATCCCCACTCGCTCCTCTAACATGCGGGTAGTTAAGGATTTAGGCCTTTCTATCGGTTTTCCAAGCGCACGTGCCCATATGGCGTGAGCAGTCAATCCTAAAATTCGACTTACACCAAATAGAACTGTGTAGAAATCAATCTCACGCACTCCGTAATAATACTGCAGGCAGCCATTGATTGCATCTACATTTGGTCTTGGATTCTTGATTTTTCCATTTTCCCCTAAAATAGAAGGTGCTAATCGGTAAACCTGTTTGACTAACCGAAACAGTGGATCGTTAGGCAAGTACTGTTCCGCAAATTCCATTTGAGCAGTAAAACGCGGATCGGTTACGCGTAAAACTGCATGTCCATAACCGGGTATGACGTATCCTGCGGACAATTGAGTTCGGATAAATCCTTTGAGCTCTTCGTCTGAAGGTAACCTTCCAAAAACTTCATAAACATTGATCAACCAGCGGATACACTCCTGATTAGCGAGACCGTGCAACGGACCAGCCAATCCGTTGATACCAGCGGCAGAAGAGAGATATATATCCGATAACGCTGAACTGACCAAGTGAGAGGTATGCGCACTCACATTAGCGCCCTCGTGATCAGAATGAATCACTAAATACAACCTCATTAATTCCATGTATTCGAAATCGGAACCTTTCCCGATCATTTGAGCAAAACTGGCGCTCCAATCCAAATCTGGATCAGGCTCTTCCATCTTCCCATCTCTGTATTTCCAGCAATATATAAAAGCAGCAAGTTGAGGAATTTTGGCTGTGAGATTCAAGCTATCTTCAAGATAATACTCCCAATACTTTGATTTTGGTACTCCATCCAGATAGGCCTTTGCAAAGAGGGATTGCGGCTGTAAGGCCATAATGGCTTGACTGAACAAAGTCATTGGATGAGTTTCGCGAGGCATTGCCCGTACAACATCCCATACATATTGCGGAACATCCGAGCGGCGACGCCAAATTTCCTCAACTTCTTCCGCATCTTTCTGACTGGGTAACTCACCGGTCAGCAACAGATAATATAATCCTCCCGCCAATGGCATTTGAGAATTTTTTGCTTTTGGCAGCAGCGACAAGACCTGTGATATCGTATATCCTCGCAAACGAATACCCTCATAAGGATCAACATAAGAGATATCGCTTATGCTGATTTGCACCCCACGTATACCACTCAGAATCTGCTCAATCGTAACCTCCCCAACGACAAAATTACTATGATCTTTCTTTAGCCGTTGAATCCGCTCCATCCACTGCGGAATTTGCTCTTCTATTCTCTCCCTGATCTTCATTTTAGCACCATCCTGTCTATAATTTAATGGCTTAATATTTGCGATAAAAATGCACGACTACGTTCATGGGTTGGATTATTAAAAAACACCTCCGGTCTTGCCCTTTCAATAATTTTTCCAAAATCCATGAAAATCACCTCGTCCGCTGCTGCGCGAGCAAACCCCATCTCATGCGTCACGACCAACATCGTAATTCCCTCATTTGCCAAATTCAGCATTACATCAAGAACTTCCTTGATCATTTCCGGATCCAACGCACTGGTAGGTTCGTCAAATAACATAATCTTTGGATCTTGAGCAAGGGCTCGTGCAATCGCCACACGTTGCTGCTGTCCACCTGAAAGATGCGCAGGGTAAGATCGAGCCTTATCTGTAATTCCCACTCGCTCTAGATGATAATACGCAATCGCTTCTGCTTGCGATTTTGGTATTTTTCTAACAATTCTCTGTGCCAGTGTTACATTTTCCAATACCGTTAAGTGAGGATAGAGATTGAAATGCTGAAACACCATACCAATTTGGGATCGAATGGTATTTAACTCTTTTTGATTTCCGTTGATTTTTTGCCGCTCAATCCAAATCTCTCCTTCTGTCGGTATCTCCAAATGATTAATACATCTTAGTAAAGTGGACTTACCCGAACCGCTCGGGCCGATGATCACGATCACTTGACCCTTTCGTACCGTAAGGTTAACCCCATCTAAAGCAATCAAACGCCCATATTTTTTTTGCAGATTGATCACTTGGATCATTTCAGGCGCTGCGTTCATCTTGCCTCACTTTCCTTTCCAACCATTTGACTAAGGCAGATAAAACTACTGTCATGCCCAGATAAAGAACCGCGAGAGTCACATAGGCTTCTTGATATTGAAATGATCTGCCAGCATATAATTTGGCAATTTGGGTGATATCTCTCACAGCTAATACCGAAACCAGCGAAGAATCTTTCAACATCGAAACGAAATCATTACCCAACGCTGGTAACACATTCCGAACCGCTTGCGGCAGGATTATGAAGCGCATTGCCTGCCAATAGGTCATCCCCTGAGCGCGGGCTGCTTCCATTTGACCGCGTCCTATGGATTGAATCCCAGCCCGAAAAATCTCTGCCTGGAATGCCCCATAAGTCACAGAAAGAGCAATAATGGCTCGAGTGGTCATGGGTATAGCGCTATTTTCCAATTGAATCAGAGGTTGAGCGATAAAAAACAAACCCAATTGAGAAACCCATTCGCCGATCCGATTCACGAGACTGACACCTGCTGGCACACCCACAAAGGCAATAAAAAATATTAAAACCAGCATGGGTATGCCGCGAATTAATTCCACATACAAAGTACCCAGATTTTGAACAACAACATTATGCGATATTCTCCCCAAGCCTGTGAGCAAACCCAAAATCAAGGCGATTCCATACGCAACAAGAGTTGTCTGAACGGTTACTCCAACACCGGCTCGAATGAAATTGAAGGCTTCCTGGTAACTGGAACGCGTCAAAACAAGATGAGAAGTCAGCACAAAAACCCCTATCAACCCAACAATCCACCATGGGAAAAGACGCAGCCTTTCTCGTAACTCGGACCCGGTCAACGGAGGAGAGGCAATCTGTTGTTTTGCTTCAAGAGTTTCTTTCACCGCCATACCTGTATCCCTTCAAGGGCGTTGGTTGTTCTTTTTTAGAGACAACCAACGCCTTTTTAGTCAAATTCATTTGATATCTTCTTCGGTCAAGTTAAAGGATGGGCCAAAATACTTCTCGTTCAAAGCCGCTAAGGTCCCATCCGCTTTCATGGATTCAAGCGCTTTGTTGACCGGTTCAACCAACGGGCTACCCTTCGGAAAGACAAACCCGAGTTCATCACTGGAAATCGAAGGGCCAATCAACTCTAATTTATCTGCGTTTTGACCCGAATACCCCATTCCAACGATCTCATCAATGATGACAGCATCCACGTCACCAGCGATTAATGCTTGAATGGCAAAAGGGAATTGTTCAAACGCTTTGATCCGACCTTCAGGCAAATACTTCACTGCGGTCTCGTAATTCGTTGTACTTACCTGAGTTCCCATAATCAAAGAATCGTTCTGCGCAAACTCTTCAATGCTAGAAAAACGAGACTCGCCTTTCCGAACCAATAATCGTTGCTGAATTTGAATATACCCGATTGAAAAATCTACGATTTTTTGACGTTCAGGAGTGTTGGTAATTCCATCTGCCGCCACATCAAATTGACCATCTGAAACAGCCTGAATCATTCCATCCCAAGCTGTTTCGACAAACACAGGAACACAATGCAAACGAGTACAAATTTCCCGCCAGGCATCGTAATCCCACCCTCCTGGTTCGCCTGTTTGAATCGAAATGTAATTGAATGGAAGATAAGCGTTCTCAACAGCAATGGTTACTTTCCGGCAATCTAAATCAACAATTGCTGTTTCTGCTGTTCCCAAACACCCTTCTTGCGTTGAAGTCAGGCTATTTGACCCTGAGTTTCCATTCTCTGTGATTGGGGCGCTTGTTGATGCAGGACCAGCACATGCACTCACCCATAAAACAATACCAATCAATACGATTCCTAGAATTTTCTTTCTCATCTCTGCCTCCTTTGGTAATAGATATTTTATATTAAGATAAAATTCATCTAAATTCAACCATTATTTTCAATTCCTTCATCTCCAGCCATGTTGGTTACAAAAAACCCTCCCAATCGGGAGGGTTTTTGTTCTCAATTAACTGGGTTTAACCATAACGGCTAAGCACCAAAAACCGCTCCCTTGGAAAAGGTTCGGTTCTTTGGTGTTCGCTTAGCATTGATTTGGAAAAACATAGCAATTTTATAGCACTACTGATAGGATATGTCAAGAACATTTTTTGAAATTCAAATAATTTCCTTGACTGATATTCGACATAAGACTAAAATAACCCCTCGGCTGTTTAATTCAAAATTTTTTACTTTTAGAGCGAGGGTAACCTGAGAAGGTGAGAGGCGCTCAAGGATGGAAAAATGGAAAAGATTGTGATTAATGCAACTCGTCGAACGGTAACCGGTAAAAAAGTTGGAGCACTTCGAAGAGCGGGCAAATTACCCGGAGTCCTATACGGTTATCAAACGGAATCGACTCCTATCCTAATAGATTTGCGTGATGCCAGTCGTGTACTTGCTCACGCGTCATCTTCCCAATTGATCACCATCAACTTAGATGGGAAAGAGTATGCCACACTGGTTCGCGAAAAGCAACGTGATTTCATCAAAGGCAACTTTTTACATGTTGACTTTCAGGTAGTCTCCCTGACCGAGAAAATTCGAACTTCAGTGGGTATCGAACTCACCGGTACTTCTCCTGCGGTGAAGGATTATAATGGTGTCATCGTTCAGGAATTGGACGAAGTGGAAGTCGAAGCTCTTCCTCAGGATTTGCCCGAAAAATTTACAGTGGACATTTCGAGATTAGCTAAAATCGGCGACGCCATCTATGTGCGTGACCTGAACATTCCAAGTGGCATTGATATTCAGAACGAGCCTGATGAGGTTGTCGTCATCGTTACCGGAGCCGCCCCCGAAATCAGCGAAGAAGAGATGGTCGAAGAAATTTCCGAGCCAGAGGTTATTGAACGCGGCAAGAAAGAAGAAGAGGAAATCGAAGACTGATCCACTCTATTGTCAAGAAACGGAGCAGCACATTTCAGGTTTGTGCTGCTCTTTTATTTATCCAGACTTTTGGACAAGAACATCGGCATAATCCTTGCACCTTTACAGTCAGAATTCAATTCAAAACAAGGTTTCTCAAATGTCCCATCATAGCACTTACCCAATCTCAGTAGATCTCCTCCTTATGCTTAGCGAAGACGCTGTTCTTGTTTTTTCTCCAACAACACAAAAAATAATTGGCTTTAATCATAAAATCGTAGAATTATTCAATGGAGAAACAATTGACCATTTTCTTATCGAGCGATTGTTTTTCTCAAATCCCGCCAGCCGTGATGTAATCACAGCTCGTAGTGGCAGGATAATTCGTCTGAGAAACTTCAGAATCGGCAAGGAAAACCGACATCTTGAAGTTCGTTTGAAAAACATAGAGGATAAAAACTGGGGGAATTTAAGCATTGCTATTATTAAAGATTTGACCCAACAATATAAGTGGCAAAAAATTCAGGAAGCCTTGGTTAAAATTTCCGAAAGCGTTGCCACCAGCAAGGACTTATCTGAATTATTGGTTCAATTTCACCAAATAATCAGTCAAATCATGCCTGCCAGCAATTTTTTTGTGGCACTTTATAACCCTGAAAAGAATCAGATCTCATTCCCCTACTATGTTGATGAATTTGATTCCCCGCCCCCCCCTCAACCCTTGGGAAGAGGATTAACAGATTATGTCATCCGCAGAAAAAATCCCTTATTGGTGACTCCGGAAATTTTCGAAACATTAATAAAAACAGGCGAGGTTGAATCTATCGGGGCCCCTTCGATTGACTGGCTGGGAGTACCTCTTCTAACCCGCCAGCTGATTATCGGCGCAATGGCCGTACAAAGTTATCAACAGGAAATCCGATACACTCAGGAAGACCTTCAATTCTTAACTTTCGTAGCTCCTCATCTCGCTAATGCTATCCTCATCAAACAAGCCGAGACCGAGCAGAGAAAACAACATGATTTGATTAGGAGTATTTTTGAAAGCTCACCGAATGCAATTGTATTGACAGATTTAAGCGGCAATTTTATTGATTGTAATCCTGCTCTGGTTTCAATGTTGAGTGCGAAATCCAAGGAAGAAATTATTGGTAAAAATGCGCTTGATATCATCGTTGCTGAGGATCATGATAGAGCTATTCGATATTTCGAGAAAATCATTACGTCTACCCAACCACTCGAAGATGAATTTGCTGCAACAACACCTCAGGGCCAAAGGCTGATCTTAAGAATCATGGCTTCACCCATAAAAAGCGAAAATCAACGACCTCAATACATTGTGGGGATCTTTACGGATATAACCCAGCAACGAACTTCTGAACAAGCTCTGAAGATCAGTGAGGAACGATATAAGCTCGCTTCAGAAGGTTCTAACGATGGAATTTGGGATTGGGATTTGCTCGCCAATCGTATTTATTACTCGCCCCGCTGGAAAAAACTTCTGGGTTATGCTCAGGATGAAATATCCGATTCGCCTGAGGAATGGTTTAGCCGGATTCATGAAGATGATCTGCCGGGCGTTAAGTCAAGCTTAGAAGCTCACCTATCCGGACTGATCCCCCATTTTGAGGTCGAACATCGTATCCGCCATCGCGATGGTAACTACCGATGGGTTTTAGTCCGAGGAATGGCTGTGAGAGGTGAATACGGTAATCCTCACCGCATTGCCGGCTCATTGACTGACATAAGCCGCCAAAAAGCGAACGAGGATCAACTCATTCATCAGGCATTATATGATCGCCTTACCGGACTGCCCAACCGTATTCTATTCACAGAAAGGCTTGATCAGGCTATTAAAAGGTCGAAACGACACGAACAGCCAACCTTTGCTATTTTGCTGTTGGATTTAGACCGATTCAAAATTGTAAACGACAGTCTAGGTCATCGGGTTGGAGATCAAATGATTGTTGAAATTGCCCGCCGCCTAGATGATTGTCTACGCGCAGAGGACACCATTGCTCGACTGGGTGGCGACGAATTTGCAATTTTGCTCAATGATTTGCATGATCCATACGAGATTATTCAAATTATCAATCGCATTCAAAGGGAAATTTCCCGTCCAATACTTATTGAAGGTAATAAAGTATTTACCACATGCAGCATAGGGGTGGCACTGGCAAATCCCGATTCAGATTCAACAGAAGCCATGATGCGCGATGCAGATACAGCAATGTACGAAGCTAAAGCCCAAGGTGGAAATGCCTACATGATTTTTGACAAAGTTATGCACGCCAAAGCAGTAACATTATTGGATATGGAAACCAATCTTCGCCAGGCACTTTCCAAAGGTGAATTGGTTGTTTATTATCAACCCATATTTGATGCCTTCACCCAAAAGGTGGTATATGTCGAGGCGTTACTTCGTTGGAATCATCCCAAACATGGGATAGTGCTTCCGAATCAGTTCATTGATCTTGCGGAAGATACGGGTTTAATCCTGCCGATCGGTGAATGGGTGCTCAAAGAAGCCTGTAACCAGCTCAAGAAGTGGCAGGCTTCTGGTATGAATAACCTCAAGGTATCGGTAAATTTTTCTGCTCGCCAATTTCAACAGACCGATTTACCCGCCATAGTTCGAGATGCACTCCTTCAAACTCAACTTGATCCTGCCTCTTTGGTCATTGAAATAACTGAAAGTCGCAACTTTTCACAATTTGAAAAATTTGAAACAATGTTATGGGAGTTACGCGGGTTGGGGGTAAAAATTTCAATTGATGATTTTGGCACCGGTTATTCCTCATTGAGTACAATTCAACGACTTCCTGTTCATACCATAAAAATTGGCCAAAACTTTATCTCTCAAATCGGTATACAAAAAGAAAACGACCTGATCATTCAATCCATGATTGAAATGGCTCATCGGCTTGGATTAAATGTCATTGCCGAGGGGGTTGAAACCGAGGAACAACTAACCGTTTTGAGAAGATTCCATTGTGATATGATCCAAGGCTTTCATTTTAGTAAGCCAATCAAATCAAATGAAATCGAAGTCTATTTGAAAACTATCAACTCCTAATTACAAAACGTCACTAACCCTATCTTTTCCAGAAAATCTAACAAAATTCGAGCAGAAATACCCCATAACTGCTCGCCATTATATGGTCTGTAAAATACCACGCCTTGGCGAAGACCATAGGGCGAAAGCCAATCCCGAATCACAAAATTTTCTCTTTGGATGAGCCAGTCAAGTGGAATAGTAAATACACGGCTAACTTCAACTGGATTAATTTTAAGCAAAATTGGCCACTTGATTTTTGCAATGACCGGGAAAATTGTATAACCAGTAACCGATTCGTGAGGTGGAAGAACTCCCAGAACCTGTACATCCTCTGACTTTAGACCAATTTCTTCTTCGGCTTCTCGCAAAGCAGCGTTGATTGGGCTTTCGTCTGAAGGTTCAATTGCTCCACCGGGAAAGGATACCTGACCCTTATGGTCGTTGACCGAATCAGACCTGCGGGTAAAAAGAATACTCCATTTATTCTGGTTGAAGATCAACGGCACTAAAACGGCCGCCTGTTTTCCTCTGCCAGAAATTGGCTTAATCAAATAATTCGTTTCTGAATTGAGGAGATTTTTTATCCTTTCAGCTGTCAATGAAATTTTCATATGACCTAATCATCAAAAATTCATTCAATGGATAAATCTTTGTCTTCTTCGTTGTCTCGCAGATCATCAAGGAGTTCACTTTCATTTTCAACGAGAACCGGCCGGGCAAAAATCAAGAAACCAGTGTGAGCAACCATGCGATCAACTGGACGAAAACGGTCTGGTTCAGGTTTGTAATAACGAAGTAATACTTCACAAACATCCACAAAAGCGAAATCAAATTGACGCAAAGCCAGAAGTAATCGTGAAACCTGATTGGCGGTTGGGAGGATGCTCCCAAAAAAACCACCCAATTTCAGCGCTTTTCTAGCGTGATGAACATAATCATACGGATTAGGTAAATCCAGGAAAAGGGCATCCACACCCTCTTCATCAAACCCTTGTTCGGCGGTTAATTCCCGTAATTTAAGTTCAACGCGATCCTCAAGACCCAGTCGGCTAATGTTCTTACGAGCCAGTTTTTGCATTTCTTCTCTGGCTTCATAACTGATCACTTTTCCAGTGTTCCCAACCGCAAACGCCATTGCAGAGGTCAACGAACCCGAGCCAGTTCCCGCTTCAAGAACGAGCTGCCCTTCTCCAATTCCCATCTGGACGAGAATAAAACCAATATCTTTTGGATAGAGAATTTGAGTGTTTCGAGGTAATTCCTTAAGCAAATCTCCCAATGCAGGCTGTAACACGTAAAATGGATTCCCCAAGTGACTTCTGACTCGGCTGCCCCACGGTTTACCTATGATGTCATCAAATCGAACAATACCCCGATGAGTCTGTAACTCACCACCCTGCTTAATTCTCACAATGAAACTCTTATGACGAAGACCCACTAATTGGGCTAAATCGCCATCGTTCACTATAGTGCCATGCAAATTCCAAGTCAAAGTTTCCTCACATTTTTTTTACTGATTTTTCGCTCAGGTTCAACTTGAACAAGGCTTAGCCAGTAACCGATACCCAAAATGAGCACACTTCCAAGGGTTGCCGGACCAATGTTCAATTGACCTACCTTGAGAAATTCCAATCCCGCCAAGTTACCCAACCAATGACCGCCCCAAAATCCGATCCACGCAAATGCAAGATATAGCCCAAACCTCAAGAGACCCCCACCTCGCCAGAGATGAAACACAGCTCCATATAAGGTTGCTATGACCATTCCCAAAACAACGGATTGGAGAATCATATCCTTACCTCTTCTACCCTTGACCTTAGGATACCCTTGCGAATCATTCCTCCACCAATGACTTCCTCACCTTGGTAAAATACCACCCTCTGTCCAGATGTCACATCACGTAATGGGTGTTGAAACACAACTTTTACCACTTGATCAGTTACTAACTCAACCAAGGCTGGCACTAGACGGGCTTTATACCGAATTTTGACCTCGGCTTGAAAATTGGATGAAGGCGAATTTCCTGCTATCCAGTTTACATCATCAGCAATTAAGCTACTATACTGTAATTCAGATTCCTCTCCCACAACAAGAACATTTTCCTCCAAGTTCTTGTCAACAACGTAATAAGGCTGGGTAGCCTGAATCCCCAAACCTTTGCGTTGTCCAATAGTATAAAAACCCAATCCCCGATGTTCGCCAATTATCCTGCCTTGAGTAGTAATTATTTTGCCTGGTTTTATCACATCCGGAGCGTGTTTGACAAGAAATTCGCGATAATCCTGCCCTGCTAGGAAACATAAATCCTGACTGTCGTGCCGCTCTGCTACGGCTAAACCGAAATGCCTCGCAAGTTGACGCACTTGAGGTTTTGTATATTCTCCAACTGGCAACAAAGTATGCTTCAATTGATCCTGTGTCAATACACTCAACACATAGGATTGATCTTTGTTCTCATCAAGCCCTTTGAGAAGTTTTATGCGTCCATTATTGGCTATGCGCAATCTGGCATAATGTCCGGTTGCCATCTTTTCTGCGCCTATCGCTTGAACGTGTTTCAACAAGTAATCCCAGCGGATAAATCTGTTACAAACAAGACACGGATTTGGAGTTATTCCAGTTCGGTACCCCTCAAAAAAATACTCCACGACCACTTGTCGAAAAATCTCTCTAGCATCAATCGCGTAAAACGGAATTCTTAACTGAGCAGCCACACGCCGGGCCTGAGCCATCGCATCAGGGGTGCAACAGCGGTTACTGTCTTCTCTGCCCGGCTCACTCCATAACCGCAACATTACGCCAATAACCTGGTAACCCTGCTCCACCAAGAGAGCCGCCGCAACCGAACTATCTACACCTCCACTCATTGCAACGGCAACTTTCATATCCTTCATCTCACTTGCCTTCCAACACTTTGAGTCAATGTTCTCAATTTTTGAATTAATACAGGCAGACTTTCGGTAAATTTTTCGACCTCTTCGGATGTTGTGTATTTTCCAATTGTGACTCTGAGTGACCCTAGTGCTAAGTGATGTGGAATACCAAGTGCTAGCAATACCTCCGATGGTTGAGGTGCACCTGTTTTACAGGCAGAACCAGAAGAACAGGCAAAGCCTGCCGCATCCAAAAAAACAAGCAGTTGATTTCCGTCAACCCCTTCAAAAACAAAACTGGCGTGATTGGCTAACCGATCAGATGGATGACCCGTCAAATGGGTTCCTACAACATTATTCTGTACCGAAGAAATAATCTGATTACGGAATCGGATTAGGGAATCTTGGTTTCGTAACCCCTCTGTTTGAACCAATTCAAATGCTTTTGCCATCCCAACAATATAAGGGACATTTTGAGTCCCGGAACGAATTCCGCCCTCCTGCCCACCACCCGTTTGCGTTGCAAGAATAGGTGTTCCTTCGCGGATATACAAAGCGCCCACCCCTTTCGGCCCATAGAACTTGTGCGCGCCAAAAGAGGCAAGATCACACCATTCACTTATTCCATTCATTCGAATATGGGCAGCGGCTTGAACAGCATCTACATGAAAAGGCACATTATAATCTCTGCATATTTGCCCAAGTTCCTTCACCGGATTTATTGTACCAATTTCATTGTTTCCATAAATCACCGAAACAATCGCGACATCATGGTCAATGATCTTGCGCAAATTTTCGGGATCCACCATCCCAAACGAGTCCACCTTCAAATACTCTAATCGAAACCCAAAATGATCGGCTAGTTGTTGAGCTGTACGAGATACCGCATGATGCTCAACTGGTGAGATCAGAATTCTATCCGTTCCTTTCCTTAACTTTCGAGCGAAAGCAACTCCTCGAAGAGCCAAATTATCACTCTCTGTACCGCATCCAGTGAATACAATTTCACCGGGTGAAACATCCAACAATCGCGAAATTGTTTCACGGGCATCCTCAACAGCTGCTTCCGCATCTTGACCATATCCATGGATAGAGGAGGGGTTGCCAAATTGTCGGTTGAAGTAAGGAAGCATTACCTCAACTACTCGTTCATCCACGGGTGTAGTAGCAGCATAATCGAGATATATTTTTGAGTTAGAAGCGCTCATTCACAACATCCTAAATCAGACAATCCGTGTAGATTATAGCACGCTTATTCTTGGATTCTTGGAGTGTGCATGCAAAAGTTGTCAGGTGGCGAGAGGGAGCGAGGCGCGTTTCTGATAGAGGGTTTGCCATTGACCGCTTAGCCAGGCGGCCCGT
>FWPU01001349.1_pt1 | contig 73905 bp, 73 predicted proteins | sample 2228361 | NCBI WGS metagenome assembly FWPU01 (sample SAMEA103939777, study PRJEB20133) | metagenome | reverse complement strand
GCCATTCTCACCGATGTCGGGCTCGTTGCAGACCTCCCACGCGCCCACCTCGAAACCCGCCTCCCGACACTGCCGAGCCATCGCTTCGCAGAGGCGTTCCCACTCATCGTAGTTGTTGGGATGAACCAGGAAATGATCGACCTTCGGGTAGAGCGCGGGGGACTTCATCGCCAGGGACAGGGCCGGACGCGCCCCGGTGGCGCGCACCGCTCGCAGCTCACGATCTAGCCTTGTCCAACCGTAACGGTCATGGTCCGGGTAGATGCGGTGATACTCGCTGAGGAAGAGCCGAATCGTGCGCGGGCGGCTGTTTGGGCGGGCGGCGGCGTGGAGTTGGGCGCGGGGCAAACCGACGCTCAAACTGGCCGGGCGCGGGGAAGCCAACCGCAACGGGTGGCGGGAAATGTTGAGCAAACTCACCGCTCCGCCCAACGGCCATGCCGCTGAATTGCTCCAAGTGTGAGGCAGAACCAACGATCAAATATGCGTCGTCAACTGAATCGTTCCGGCTAACGGCCATTCAGGACTGACCCGTTTATGACCGGCTGCTGGCGCGCAGTCGCTGAGCGCCGGGAAGAGAACGAGGCCGGGGAAGGGTGCAGCGGCGGAGCTGCACGCCGCCCTCAAGGCCCGGCGGCAATCGGCGCATCGGAAATCACCCAGCCGGCACCGTTGATCAGGGTGCCGGTCCGGCCTTGTCCCGAGCTGTCGGCAGTGGTCGTGCCGGCGCCTTCGTTGCCGCGCCACAGGCCGAGCAGCCCGGACGTCGGCCCCGCGGGGCCGGAATCCATGAGATCAAGGATTTCAAAGGCGCTGAAGCCGCGGTTCCAGAGGCTGATGTCATCCAGCACCCCGTGCAGCGCGACCGGGTAGGCGTTGTAGCGGCCGAACTGGACCGCGCGGGTGGTCGTCGCCGGCCCGGCCGTGCCGCTCCACGGCGCAGAGGCGCGCTCGACGGCATCCACGTAGAGCCTTCCCCCCGCCTCATCCACCACGAACGCGACGTGATGCCACACGCCGTCGGCGATGAAGCCGCCGTCCAGCCCGAGGTTGGTGGGGAACACGCGGTCGGTGAAGTTGCGGAAGTACCAGCCCCGCAACCGGCCCTCGGACAGCAGCACGGACCAGCCGTTGGCGCTGCCGTCCTCGTATTTGTTGATCAAGCCCGTGGCGGTGTATTGCGTGCTGGTGGTCTTCACCCAGAAGCTCACCGTCAGCGGAAAGGCGTTGAGGTCGGCGTGGTGCGGCACTTCCACCGCGTCATCCACGCCGTCGAACCACAGCGCGTGGCCGCCGGCGGAAGCCCGCGCGTCGGGCGCGTTGGAGAGCCGGTAAAAGCGCCGCGGATGCAAACCCGCCTCGCGATCCTGATGCAGCAGCACCGCGAGCGGACCGACCGTGGCGGTGGCGATGGTCTGCCAGTGCTTCAAGTCCGTCGAGGCCTGCACGCGGGCGCGGTCGCCGGCGCCACCGGGCCATTGCAGCGCCACATGGACGGCCCCTTCTCCGGCGGGCGCGGCGGGCGGCGGCAAGGAGTGGGATTGTTCCAGCACCGGCAGTAGGAGGGTTTCCGCCGTCGCGGGGGCGCTGGCCTGCCCGCCGTCATGCACCACGAGCTGGAAACGGAAACTCACGGGGCCGCCCTCGTCCGCCACGCGGAAGGACGGCGTGGCCGAGGCGGCGTTATCGAGCACCGCCGGCGGTCCCGCAAGCTGGGTCCACGCGTAGGTCAACGGCCGGCCCTCGGGATCAAAACTGGCGCTGCCGTCTAGCGTCACGCGGGTGTCCCCGGTCCGATCCAGCACCGCCGGCGCGCTGGCCACCGCCACCGGCGGACGGTCCTCCGGCGCCGGCGGAGTGTTGCCGAACCAGGCGGCGGCCCAAGCATCGGGGGTGTTGCGGCCGGCGGCGCGGGGCCAGACCGTGAGCGCCGGGTTGTCCAGTCCCAGAAAATTGTGTTCGAGCAGCAGACGCGCGGCGTGGTTCCAGCCGCCGAGCAGGCTGGTCGCGATTTGAAACTCCGCGTTCCAACCGTTCGGCCCGCGGGTGATGACCGCCTTGAAGCCCGGCGGGGGCGTGGCGTTCACTTGCAGAACCCCGCCATTGGCCGCCATTTGATACGTGACCCCCTCCTCGTTGACGAAGAAGCCCACGTCGTCCGCCTGGATGGTTGCGCCGCCGCCGGCGTTGACATCCACCCGCAAGCCGGCCACCGCCGCCTGCGCGCCCGACCCGCGATAGGCCAGATCGGAGAAGGCGACATACAAGTGTCCGTCGGCGTGAACCATCCGCGCGGTCGCCCGGCCCCCCTCGGGCCAGGTGACGGTGGCGGCCTGGGCGTAGGCGGTGTCGTTGACCTCGCCATCCAGCACCGGGGCCGAACCGTCGCGGATCACGAGCGCAAGGATTTCAAACTCAAGCTGCGCGGCGCCGGTCTGCCCGGATGAATCCGTGGCGGACAGCGTGGCGGTGTAGCGGCCGGGGGCCAGCCCCTGCAGCGGGAGCGTGTCGCCCGTGCCCTGCCGGGGCGTGGGGCCGGCCAGATTCCATTGCAGCGCCGCCGCCGGCAGGCTGCCGTCCTCGGCATCCAGCGCGAATCCTGGCAGGGTCTTTGTGGTCTCGTAGGGCAGGCGCTGCCCCTCCACCACGCCGCCGATGAACACCTCCGGCGCCGCGACCGGCAGGGCGAACGGCTCGCTCACCGCGACGGCGCTGTGAAACCCGTCGGTTGCGATCACCCGCACCCGGCAACTGGCGCCTCCCGCCACGAAGCGGGGATCAACATGGAAGGAAAAGGCCCCTTCGTTCACCCGCAGCGTGCGCCAGGTCGCGCCGTCGTCATTGCTGAACTGCACCGAAAACCGCAGCGGATCCTGGTCCGCGTCGGTCGCGTTGATCGCGAGGCTCAGCGCGGGAATGGCCTCGTCGTGGACGGCCGCCACATCATGAATGACCGGCGGGTGGGCGCTGGCCGTCAGTTCCGCCAGCAGGACGCCGCCCTTGACGATGTGCAGCGTACGCAGGCCGGGGGGGCGGGTGATGAATTGATGGAACACGCCGGACAGCGGATCGCCATCCTCGGCCACTTCGATCACCAACGGCACCTCCTCCAGCAGCGCGCCGTCGCCGTCGAGTTTGCGGATCCGGTAACCGTGGCCCGCCGGTTGCGCGGCGGCATCCAACGATTCCCGCACCTTCTCCGGCTGGGCGATGCCCTCGACCAGGCCAAGAGCGGGTTTGAGCGTCACCTGACCGCGGGCCAGATCCACCCGTCCGCGGACCAGGAGATACGGGCCGGGCGGCGGGGGCGGCGGCACGTTGTTGAGGGCCGGCCCGGTCGTGCCCAACGCGTCCATCATGGCGTTGTAGTTCCAGTCGGAGGGCCAGCGGGCGAAGGCATAGCTGAGCAGATCGCCGGCGGCGGTCGGCGCCACAGGCCGGAAGGAAACCACGTCGAAGCCCAGCGCGGTGGCGGGGTTGCCGGGGGTGTTCGGCGCGATGGCGCAGCCGTCGTAGGGGTAGGCCATGTCCGGGCGCAGGGGGGCGTTGGTGTTGCAGCCGCCCGCGACGGTGGTAACGGTCTGGTTCACATGCCGGCGGCCGAGGTTGTGGGCCAGTTCATGGGCAAACGTCCGGCCGCCCAGCGCGCTGTTGAACGGGCTGCTGCCATCTGCCGGATCCATGAAAACAAGCATGTGGCGGCCGGGAGTGTACGCCAGCCCGCCCCAGGCGGCATCCCGCGTCTCCGGATGAATGGCGCCCACATAAAACGTGCGGCCGCAGCCGGGCCGGTTGCCGTCGAAGCTGTCGTACAAGCGCAGCTCCAGCAGCGCCTCGTCCCAGCCGGAGCCGGCAGATAGGTCGAACGGCTCGTGGCAGACGACCCCGCACGGCACCGGCACCCCCAGCACGCTGCAGGTGCGCAGGCAGATTTTCTCGTCGCTCACCCGCTCGGTGGTCGGGTGGAGATGGAAGTCGGCCACCGGCAGCAGGGCCTTGGCCCGCTCCAGGATGCGGGCGAAGTCGCCCGGGTGTTCCCACGGCCAGTAGTTCGGCGCGGTGGCGCTGTGGATGCTGGCGAAGACGAGGCAAGGGTTGCGGACCTGCACCACCGGGATGTTCGCGGCTTCCACCGAATTGTTGGCCAGCGGGGAGGCGCCACTTTCGTAGGCGGCGAGGTTGGGGTTGACCGTGAACCGGAGGGTCAGTTGTCCGCTGCGCACCCACGATTCCGGCAGCACGAACTGGTAGCTCCGCGTCGCGTCCGTCCGCAGCTCCGCGAAGTCGCCCGAAGTGGTCACGCGCGCGCCGCCCACCGGCCGGATGGGGGAGCCGGGCAGCTCGACGCCGTTGCGCCAGCCGCGCAACTGCGCGCCCGGCTGCCATTCGGTGGCGGCGAGCGTGGTGCTGGCCACGCGGGCATAGGCGCGGACCACGGTGCGCTTGCCTTCGACGAGGCGGATGGAGTTGTTCAGGTTCTGGATCACTTGCACCGCCTCGAGGCCGAGCGCCGCGAAATCATGCTGGATGGCCGGCGCGTTGTTGCGGATGCGGCGCACTTCCTTATGGCGGGTGAAGTACAGCCACTGGCCGTCGCTGCGCAGGTGTTCGCCGGCGCCGAGTTCGATGGCGTTCCAGTTCGGGTCCGTGCCCGTGCCTGCCCCGAAAATTCGCGCCGGGTAACGTTTGGAACGGATGACGCCGGAGCCCTGGAGGCTGCATCCGAAGATGCCCCCGCCCGACTGGCGCGCGTAGGAGCTGACGAACACGTAGTTCGCATCCAGACCGATGTGCGTCAGATAGCCGTCCGCCGACGTATAGATCGTGGAAGACGTGCCCGCCAAGGGGTCGATGGTGATCACCCGCGCCGCGGCGTCGGTCGGGCACAAGCCCGCGCGGGTGACCGCCCACACCGCGTCCTGCTCGTAGAACAGCTCGAACTGGTTCCGCCCCGGGAATTGTTGCCGGCGGACGGCGAAGTCGTTGAGGCCCGTGGCGATGATGGTGGCCGAGGGTGCCAGGGGATTGAGCCCCACGTCAAACCGCAGCAGATGGCCGCCCTCGGTCAGGGCCAGCCCGTAGGGCACGAGGCTGGTCTGCCCCTGCGGCCGCCGGTGGGCGATCGCCATTTTCTTGATCCGCCCGAGATCGCCGTGCGCCGAGCCGTGCGCCACGACCTGCACCGGTTGCGATGGCCCGCTGCCCGGCGCGGAGAACCGCTCGATGCCAAAGTGGCCCCATGCGCCAACCCGGGTGGCGGAGGACCAGGCGTAATAGACCGTGTCATTGAAAATCATGATCGCCCCCGGCACGAGGTTGCCGAAGCTGGTCCAGTCCGGTCCGATCCGCATCGTTGCGTCCGCCGCCGCCGCCCCCACCGGCTTGCGCAGCACCCCCGCCGGAGTGGTGAAGTAGGCGTAGGTGTCGTCCCGCGTCCCCCCACCCACCGTGGTGGGGGGGCACCCTAAAACGAGGTAACGCTCCTGGGGAAAGGGCAGTGACCGGAAGCCAAGGATGGCCAGCGAGGGCAGGGTGGCGAATTCCCCGGAACAATTGCCGCCTTGGACCGTCCAGTAGAGGCCGTTGTCGTAAAATTCCAGCGACGCAATGCCGCCCGGCAGCCCGCCGCCGGCGTCATCCACTGCGACAAGCTGACTGCCCTGCGAAAACGCGGTTGCGGCCCCGGTGAGAACGGTGAGAAGGAACATCCCAAGCAGACTGCGTATCCGGCGGAAATTCCAGTACATCATGTCCATCATGATACATGACGGTGTCGGGAGCCTACAAGCCCGAAGAGACGAATTCTGTCCTGCGCGCAGGGCGTTTGGCTGGCAGTTGAAAAGCGCCGATGAGCGGCGGGGAAAATTTTTTGCCAGACAACCGCCTCGGAAAATGTTGCCCTACGCTGGTGAAACCATCTGGTGATTTGAGCAGCGAGACCCACACCCAGCGATTGTGCAAACTGGAAGTGCGCGTGGCCCATTCGGCCGCGCAATGGCGGCAGGCCAAGGCGGCCCTAGGACGCGAACACGGACTGGAGGCCGGACGCGAAGCCTGCGACCAGCTCTGCAAACGGTTGAAGCTGGTGGTGCAACTGCGGCGGTTCCTGGTCTTGGAGGCGACGCGACGCCCCAACCTGGCCAACCAGGGCCTCGGCGCGGGGCCCTCGCCCCGATCTCCCCCGTCACCGCCGGGCTGCCGGGGGCCCGTTCGACCCTCACGGTTCAGCGCGACTGGTCGGAGAAGAAAGACCCGCTCCAAACCCAGAAAAGCCACCCCCGCCACTTCCTCTCCAGCCTCGCCGCCGACCAAAAGCCGCGCGCGACCGAGGCGGTGCGCGGGCACTGGTCGGTGGAAAACCGCCACCACCACAAACGAGACGCCAGCGCCTGCCAGGAAGACCGGCACCGACATCGCCGACCCAACGCCGCGCTGAATCTGGCGCTCACCCGCAACGTCCTCCTGGTCCTGATCCCCTTCAAACCCGGCCAGTCCTTGCCGCACTTCTTTGAACACTACCATCGCCTCTCCCACCGCGCCCTGCGACTCATCCTCACCTCCCGCCCAGTGCTATGACCCTGCCAGCCAAACGCCCTGGGCGAACCTCAAAAAAATTCAAATACTTGTTGCAACGAGTGCGCTCGCTGCTAAGCTGCTCTCCTCTTTTCGCCCTCCGGCGGCGAACTGGCAATGGCGCGCCGCGGGAGGGTTGGATTTTGTAGCGATGCCAACGATCAACCAGCTTGTCCGCAAGGGACGGCGCAAACTGCGTTCCAAGAGCCTGTCGCCGGCCCTGGAGGGGTCTCCGTTTCGTCGCGGGGTCTGCCTGCAAGTCATGACCCGCACGCCGAAGAAGCCGAACTCAGCCATGCGCAAGGTGGCCAAGGTGCGGTTGACCAACGGCTACGAGGTGATCGCCTACATCCCGGACGAGGGGCACAACCTGCAGGAGCACTCGATCGTGCTGGTACGCGGCGGACGGGTCAAAGACCTCCCCGGAGTCCGGTACCACATTGTGCGGGGCACCTTGGACGCCGCCGGCGTGGAAAAACGCCGGGTCAGCCGTTCCAAGTACGGGGTGAAACGGCCCAAGGCCGGCAAACCGGCTGCCGCTGCTGCCGCCGCCGCGGCCAAGTAATCGGAGGTATGGAGGAATTTCTGGTATGTCCCGTCGCCGTCGTGCCGTCAAACGTCCGATCAGTCCCGACCCCAAGTACAATTCCACCTTGGTGTCGCGGCTGGTCAACACGGTGATGCGTTGCGGCAAACGCAGCACCGCTCAGCGCATTGTGTACAGCGCGCTGGACGAGATCGCCGCCAAGAATCCCACGGCCAATCCGCTGGACATCCTGCAGCGGGCGGTGGATAACGCCAAGCCCAGGCTCGAAGTAAAGCCGCGTCGGGTGGGGGGCGCCACCTACCAGGTCCCCTTGGAGGTCCCGGCGGACCGGCAGGTCTCCCTCGCCATGCGCTGGATCGTAGGCTTTGCTGACGCCCGCAAGGGACAGCCCATGATCCGCTCCCTGGCGACCGAGATACTCGATGCCTACCAGGGCCAGGGCAGTGCCATTCGCAAGCGGGATGAGGTGCACAAAATGGCCCAAGCCAACAAAGCCTTTGCCCACTTCCGCTGGTAGCTCGAACCCCAGAACAGGCGCCCCGAGGGCCGAGGTCAATCGGGGCGTTTTTGTTCCCCCCCAATTGGACATGTCAACCCCCGTGGCCACCAACGAAACCGTCAACTCGCCGCACCGCCCGTATTCGCTGCAGTGCACGCGGAACATTGGCATTGCGGCGCACATTGACGCGGGCAAGACCACGACCACCGAGCGCATCCTCTTTTACACCGGTCTGATCCATCGGATGGGGGATGTGGACGACGGAAACACCGTCACCGACTGGATGGAGCAGGAGCGGGAGCGCGGCATTACCATCACCTCTGCCGCCACCACCTGCTACTGGACGCAGAAACCCGAAGGGCTCCACAAGCTGTTCACCGGCGTGCCGCACCGCATCAACATCATAGACACCCCGGGGCACGTGGACTTTACCGCCGAGGTCGAGCGGTCCCTGCGCGTGCTGGACGGGGCGGTGGCCGTATTCTGCGGCGTGGCGGGCGTGCAGCCGCAGTCGGAAACAGTCTGGCGACAGGCCACCAAGTACCGGGTGCCGCGCATCGCGTTCGTCAACAAGATGGACCGCACCGGCGCCAACTTCGAAAACGCCGTTGCCGAGATGCGGCAAAAGCTCGGCGCCTACGCCTATCCGGTACAGTTGCCCATCGGTAAGGAGGATCAGTTCCAGGGCGTGATTGACCTGGTCAACCTCAAGGCCTTCCTCTACGACCGCAACGACGAGTTCGGGATGCGCTACGAAGTCACCGACGTGCCCGCTGAGCTGGCGGAGGTGGCCCGAATGGCCCGGGCGGAATTGGTGGATGCGGTGGCCAACAAAGACGACGAGGTGGCTGCGCTGGTGATCGAGGACCAGCCGGTGGATGCCGCCACCCTCAAACAGGCCATTCGCCGGCTGACCTGCCGAATGGAGATGGTGCCCGTGCTGTGTGGCTCCGCTTTCAAGAAGCGCGGGGTGCAACCCCTGGTGGACGCGGTGGTGGATTATCTGCCGTCCCCCGTGGACGTGCCCGCCCCCACCGGCGTGAGTCCGGACGACCCCGAGCAGCTCATCGAGGTGCCGGCCAGTGACCACGGGAAGTTTTGTTCCCTCGCCTTCAAGCTCTGGAGCGATCCGTTCGTGGGCAAGCTGGTCTTTTTCCGCGTGTACAGCGGCCAGCTCAGCAAGGGGGACATCATTTACAACCCCCGCACCCGCAAGCGCGAGCGGGTTAACCGCGTGATGATGATCCAGGCGGACAAGCGGTTGGACGTGGACACGGTGTACGCCGGGGACATCGCCGCTCTGGTGGGCATCAAGAACGTCACCACCGGAGACACCCTGTGTGCGGAGGATTTTCCCATTCTGCTCGAACCGCCCACCTTCCCCGAGCCGGTGATCTCGATGGCGATCGAGCCCAAGACCAAGGCCGATCGTGACAAGCTCAGCGAAAGCCTGGCGCGTCTGGCGGAGGAAGACCCCACGTTCCGCTGCTTTACCAACGAGGAGACCGGCCAGTTGATCATCGCCGGGATGGGCGAGCTGCATCTGGAGATCATCCGCGACCGCCTGCTGCGGGAGTTCAAGGTCGAGGCCACCGCCGGCGCGCCGCAGATTGCCTACCGCGAAACGGTGACCCGGCCGGCGGACGGAGTGGGCAAATTCATCCGCCAGTCCGGCGGTCGGGGACAATACGGTCATGCGGTCATCACCCTGGCGCCCAACGAGCGGGGCAAGGGCATCGAGATCGAAAACAAGATTGTCGGGGGCGCGATTCCCAAGGAATACATCCCGGCCGTGATCGCGGGGCTGCAGGAGGCCATTGCCGGAGGGGTGCTGGCCGGTTATCCGATGGTGGACCTCAAGATTGCCATCGTGGATGGTACCTTCCACGAGGTGGACTCCAGTGAACTGGCCTTCAAGATGGCGGGAATTTTTGCCCTGAAGGATGCCGCCAAGAAGGCCCAGCCCATCTTGTTGGAACCCATCATGAAGGTCGAGTGCACCACACCCGAGGAATACCAGGGCGACATTTTGGGCGACCTCAACCGCCGCCGGGGGAAGATCGTGAGCATCGAGGCCAAAAACAACGCCACCAGCATTCACGCGCATGTGCCGCTGGCCGAGATGTTCGGCTACGCCACGGCCATTCGCTCCCTGTCCAAGGGGCGCGCGGCCTACTCCATGGAGCCGTACTCTTTCGAGCCGGTGCCCGCCAACGTGGCGGCCGCCATTCTGGATTCCGCCAAACCCAAACCGGCCCGCACTTAACCATAGACAACTCGCTCTTTGTATGGCAGGACAACGCATTCGCATTCGCCTGAAGGCGTACGACCACCGGGTGATTGACCAGTCGGTGCGCGAGATCGTGGACACGGTCAAACGCACCGGCGCCATGGTGGCGGGGCCGATCCCGCTGCCGACCCGGATCGAGCGCGTCACCGTGCACCGCTCGCCGCACGTGGACAAAAAGTCCATGGAGACCTTCGAGCAGCGGACGCACAAGCGATTGCTGGACATCTTGGAACCCACGGCCAAGACGGTGGACGAGCTCAAAAAGCTCAACCTCCCGGCCGGCGTGGACATCACCATCAAGATTTAGCCATGATCGGGCTGATTGGAAAAAAACTGGGCCAGACCCGGGTGTACGACGAGGACGGCAACGTGGTCCCGGTGACCGTGGTGCTGGCCGGCCCCAACCGGGTGCTCCGGGTCAAGACCCGCGAGGGCAAGGACGGCTACAACGCGGTGCAACTGGGCTTCGGCGCTCAGAAACCGCAGCGGCTGACCCTGCCCGAGCTGGGCCACCTGGCCCAATGCGGCGTGCTGACCAAAGAGGAAATCGCCAAATCCCGTGAGAAAGGTCAACATGCCCCCCTCGTCGGGGTGGCGCGTCTGCGCGAATTCCGCGACTTTTCCCTGCCGGTCAAGCCCGGCGACCTGCTCGGTCCGGACATTTTCGTGCCGGGGGATTTCGTGGATGCCATCGGCATCACCAAGGGACGGGGTTTTGAAGGCGTGGTCAAACGGCACGGGTTTCGCGGCGGCGACGCCTCACATGGCGCCAAGGGGTGGCATCGGCGTCCGGGCGCGATCGGTCAGCGCCTGTTTCCCGGCACCGTCCGGCGGGGCTTGCGTATGCCCGGCCACATGGGCCAGGTGCGCCGCACCGTGCAAAATCTCGAGGTCGTCAAGGTCCTGCCGGAGGATCAATTACTCCTCGTGCGGGGAGCCATACCCGGGGCCAAGGGGGACTACGTGATCATTCGCGAATCCAAGAAGATTCCCAAGGCGCGGGCTCAACAGCTTCGTCAGCTCAAAGCCGAGCAGAAAGCCAAGATTGAGGCGGACAAGAAGGCTGCCGCCGCCAAGGCCGCCACCGCCAAGTCCGGTGGCAAAAAGTAAATCGCAGCCAGTGCCATGAAACTTCCAATCCTGGACATCCACGGCAATTCGACCGGCGAGTTCGAGGTGGGCTTCCCGCTGGTGGAAGAGGGGCGCGGCCACCAGGCGGTTCACGACACGGTCGTCGCCCACCGGGCCAATTGCCGGGTGGGAACCGCCTGCACCAAGACAATGGGCGAAGTGGCCGGCACCGGGAAAAAACCCTGGCGTCAGAAGGGCACCGGTCGCGCTCGCGCGGGCTCCTTTCAGTCGCCGTTGTGGCGTGGCGGCGGCGTGGTCTTCGGCCCCAAGCCCCGCGATTACAGCAAGAAGGTCAACGCCAAGACCCGCCAGTTGGCCCTCCGCACTGCCCTCAGCGCCCGCTTGCGGGCCGGGGATGTCCTGGTGCTCGACGAGCTCAAACTCCCCGCGGCAAAAACCCGCGAATTTGTCAAGGTGTTGCGCGAGTTGAACCTCGTCGGTCAGTCGGTTCTGTTTTGCATCGAACCGGACCCGACGGTGCGGCGGGCTTCCCGGAACGTGCCCGGCGTGGACACCACCACCGGGGACCAGTTGCACACCTACCAGGTCCTGCGCTACGACAAGCTGATTTTTACCCGGCCGGCTTTCGAGCGGGTCGAAAAACGCCTCCAGCCGTCATGAACCCTTTTGACATCATCAAAACCGCCCGTCTGACCGAGAAGGGCACCATCCAGTCCGAGAAGTATAACCAGTACACGGTGGTGGCGGACCGGCGGGCCACCAAGCCCCAGATCAAGCGGGCCGTCGAGGAACTCTTCAAGGTCAAGGTGCTGGCCGTAAACACCATGCAGGTCGAGGGCAAGAAACGCCGCCAGCGCACCCATCAGGCCGGTCGTTCGGCCCATTGGAAAAAGGCCATCGTCACCCTCAAGCCCGGGGACAAGATCGTTCTGACCTGATTTCCCTCCCGCCATGCCCATCAAGACTTACAGACCGCTGACCCCCTCGACCCGGTACATTACCCGGTCGGATTACAGCGACGTCACCAAACGCCGCCCGGAGAAGAAGCTGGTGGTCACCCGCAAAAAGACCGGCGGGCGCAACTGTTACGGGCGGATCACCGCCCGCGGCATCGGCGGCGGCCACAAGCAGAAAATCCGCCTGGTGGACTTCAAGCGCGATCGTCACGGCGTGCCGGCCAAGGTGACCGCCATCGAGTACGATCCCTGTCGCAGCGCCCGCTTGGCACTGGTGGAATACCCGGACGGGGAAAAGCGTTACATCCTGGCGCCCCTCGGCCTGGAGGTGGGCGCCACGGTGATCAGCGGACCCGATGCGTCGGCCGAGGTGGGCAACGCTCTGCCTCTGAAGTGCATCCCCGTCGGGCTGCAGATTCACAACATCGAGATGATTCCCGGACGCGGGGGCCAAATGGTGCGCAGCGCCGGCGGGGCGGCCACCCTCATGTCCCGCGATCAGGGTTACGCGCTGATCCGTCTTCCCTCGGGAGAGATTCGCAAGGTGCACGAAAACTGCTACGCCACCATTGGCCAAGTGGGCAACCTGGATTGGGAAAACATCGTGCTCGGGAAGGCCGGCCGCTCCCGCCATCTGGGCATCCGGCCCATCACGCGCGGGGTGGCGCGCAACCCGGTGGATCATCCCAACGGCGGCGGCGCCGGCAAATCCAAGTCCGGCGGTGGTTGGCAGCATCCCACCTCGCCGTGGGGGCTCCTGGCCAAGGGTTACAAGACCCGCGACAAAAAGAAACAATCCAACCGGTTCATTGTCGTCCGCCGTGACGGACGCCCCATGAAACAGAAGTAAGCCTATGGGACGCTCGCTCAAAAAAGGTCCTTTCGTGGATCACCACCTGCTGGCCAAGGTGCTCAAGGCCAAGGAGACTAGGTCCAAGGCCCCGATCAAAACCTGGTCGCGCCGCTCGGTGATCACCCCCGACTTTGTCGGCCTGACCTTCAACGTGCACAACGGCAAGGTGTTTCTGCCGGTTTTCGTGACCGAGAACATGGTGGGGCACCGGCTGGGGGAATTCGCCCTCACCCGCACGTTCAAGAAACACGGCGCCCACACCGCCAAGGCTGAAGCCAAGTAGCGTTATGGAAGTCCGAGCCATCACCCGCAACGTCCCGATGTCCCCGCAAAAGGTGCGGGAAGTGACCCGGCAAATCCAAGGGCTCCCCGCGGAGCGTGCCCTGGCCGTCCTGGGCATGGTACCCCGCAAATCCGCCCGGCTGGTGAGCAAAACCCTGCGCTCGGCCATCGCCAACGCGGAAAACAACAACAACCTCAAAGTGGAAAACCTCCGGGTGAAGGAGGCCGCCGTCGGCCGGGGTCTTATCCTCAAACGCTTCACCCCCAAGGCGCGCGGCTCGGCCGGCCCCATTCTCAAACGCCGCGCTCACATCCGCATCGTGTTGTCTGACGAGTAAGCCTATGGGTCAGAAAACCAATCCGATCGGCCTGCGCATTGCCGTTCACAAGAACTGGTTGTCCCGCTGGTTTGCCTCCAGGAAGGAGTTCGGCGTCCTGTTGGCCGAGGACCACAACATCCGCTCCGTGCTCAAGAAAAAGCTGGAGTCTGCCGCCGTGCCCCGCATTCAAATCGAGCGGGCCGCCAACCGCTGCCGCATTACCATCTTTACCGCTCGTCCGGGCGTGGTCATCGGCCGCAAGGGGGCGGAGATTGACAAAATCAAAGAGGAGCTGAGCCGGATGACCGGCAAAGAGGTGTACGTGGACATCCAGGAGATCAAGACCCCCGAGCTGGAAGCGCAATTGGTGGCGGAAAACGTGGCCCTGCAACTGGAGCGCCGCATCAGTTTCCGCCGCGCCATGAAAAAGGCGGTGCAAACCGCCATGGACTTCGGCGCCGAGGGCATCAAAATCCGGTGCAGCGGACGGTTGGGAGGCGCCGAACTGGCCCGCGTGGAGACCTACCACCAAGGACGCGTGCCCTTGCACACCCTGCGGGCCAACATTGACTACGGCTTTGCCGAGGCCAACACCGTGTACGGCAAACTGGGAATCAAATGCTGGATTTGCAAGGGCGAGGGGACGCCCGACAAGTCGGCGCGCAAACCCGCGGCCGCCGAAACCGCCGCGCCCACCCCCGCACCGCCCCCGCCGATGACGGCGCCGGAAGCCCCGGCCCCGGTCCCGGCGTCCGTAGCCTGAACCTGTTAACTTGGAGGAACCGACGCCATGGCCCTGATGCCTGCCCGGGTCAAGTACCGCAAACAGCAGCGCGGCAGCCGCGCCGGCACCGCCAGCCGCTGCAACACCGTGGCCTTCGGCGATTACGGCCTGCAGGCCCTGGGTCGTTGCTGGCTGGACAGCCGGCAGATCGAGGCCGCCCGCATCGCCATCAGCCGTCATCTCAAGCGCCGCGGCAAGTTGTGGATCCGGGTCTTCCCGGACAAACCCTACACCAAAAAACCCCTCGAAGTGCGCATGGGCACCGGCAAAGGCAGTGTGGAAGGCTGGGTGGCCGTGGTGCGCCCCGCCACCGTGCTGTTCGAAGTGGCGGGTGTGCCCGCGGAAATGGCCCGGGAATCCATGCGCCTGGCCGCCACCAAACTCCCCGTCGCCACCAAATTTGTCGTGCGTCGCCGCACCGCCTGAGTCCGATCACGGCCCGATGAAAACGTCCGAATTCAAACGCTCGCTCAAGGACAAGACACCGGTGGAACTGGCGGCCCTGAGCCGCGACCTCCGGCAGGAGCTCTTCAACCTGCGTCTCCAAAAGGCCTCCAGCCAGTTGGAGAAACCCGCCCGCCTGCGCCTGTTGCGCAAAAATATTGCCCGCGTGGAGACGGCCCTGGCGGCCGCTCGGCGGCAGTCCCGGACCCCCAGCGCCTGAAGCCTGTGCCTATGCCCGAGACCGTCCAATCCGAGACCCCGCGGCGCGTTAACCGACGCAAGGAACGCGTCGGCGAGGTTCTGCCCAGCAAAATGACCAAAACCATCGTGGTGCGGGTGCAGCGGCGGTTCCAGCATCCCCGCTACCGCAAGGTGGTGACCCGGTTCAAAAAGTTCTACGCGCACGACGAGCGCAACGAGGCGCGTCCCGGCGACCAGGTGCTCATCCAGGAAACCCGCCCCCTGTCCCGGCTCAAACGCTGGCGTCTGGTCCGCATTTTAACCCGCGCGGCGACGGAGGCTCCGGTCGTCCCGCCGTCCGGCCCATCCTGAGTTTATGCTGCAAGTTCGCTCCATCCTCGACGTGGCGGACAACACCGGCGCCAAACGCGCCGCCGCCATCGGTGTCCTGGGCCGCAACCAGCGTTACGCCCGCGTGGGCGACATCATCAAGGCCCACATCAAGGAAGCCGCCCCCGACGGCACCGTGAAAAAGGGCGAGGTGGTCAACGCCGTGGTGGTGCGCACCCGCCATCCCATCCGTCGCTCGGACGGTTCCTACCTGCGGTTTGACAGCAACGCGGTGGTGTTGATTGACAAAGACCTCAACCCCCGCGGCACCCGTATCTTTGGTCCCGTGGCGCGGGAGCTGCGGGAGAAGAAGTTCATGAAAATCATTTCCCTGGCGCCGGAGGTCATCTGACCATGCCCAAACCCGTGCAGAAGAAGTTTCACGTCAAAAAGGGCGACGAGGTCGTCGTAATCAGCGGCACCGAGCGGGGCAAGCGCGGTCGCATCATCGCAGTTCTCCGCAAGAAGCAGCGGGTCATAGTCGAGGGCGTGAAGATGATCAAGCGGCACATGCGCAAGAGCCAGCAGTACCCGCAGGGGGCCATCGTGGAGCGCGAGGGCACCATTCACATCTCCAACGTCATGTTGGCCTCCCGGTATGATGCCCGCCGGGCGGCGCGCGCCGCCCGGGCCGCCGCCCCCGCCCCGGCCGCCTGAACGAGCCATGAACAAACCGCGCCTGCAAGTCCATTACGAAGAGGTCGTACGCCCGGCCCTCCGGGACAAACATCAGTACCGCAACCCCTACCAGATTCCGCGCCTGGAAAAAATTGTCATCCACATGGGAGTCAGCGCCTCCCTGGAAAAGACCGCAGTCGAGGAGGCCGCCCGCGATCTGGCGGCCATCACCGGCCGGAAACCGGTGATTGACCGCGCCCGCAAAAGCGTGGCCAACTTCAAGCTGCGCCGCGGGCATCCGATCGGCTGCCACGTGACCCTGCGCCGGGCGGTGATGTACGAGTTTTTTGACCGCCTGGTGGCCACCGCCCTGCCGCGCATCCGGGACTTCCGCGGGCTTTCGCCGCGAGCCTTTGACGGCCGGGGCAACTACTCCCTCGGGCTGGATGACCAGACCATTTTCCCCGAGATTGATCTGGACAAGATCAAGCGGCATCAGGGCATGGACGTGACCATTGTCACCACCGCGCCCACGGATGCCGAGGCCTATGACCTGTTGAAGCTAATGGGATTCCCCTTTGCCGAGAAATAGCCATGTCCAAAACCTCCTGGATCGAGCGCAACAAGCGCAAGCTCGCCACCGTAAAGAAGTACGCGGCTCTGCGCGCCGAGCTGAAGGCGCGCAAGGACTACGCCGCCCTGGCCAAACTGCCGCGTGACGCCAGCCCCGTTCGGGTGGTGAACCGCTGCGCGGTCACCGGGCGGCGCCGCGGGTACATCCGCAAATATGGCGTCTCCCGGCTCACCTTCCGGGAACTGGCCCTGGCGGGGTTGATTCCCGGCGTCACCAAAGCGAGTTGGTAAGCGCCATGACAGATCCCATTGCCGATTTCCTCACCCGCCTCCGCAACGCCAACAAGGCCCTCCAGCCAGCGGTGACGGTGCCCCACTCCCGACTCAAGGAGTCCATTGCCCGGATTCTCGTGCGGGAGGGCTACGTGGCGGGTTGCACCGTGGAGGGTGACAAACTCAAGACCCTCAAGGTCCAGCTCAAATACAACGGCCGCCGGGGGGTCATCACCAGCCTGCGCCGGGTCAGCCGCCCCGGGCTGCGCCAGTACGTGGGCGCGGACAAGCTCCCGCGGGTGCTGGGCGGCCTGGGCGTGGCCATCCTCTCCACCCCGGAGGGGGTCATGACCAGCGCGGAAGCCCACCGCAAGCACCTGGGCGGGGAAGTTGTCTGCTACGTTTGGTAAGTCACAGCGCCATGTCACGCATCGGTCGTCAACCCATTCCGGTTCCCCCCACCGTCAAGGTGAGCATTCAGGGCCGCTCGATTCACGTGGAAGGGCCCAAGGGCAAACTGCGCTTCGAGCTGCCGGAGCGCATCCAGGCGCGCTTGGATGCCGGTCGCATCGTGGTCAGCCGGGACGGCGACGATGCCGAGGCCCGCGCCCGCCACGGTCTGGGACGCGCGATTCTCAACAACATGGTCAAGGGGGTGAGCGAGGGCTACGTCAAAAAGCTCGAAATCCACGGGGTCGGTTTCAAAGCCGCCGTGCAGGGGCAGACCGTCAACCTGAACTTGGGTTATTCGCACCCCATCCGCTACACCGTGCCTGCCCAGATCAAAGTGACCGTCGAGGAAAATACCAAGCTGACCGTCGAGGGGCCCGACAAACAGGTGGTGGGACAGGTGGCGGCGGATCTGCGGGCGTTTTACCCCCCCGAGCCGTACAAGGGCAAAGGCGTGCGCTACGCGGGCGAGCGCATCATCCGCAAGGAAGGCAAGACGGTGCAGTAGGCTGATTTCCCGAGCGGCCGCGGCTTCGGTCGCGGTTCCGAGCCATGAACAACGTCAAAAAACAATTGCTCGAATGGCGTCGGCGACGACGCATCCGCAAAAAGGTCGTGGGCAGCGCCCAGCGGCCGCGCATGAGTGTGCGGTTCACCGGACGGCATATTTACGTGCAGTTCATTGATGACGAGGCCGGCCACACCCTGGCCAGCACCTCCACCCGGGCCGCCAACCTGCCCGAACGCGGGCGGCTCAAGGCCGATGTCGAAAGCGCCCGCCGGCTCGGCGCCGTGGCCGCGGCCGTGGCGCGCGAGGCCGGAATCACCGAAGTGGTCTTTGACCGCAGCGGGGCCCGTTATCATGGCAAGGTAAAGGCCCTGGCCGATGCCGCGCGCGAGGGCGGCCTGAAGTTCTAAACCCAACCAGGAGTTCTCACCGTGTCGGACACCATTGACCCTCAAGTGACAGAAACCGCCGCGGAATCTGCCGCTCCCGCCCGGGGTGGCCGGGGCGCAGGACGCGGGGCCGGGCGGGGCGGGCGGCGAAGTCGCCCGGGTTCGGACTCCGCGGAACTGTCTCCGGACGGCCGGCCGGCAGACGAGCCGACCGAGAAGGTCTTGTACATCAACCGCTCCTCGAAAGTGGTCAAGGGCGGGCGGCGCTTCAGCTTCAGCGCGCTGGTGGTGGCCGGTGACCGCAAGGGCCGCGTGGGCCTTGGTTTTGGCAAGGCGGGCGAGGTGGCGGATGCCATTCGCAAGGGCGGGGAAGATGCCCGTCGGAACCTTCAGTCCGTGGCGCTGCGCGAGGCCACCATCCCTCATGAAGTGTTGTCCGTTTACGGCGGCGCCCGTGTGCTGTTGAAGCCGGCCTCCCCGGGCACGGGGCTGATCGCCGGCAAGACCGTCCGGGCCGTGCTGGAGGCCGCCGGGGTGCGGGACGTCCTCAGCAAATGTCTCGGCTCCCGCAACGCCGCCAACGTCGCCAAGGCCGCTCTGCACGCGTTGCTGCAACTCCGGCAACAAGAAACCATTTACCGCCTGCGCGGGCGGCCGCTGCCCGCGCCCGCGACGGCGTCCCAGCCGCTGGCCGGGGTCTGATTTTTATGCGTCTGCACACACTCAAACCCAATCCCGGAGCCCGCCACCGCCGCAAACGTCTAGGGCAGGGTCGGGCCAGCGGCCACGGCAAGACCAGCGGGCGTGGGGGCAAGGGCCAGACCGCCCGCTCCGGCAGCTCGATCCGCCCCGGTTTCGAGGGCGGGCAGATGCCGTTGATCCGGCGCATTCCCAAGCGCGGGTTCAATAATGCGCGCTTTGCCACCCGCTACATCCCGGTGAATGTCGAGGACTTGAACCGCTTTGAGGACGGCACCCGGGTGGACGAGGCGCTCCTGCGCCAGACCGGTCTGGCCAACGGGCGGGCGGATGGCATCAAGATCCTGGGCTCGGGTGAACTGAAACGGCGACTCACCGTCTGCGCCCATGCCTTCAGCGCCTCGGCTCGGGCCAAGATTGAACAGGCCGGCGGCGCCGTGGAAGTGGTGGGAAAATCTCCGGCCCCTCCTGCGGCCTAGTTCGCAGCGCACTCAACCCACGCGGCGGCGGCCATGTTCAAGAACATTTTCCAGACCTTTGCCAACTGCTTCAAAATCCCGGAGCTGAAGTCTCGGATTTTGTTCACGCTGCTGGTCCTGGCGGTGTGCCGTCTGATCGCGCTGATTCCCATCCCGGGACTGGATGGGGCGCTCCTGGCGGAGTTTTTTGAGCGCAACGCCCAGCAGGGCGGGGGGTTGCTGGGGATGTACAGCCTGTTCACCGGCGGGGCGATGGAGCGGTGTGCCATCGGCTCGCTGGGGATCATGCCCTACATCAGTGCCACCATCATCATCCAGTTGATGAGCGCGGTCATTCCCCAGTTGAGCAAGCTGGTGCGCGAGGAGGGCGGACGCATCAAAATCATTCAATACGGCCGCTACCTGACCGTGCTGCTGTGCCTGGGGCAGGGGTTCGTCATGTCCCTGGGCTGGGAAAATCCGCAGAAGATCTTTGGGGAAAGCTTCGTGGGCAACCTGGTGCTGGTGGAAAACCTCTGGTGGTACCGGATCCAAACCACCCTGCTGCTCACCACCGGGACGGTCGTTCTGATGTGGCTCGGCGAGCAGATCAGCGAGCGCGGCATTGGCAACGGCGCGTCACTGATCATCACCATTGGCATCGTCTCCCGGATTCCGCAGGCGGTCACCGCCCTCTGGGTCATGTTCTTCCCGCCGCGCGGCGTGGAGGCCCGGTACAATCTCTTTCACGCGATCGCCCTGGTATTGTTGCTGGTGGCGGTGGTGGCGGCGGTGATTGCGGTCATTCAGGCCCAGCGCAAGGTGCCCGTGCAGTACGCCCAGCGGGCGGTGGGACGCAAGGTGTACGCCGGAGGCACCTCCTTCCTCCCCCTGCGGGTGAATTACTCCGGGGTGATGCCCATCATCTTCGCCCAGGCCATCCTGATGTTTCCCGAAAAAATCTTCTTCACCCTGGCCCAGGTGACCGAGAAAAGCCTGGCGGGGTTCTCGAAAGTTTGTCAGGGCGTCGCCGTGGCCCTGCAGTTTGGCAGTCCGTTGTACGTTTCGCTGGAAGCGTTGATGATCATGTTCTTCGCCTACTTCTGGGTGGCGACACAGTTCAACGAGGTGCAAATTGCCGACGACCTCAAAAAGTACGGCGGCTACATCCCCGGCGTCCGCCCCGGGCAGGCCACCAGTGATTTTCTGCACCGGGCCATGAGCCGGATCACCCTGGCCGGAGCCATCTTTCTGGTCATCATAGCCATCATCCCCACCCTCATGTTCCGGTGGGTGGGGATTCCGTTTGAAGTCGGCCAATTTTTCGGCGGCACCAGCATGTTGATCATGGTGGGGGTGATGCTGGATACCACCCGCCAGATGGAGTCCCATCTGCTGATGCGGCACTATGACGGCTTTTTGAAAAGGGGTCGCATCAAGGGCCGGTTCTAGGAGGTTGAAGGTGCGCCCGTCTCCCGCCAGATTCAGCAGAGGAAGCAACCCGCGGTCCGGGCAGACCCCTCGGTGGCCATGATCATCTTGAAGAACGAGCGCGAGCAGCAGGCCATGCGCGCCGCCGGGGCGGTGGCGGCGGAGGTGCTGGCCGAGGTAGCCGGGTTCATCGCCCCCGGGGTGACCACGGGGGAGGTGGACCGGTTTGCCGCCGAGCGCATCCGGGCGCACGGCGCGAGGAGCGCGTTTCTCGGCTACCGGAAATACCCGTGTCACATCTGCATCTCGGTGAACGAAGAGGTGGTGCACGGCCTCGCCGGGCCGCGGCGGTTGGACTTCGGCGACATTGTCAGCCTGGATGTGGGGGTCATTTACCGGGGGTTTATCGGCGACAACGCCCGGACCGTGGCCGTCGGGGGATGCAGCCCGCTGGCGCAAAAACTGATTGATGTCACCGAGCGGGCGTTGTATGAAGGCATCGCTCAGGCGCGCCCCGGCAACCGGGTGGCGGATATTTCCCGGAGCATCCAGCAATTTGTGGAGGGACACGGCTTTAGCGTCGTCCGGGAGTTTGTCGGGCACGGGGTAGGGCGGTCCATGCACGAGGAGCCCCAGGTGCCTAATTACGTGGACGGCAAAAAGTCGCCCCTGCTGCGCCCGGGCATGACCCTCGCCATCGAGCCGATGGTCAATGCCGGACGCCCGGAAGTGCGGTTGCTGCCCGACGGCTGGACCGTGGTCAGCGAGGACGGGCTGCCCTCGGCGCACTTCGAGCACACCGTGCTGATCACGGAGGCCGAGCCGGAGATTTTGACATGCTGCCCGGTGATGCCTGCCCTGCAACGGGCGTAATTGTGGCGGCGTTGGGGCCCGGTGTCTGGCGGGTGCGGCTGCCCAACGGGCACGAGCTGGTGGCCCGCCTGCGGCGACGGGACCGGGAACGGCCGGAACCTCGGGCGCTGGGGCCGGGATGCCCGGTGCAACTGGCCGTGGCGCCCGCGGACATGTCCCACGCCGTCGTGGTCTGGGACCGAGGGAATTGGGAAAACGATTTGGAACAGACAGACAGATGAAAGTACGCGCGTCAGTCAAACGGCTCTGCGAGCACTGCAAAGTGGTGCGGCGCAAGGGCGTCATTCGGATCATTTGCAGCAACCCCCGCCACAAACAGCGGCAGGGTTAACCCGGAGTTTATCCCATGGCACGCATCCTCGGTGTTGACGTTCCCGGCGACAAGCGCATTGACATTGCGCTGCGCTACATCTACGGCATCGGCCCGTCCAACTCGAAGGCCATCCTGGAGCGGGCCCAGATTGACCCGTCCATCCGCGCCAAAAATCTCTCCGAACAGCAGATTTCGCAGATCGTCCACGCGATTCAGGAGGGCAAATACGTCATCGAGGGCGATCTGCGCCGGGAGATCGGTCTGAACCTCAAGCGCCTGCAAAGCATCAAGTGCTACCGCGGCATCCGTCACCTGCGCGGGCTGCCGGTCCGGGGCCAGCGCACCCAGACCAACGCTCGCACCCGCAAGGGGCCCCGCAAGACCGTGGGCGTGCAGCGCAACCCCCACGCCAAGTCCGGCATCCACTAATCCGCTTTTCTCCGCACCATGGCCGAAGCCAATCCCAATCCCGCCCCCGCCTCCGAGCCCCCCGCGTCGCCCGCGCCTGAAGCCGCGCCAAAGGCGCCCAAGTCCGCTGCCAAAAAAGGCGGCGCGGAAAAACCCGCCGCCGAAAAGGCTCCGGGAAAAGCCGCCAAAAAGGACTCCAAAGACGCAGCGGCTTCATCCGGCGCCAAAGACACCCAAGCCGGCACGGCGCCCACCGCCGCGGAATTGCTCGCGGACGAGCTGGCCGAGAAGAAAATCATCAAGGCCAAGGGTTCCAAGAACATCGCCGTGGGGGTGGCGCACGTGCTCGCCACCTTCAACAACACCACTGTCTCCATCACCGACCTGCAGGGCAACGTCATTGGCTGGGCCACGGCGGGCCGGGCGGGCTTCAAAGGCTCCCGCAAGAGCACGGCTTACGCCGCCCAGCAAGTGGCTCAACTGGCCGCCCGCCAGGCCATGGCGCACGGCATGCGGGAGGTGGAGGTCTGGGTCAAGGGCCCCGGGGCCGGACGCGAGTCCGCCATTCGGGCTCTCCAGGCCATCGGCCTGGAGATCACGCTCATCAAGGACGTCACCCCGATCCCGCACAACGGCTGCCGCCCGCGCAAGCGGCGCCGCGTCTAACCCGCGTTTTTTCCGACTCGAATCCATGGCTCGCTACACAGGTCCCCGCGTACGCCTCAGCCGACGTTTCGGCGTTCCCATCTTTGGGCCCACGAAGTACCTCGAGCGGCGCAACTACGGTCCCGGGGTCCACGGCCCCAAGAGCCGGCGCAAGGTCTCCGACTACGGCCTGGGGCTGATGGAGAAGCAGAAACTCCGTTACTACTACGGACTACAGGAACGCCAGTTCCGCCGGGTGTACGAGCGCGCCCTGCGCACGCGGGGCGTCACCGGCGAAATCATGTTGCAGATTTTGGAAACCCGGCTGGACAACGTGGTGTATCACCTGGGTTTTGCCCCCACCCGCCCGGCGGCGCGTCAGATGGTCAATCACGGCCACATTTGTGTGAACGGCCGGCCGGTAACCATCCCGTCCTACACGCTCAAGGTCAACGACGTGGTCGAGGTGAAACCCTCGGCCGTCTCGCGCCAGATGGCGACCCGCGCCCTGGAGGCGGCGGGAAACCGCAACGTGCCGGACTGGTTGTCGCTGAACAAGGACGCCTTCAAGGGCGTGGTCATACGTCTGCCCAGCCGCGATGAAATCCAGCCCATCGCCAACGAACAGGCGGTGGTCGAATTCTATTCCCGCTGATACCGACGGACCCCGGGTGGGGTCCCGGCAATTACACGGGCCGGCGCCCTCGCGGGAATGGTCCGGACGCCGGTCAGATTAAAATTGCTGCCTGAACTCCTATGCCAGTACGACTCGGTCGTTTTGAAATGCCGCGGCGGTTGGTGCGTGACGAAGCCACCGCCACGGACACCTACGCAAAGTTCACCGCCGAGCCCTTTGAAACGGGCTACGGCTACACCATTGGCAACTCGCTGCGGCGCGTGCTGTTGTCCTCCCTCGAGGGGGCGGCCATCACTTCGGTCAAGATTGACGGGGCGATGCACGAATTCACCACCATTGACGGGGTGGTCGAGGATGTCACCGACATCGTGCTCAATCTCAAGAAGATCAAATTCCGGGCGCACTCCCGCGACCCCCAGATAGTGCTGCTGTCCGTCAATCGGGAGGGCCCGGTGACCGCCGCGGACATCCAGCTCAATCAAAACCTTGAGCTGGTCAACCCCGACCAGTTGATCTGCACCCTCGACCGCAAGAAAAAGTTCGAGATGGAATTGGAGGTCAAGGTGGGTCGCGGCTTCTGCCCGGGCGACGAAAACAAAAAACCCGACCAACCCATCGGGGTTATCGCCATTGACTCGCTGTTCTCTCCGGTCACCCGCGTTCGCTACCAGGTTGAGGCCGCCCGGGTGGGGCAGAAAACCGATTACGATCGCCTGATCCTGGAAATCTGGACCGACGGACGTGTGGCGCCGGACGAAGCCCTGGTCCAGGCCGCCGCCATCCTCCAACGTCATCTCGACGTCTTTGTGGGCTATGACAAGAACGCCGTCGAGTTCGAGGAGGAGGAAAACAAACAGGACGAAGAACGGGCGCGCCTGCGCAAGCTTTACAACATGAGCGTGAACGAGATCGAACTCTCAGTGCGCGCGGCCAACTGCCTCAACAACGCGAACATCACCACCGTGGGGCAGCTGGCCATGAAGACCGAGAGCGAAATGCTCAAGTACCGCAACTTCGGCAAGAAGTCCCTCAACGAGATCAAGGAGAAACTGGCCGCCCTGGGGCTGACCCTGGGCATGAAGATTGATCCTTCGCTGTTGGAACCGCCCAAGGAACCGTCCAAAAGGCCTGAGGCCGTCTGACCGCCCATGCGCCACCGCAAACGCACCGCCAAGCTCGGCCGCACCAGCGAGCATCGCAACCGCATGCTCGCCAGCCTGGTGTGCAGCCTGATCAAGCATCGTCGCATCACCACCACCCTGGCCAAGGCTCGCGCCGCCCGCCCCGTGGCGGAAAAAATGGTGACCCTTGCCAAAAAGGGCACCCTGCATCATCGCCGCCTCGCGCTGGCGCGCCTGTACCAGGACAAGGAGGCGCTCCGCATCCTCTTCCGGGAAATCGCGCCGGCCAATCGCAACCGCCCCGGCGGCTACACGCGCATCCTGAAACTCATGTCCCGGCGTCGTGGCGACGCCGCCCAGATGGCCATTCTCGAGTTCGTGGAGTCCACGCTGCCGGCCGGAACCGTCCAGACGCCGGCTGCCGCCACCTCTGTCGCCGCCCCGGCGGAAACGGCGCCGGCCAGCACGAAATAATCGCCGCATACCCCCGCGCGGCTGCTCACTTCCTGAACATTCCAGCAGACCCGGCCCCAGGCGGGCCTTTTGGCCAAAAAGGCCCGGCTGAATGACCAGTCTGCCGGACTCGGGCGGGGGTAAGGTTACGGCCGCGAATCCACCCACCAGTGCCGCTCCCGCACCAGTCGGACGATCAGCCCCGCGTCCGCAGCCGGAAAGTCGTAGCGGGTCAATTCCTCGGCCGTGACCCAAGCGAAGGCCTGGCAGCCGACCGCGCGCGGTTGGCCCGCCCGCAGCCGGCAGCGATAGAAATGCAGGCGCACGTGGCGCTCGGGATAGGCGTGCTCAACGATGGCCACCCGATCGTTCACTTCCACCTCGATGGCCAGCTCCTCGCGCAATTCGCGTTGCAGACAGGCGGCGGCGGATTCGCCGGGCTCGATCTTGCCGCCGGGAAATTCCCACAACCCGCCCAGGTGGTCGCCCGCGCGGCGCTGGCTCAGCAGGAGGCGTCCGCGGTGAAACACCAAGCCCGCAGCCACGGCCATGGTCTCGCGCTGGGTTGGGCCTGCCATGAGCATCCCGCGGCCGGGCTCAGCGGCCGACGCTCTTGTACACCCAGCCCAGTCGTTCCATTTCGCGCGGATCGAACAGGTTGCGCCCGTCAAACAGGATCGGGTGGGTCATGCTGCGGCGGGCGCGCTCCAGATCGAGTTCCTTGAACTCGGGCCATTCAGTGGCCACCACCAGCGCGTCGCAACCTTCCGCCACCGCGTCGCGCTCGGTTATGTATTCCACGTTCGGTCCCGGGGGCAGCACCGCGCGGGCTTTCTCCATCGCCCGTGGATCGTGCACGCGCAGCCGGGCGCCTTCGCGCAGCAGCCGGTGGCACAGCTCGATGGCCGGGGACATGCGCACGTCGTCAGTGTTTTGTTTGAAGGCCAGTCCCAGCACGCCCAGCCGTTTGTCTTTCAGCACCCAGAGCGTGTCGCTGATCTTGCGCACGAAGCGGTCCATCTGCTGGGCGTTGATGCGCTGGACCTCCTTCAGCAGGCCGAAGTCGTAGCCCAGTTGTTCCGCGATCTTGATGAAGGCACTCAGGTCCTTGGGGAAACAGCTCCCGCCAAAGCCGATGCCGGCGTCCAGAAACCGCCGGCCAATGCGCTTGTCCAGGCCGATGCCGTTGGCCACCTCCTGCACATTGGCTCCGGACGCCTCGCAAATCACCGAGATGGCGTTGATGTACGAGATTTTCAGGGCCAGGAACGAGTTGGCCGCGTGCTTGATCAATTCCGCCGAGTTGATGTCCGTGACCAGCATCGGCGCGTCAATCGGGGCGTAAATCTCCCGCATGGCCGGCACGGGCCGCGGGCTGCTCACGCCGATGACAATCCGGTCCGGTCGGAGAAAGTCCTCGATGGCAAAGCCCTCGCGCAGGAACTCCGGGTTGCTGACCACGTCGAACTCCACCCGCGCGCGGTTGTAGCGGCGGATGGTTTCCGCCACCTTTTCCCCGGTTTTGACCGGCACGGTGCTCTTGTCCACCACGATCCGGTAGCGGGTAAGGCAGCCGGCAATCTCCCGGGCCACGCCCTCGATGAAGCTGAGGTCCACGCTGCCGTCGGGCAGGGGCGGGGTGGGCACGGCAATGAAGATCACCTCCGAGCGTTCCACTCCCTCGGTGACGCGGTCGGTGAAGTCCAACCGACCCGCGTCCACGTTCCGCGCCACCAGTTCCTCCAAGCCGGGCTCGTAAATCGGGATGCCCCCCGACCGCAGCAGGCGCACCTTGGCAACGTCGTTGTCCACGCAAATCACCCGGTGGCCGATGTCGGCCAGGCAGGCGCCCGTGACCAACCCCACGTAGCCGGTACCAATGATGGCAATGTTCATGCCGCTGAAAACGTCCGTCATTCCCCGGGATTACCGCCGCGCGCCGCCGCTACCGGCCCGGAGGACCGGCGGAAGCTTCGGGCGTGTTGGTGGGCGTGGGTGGCAAGGGCGCGGGAGCATCGCCTGTGCCGACGGATGACCGGGTGGGCGTGGCGGGTGGGGTGGGCGGCGCCAGCTCCGGATGCTGCCGCAGCAGCACCTCGCGCTTGACCGAGGCTTCCATCGTCGCGCGGCCGGCGGTGCGATCGGCAGCCAGACTGTCATAAAGCTTCAGCGCTTCGGTGTACTGCCCCTTGGACTCAAGCAGGGCAGCCATGGCCAGCCGGGCGCGTCTGGCGGCCGGTTCCTCGGGATAGCGGCTGACCACCTGTTGGTAGGCGGCCAGCGCGGCGTCGGTTTGGTCTTGCGCGTCGAGACAGGCGGCGACGCCCAGGGCGGCCATGGGCGCCAACAGGCCGCTGGTGTCCCGGGCGGCCACGGCTTCAAAGCGGACTCGGGCTTCCTCGTAGCGGCCCGCTTGGAACAGCTCGCCGGCGGCCAGAAACAGGGCGCGCACGGCCGTGGGCAGATCCCCGTGTTCTTCAGCCAGACGCACCAGAGCTTCCGGGGCGGCCCCCTGGTTTGTTTCCGCGCGAGCGGACGGGGTGACGGACAGCAGATCATGATTGGCCTGCAACACCGTCTGGCTGCGGTACCAGGTGTAAATGTACCCGGCGATGATCAACATCAGCAGAGCAATCCCGACGCCGATGACGAAGCGGCGATGCAGTTCAAACCAGGCCAGGGCCTCGTAAAGCCAGGTGGATTCTTGTTTCTCCGGCTGCATGTAAAGCGGGCATTGTTTGAGGGGGGAGGCGAAAGGCAAGTAGGAAATCCCGTGGCAACGGCTGGCAGACGCATCCCGGCTTTGATCCTTCGGAGCAACGCGGGCACGGGCCTACGCCGGAGCTGGTCCGGCCACCGGCGGCTGACCCGCTTGCCTTCCCCCGTCTTCGGACAGTGATTGTCCCGGAAACCTTTCGCTCTCTAGGTTCAGCGAGTCTCCTTGCCTCAATCCCGCTGATACCTGGCCCTGTTTGAGTGCCGACTGAGACGGTTTTCTGGGAAGCATCCGCCCCTTGGGCTGCGAGGGCCCGGGCGTGTCGGGCGCCCGGCGCATCGCAACGCGGACTTGGCCGTCGGCGCCCGGCATCCTACACTGGGTCGCACACCCCGTTATGAATGCGCCCGTACGTGTCGGCTTGATCGGTTCCCGGTTTGTTTCCACCATTCATGCCGAGTCACTTCGGCGCTGTGCCGCCGCGGAGTTGGTCGGCGTGGCTTCGCCCACTCCCGGGCATGCGGCCGCTCTGGCGCAGCGCTTTGGCATCCCACGCCATTTCACCGATTATCACGAGCTGTTGGCGTTGCCCGAACTGGACCTGGTGGTGGTGGGCGTGCCCAACCACCTGCACTGTCCCATTGCCCTGGACGCCGCCGCGGCCGGCAAGCACATCGTCATGGAGAAGCCCCTGTGCCTGAATCTGGCCGAGGCCGATCGCATGATCGCCGCCGCGCGCGCCGCCGGTGTGAAGCTCATGTACGCAGAGGAGTTGTGCTTCGCCCCCAAGTACGTCCGCCTCAAACAGCTTCTGGACGGCGGTGCGCTGGGTCGTCCCACCCTGCTCAAACAGTCCGAAAAACACGACGGCCCCCACGCCGCGCACTTCTGGGACGTGGAGCGCTCCGGCGGGGGCGTGACCATGGACATGGGCTGCCACGCCATCCAGTTCTTCCGCTGGATGCTCAACGGCGCGCGCATCACCTCCGTGTACGCCCAGATGAGCACGCTGGTGCACGGCGACAAAACCCGCGGCGACGACAACGCGCTGCTGATCCTCGAATTCGAAAACGGAACCGTGGCCCTGGCCGAGGAAAGCTGGACCAAACTCGGCGGCATGGACGACCGCGCCGAGGTCCACGGCTCCAAGGGCGTGGCCTACGCCGACCTGCTGCACGGCAACGCCATCGAAACCTACAGCCTGGAGGGCTACGACTACGCGGTAGAAAAGGCCGGTTCCACCAAGGGCTGGTCCTTCGCCATCTACGAGGAGGCTTGGAACTACGGGTTCCCCCAGGAAATGGCCCATTTCGTGGATTGCGTCCGGTACGATCACCCGCCGCAAGTGACCGGCGAGGATGGCCGGGTGGTGCTCGAGGTGATCTTCGCCGCCTATGAATCCGCGCGCACCGGACGCAAGGTGACCCTCCCGTTCACCACCGACGCTGCTCGCCCGATTGACCTGTGGCGGCCGGTCCCGAGTTGACGTGCTCTTCGCAGGGGACTCGCGCGCTCCATCAGGGCGCGATCCAGAACAAATGGTAGGCTCCGAAGGTTTCGGTGCGCGCGGCCAGCGTGCGCGTGGCGCTCACCACCGCCGGAGCGGCCCGGGGTGGCAGCAGCACGTAGCGCACCCCCTGCCGGCGCAGGTCTTCCAGCCATTCCTCCGGTGCCATTTCTCCGGCCATCAGAGCGGAGTACCGGGCGCGTTGCTCGGCGTGGTCCGGCGTTAAAAACCAGTGGCCGGCCACCACCCGGTGCGGCGTGTTGCCGGGGATCAGCGTGCCCAGATAGGGGGAGGTGTACACGGCCGCGGGCGGTTCCCGGGCCAGGACTTCGAGGGCCTCCCGCACCGGGACAGGAAATGGCCGATTGAGCGTCAGCCGCGTGCTGCGCCAGGTGACCGCCGGCGCGGATTGGAAGGTCAGGGCCACGACCAGCGCCGCGCCCAGTTGTCGGGAGATCGGCGCGGATTCGTTGCCAAAAACCTCCAGCAGCCGGTCCAGGGCGGGCGCGGCCAGCACCGCCAACGGCAAATGCAGCAAGAACACGAAGTGATACCCCCTGGTCCACGGCGAGCTGTGTAACAGGGCCACCACGCCTGCCCACACCAGCAACTCGCGCGTGCCGTGCCAGCCGGCCTGATGGCGCAGCCGGGCGCCCCACACGGCCAGGACGCCCGTGGCGCCGAGCGTTAACGGATACCACAACATTGACAACCCGTGCGGACCGAAAAAACGGCGGGCCGTGGCGTGAAACACCGCGTCCTGATTCTGCCACAGCGAAAATCCGGCCAGTGCTCCGGCCGCCAGACACAAGCCGGCGCCCATCCGCAGCGCTCCCGCGCGCTCCGCCTCGTTTGCCAGCCGCGCCGCCAGTACCCCGCCGCTGATGGCCAACACCCCCAACCCCGAGTACGGATGCACCCCAAATGTGAGCATGGTCCAAACCGCCACCCGGACCGCCTCGCACCGGCCCGGACCGGAAGCGAACGTCCGGCCCGCCGTTTTTGTCCCTTTTGGAACCGGCGCAGCCGTCGGTTTCAAGATGGGCCGCAGGGCCAACTGGGCCAGCGTGAGTCCTGCCACCCACAGGGGATTGTACAGCGCGGCAAAGGTGTTCCAGCCGTAATCATCCGAGAGGGCCTCGAAAAGCGCGCGATGCCAGCGCTCGGGCCACCAGCTTAACGTGGCGTACACCAAAATCTCCGCCCCGCCCGAAAAAGCCAGCAGTCCCGCGGCCAACAGACGCTCCCGGCGTTCGGGTAGAAAGTCCCCCGCCAGACGCCAGAACACGGCAAAAAAGGCGAAGATCAACGGCAGCCGCGCCAGCTCCAGCGCCCAGAATGGGTCCAGCCCGGTCAGCCGGCACACCCATCCCAGCAGACTGAACAGCGGCAGGAAGTAACGGCCATCCTGCGGCAGCGTGGTATGGGGGGTGAACAACAACCACTGGCCGGTTTCCGCCGCCTGGCGGATGAACCCCACGTAGGCTGACCAATCTATGGGGTTGTACCCGATGGGCGGGTAGTACGAATCGGGCGGAGGCGTGGCCACCCGCGTGGCGAGAAAAGGAACCGCCCGTAGTGTTCCCACCGCCAGCGGGATCAGCCAGTATGCGGCCGGCGGACCCTCTCCGGACCTAAAACGATTCATCAACGGGACGCGCCGACTCATGCGGAGGGCGTGGATCCATCCGGCGATTCCGACTCACAATCCCCCGCCTGCGCGATACGGGTAACGCAGGTATCAGGTGGCATCGGACTCGTTGGCGTTTTGCAAGTTGACCGGGGCCCCCGTGGTTGCACGCGCCCCGTACCTGCTCAGGGCGGTTTGTTGGGGAAAGGAGCGGCGTGACGGAAGCGGGGTGGTTTGCATGACCTTGCAGTAGCACGCCAGAACCGCAACTTCAACGCAGGTCCGCGGTGCAGGTGTTTCACTCCGCAGATCGGCCGGTGCGCTGCGGTGGGGGTGTGATTCTGGCGAGCACAGGATTGCTGGTTCCTGTTTTTTGTTTGGAGTTCGCGGGTTCAGCCTGACCAGGCGGCTGGAAGCCGCTCCCCTCGGCGCGCTCGGAGAGCGCGCCCTACCAAGTCCGGTTGCCCCATTGCCGGTAGGGCGGGTTGTCTCAGCCCGCCGCGAGTTTTTGCAAGGCTGATGCGAGGGCACGAAGAAAAGGAGGCATCGAGCAAAACGCAAACCCATGGCGCGTGCCTCCTGGTCGGTGGGAAGCTGCCTTCCGCGGCCGCCCGGAGGCGGGGATTCACCGCGATACTACCTGGTTGCCGGCTGCCGGCCACTGCTCCGCTTGGACCGTGGTCAGTGGAAGCGCCCGGTCCAAAAGGAAACCCAAGCCAGCAAGCGACCGCGAACCGGGATTCCCGATTGCCCGATGACCGGCGCGCCGGTAGGCTGCCGCGCGCTGGCTTTTCCCGGAAACGCCCACCACGTGCACGCGGTGGACCTTCAACCGGTTGGTCAGCCATGGCCCGAAACAATTGACATGGAATTGCGCAAAGCCGTCATCACCGCCGCCGGTCCCAATGAGCGTCATCTGCCCCTGCAAACGCTGGTGGACCGCGACGGGCAAACCAAAACCGCCCTGGCCATCCTGCTGGAAGAATTGGCCGCCGCACGCATCGAGGAAGCCTGCGTGGTGATCGCGCCGGGCGATGAGGCCGCGTACGCCGCCGCCGCGGCCGGGCCGCTGGGCGGGCGGTTGCGACAGGTGGTTCAATCGGAGCCGCGCGGTTACGGCCACGCAGTCTGGTGCGCGCGGGAATTTGTGGGCAACCAGCCCTTTTTGCTGCTGGTGGGGGATCACCTCTATGTGCACGGTCCGGGCGCTCGGCGCTGCGCCCAGCAACTGGTGGAGGTCGCGGTGGCGGAGAATACCGCCGTCTCGGCGGTTCAGGCCACTCACGAAAGCAAGCTCCCGTACTACGGCGCGGTGGGCGGACGCCTGGTCAGCGGTCGCCGCGGGCTGTACCAGGTGACCGAGGTGATCGAGAAGCCCACTCCCACCGAGGCCGAACAGCGGCTGGTCGTGCCCGGTCTGCGGGCGGGGTTTTATCTCTGCTTTTTCGGGATGCATGTGTTGACCCCGGCGGTGTTTGACCTGCTTGAGGCGGCGCAGAAACGCCTGGCGCCCGGCGAGTCGCTGCAACTGAGCCCCGCCCTAGCCGCGCTGGCGCGGCAGGAAAAATACCTGGCCGCGGAGCTGTCCGGGCGTCGGTATGACATTGGCGCCCGTTACGGGTTGCTGACCGCGCAACTGGCGCTCGCCCTGGAAGGCCGGGACCGCGAAGAGGTCCTGGCCACGCTCTTGGAACTGCTGGCCGGCCGCACCCGCTGATTGCCCGCCATGAGCCGCCTGTTGCCGTTGATTACCGGACCGGACCCGGAGACCCGTAATCGCCCGCTGGACGCGGTCTGCGCCGGGCTGGACGTGGCCGGATTGCTGGAGGAATGCGCCGCGTTGGAAGCCTTCCGCCGCCGGAGCGAGAACCTGTACGAACGGGTGCGCGCGTTGTTTTTTCTCTACGCGATTCACCGGTTTCATCTGCCCGACCGGCTGCGGGCCGCGGGCGGGGAGTCGGCGCGTCTGGGGCGAGGGTTGATTCCTTTTGCCGGCTACGAGCACCTGTTGAACCGGCGATTTGAGGAGGCCATCGAGCAGTTTCTGACCTGCCAGCAACGGGAAGGGCCCGGCGACGGGATTTCCAGCGCGCTGGCAGCGGCGTACTACCGACTGGGATTCCAAACCCTGGCGGATCAGGTGCGCCGCAGTGTGCGTTCAGTGCGCGGCAACCAGTGGATGTTCCGCATGGGCCATCCGCTGGATCATCCCCTGCGGTTGCGCCCGGAGCTGCTGCGCCGCGCGCCCGACGGGACGTATCCCATCCTGCGCGAATGCACCCCGGTGCGGATGGACCTCACCCACTGCGGGTGGAGCGACATTTTCTTTCTGGGCATGGACTACCCGGAAGGGGCGAAAGTGCTAAACATCTCGATTGACCTGGGCGTTCACGGGCGCGACGCGGCGCCGCGCCCGCCGGTGGAGGTCTGCCTGCGGGTGCTGGATGAACCGATCTTGCGGTTGACGAGCGTGGACCTGGGCTGCACCGCGGACATTACCTCACTGGCGGAGGTCTTTGACTTCGCGCGCGACTACCTGGGGTTGCTGAAGGCCGCGGTCATCGCCAGCGGTCTGGTGCCCCCCGGCATCGAGGGCAGCGGCCATGAACTGGCGGAGCTGCTGGGCCGCCTCGGCGGGCCGGGGCGCGGCTTGGAAATCGTCAGCCGTGTCAACGACATCCCCAAGGGCTCGCGCCTGGCGGTGTCCACCAGCCTGCTGGCGGCTCTGGTGTCCGTGTGCATGCGCGCGACCGGCCAGGCGGCGTCGCTCACCGGGGCCCTGGAGGAACCGGAGCGTCGGTTGGTGCTGGCGCGCGCGCTGTTGGGCGAGTGGCTCGGTGGCAGCGGCGGCGGCTGGCAGGATTCCGGCGGCGTCTGGCCGGGCATCAAGCTGATCGAGGGCGCGCTGGCCACCGAGGCCGATCCTGAGTGGGGTATCAGCCGCGGCCGGCTCCTGCCCACTCACCGCATTCTGGGCGAGGCGGACGCGCCCGCCGAGGCGCGGCGCAAACTGCAGGACAGCCTGGTGCTCGTGCACGGGGGCATGGCCCAGAACGTGGGGCCCATCCTCGAGATGGTTACCGAAAAATATCTCTTGCGGTGCGAGCCGGAATGGCGCGCGCGCCTAAGCATGCTGGGCATCCTGCGGGAAATTCTGGACGCCCTGCGGCGGGCGGACGTGGCCGCTATTGGCGCGGCCACCACCCGCAACTTTTACGAGCCCATTCAGACCATCATACCCTGGGCCACGAATTATTTCACCGAGACGCTCATCGCGCGCGCCCGCGCGGCCTTCGGGCCGGCTTTCTGGGGGTTCTGGATGCTGGGGGGTATGAGCGGGGGCGGTATGGGGTTCATCGTCGCCCCCGAGCGCAAGACCGAGGCACAGGCGCGGTTGCTCGAGCTCATGCGCGCCACCAAGCGCGAGCTGGAGCACGCCCTGCCCTTTGCGATGGAGCCGGTGGTGTACGACTTCGCCATCAACGAGCGCGGCACCTGGGCCGAATTGCTCACCGGCCCCGAGGCGCTCATGCCGCCGGGCTACTACGCGCTGACCGTGCCGGCGCTGCTGCGTCGCGACCGACAGAGCCTGCCCGCGTCCCGTCGGGCGGAGCTGGACAAGGTGGGCGCGGCCTGCCGCACCCGCCCGGAATGGCGGGGGCTGGTGCAAACCTTCTTTGACACGCTGTTGCCCCGCGCGCGGGACGAGGGCGGCGACGGACGTTCGTTGAACGAGGTGCTGGCCGAACTGGGGTTTGACCGCGCCCAGCACGAGCAAATCCGCAGCGACCTCAAGGCGGGCCGCATCGGTCTGGCCCAAAACCGCCTGCCGCCCAGCGCGGTGATCGAAGACGTGGATCCGCAAGAGGTGACCGACGCTACCTCCTGGCCGCCGGGGCCGGAGTATGCCGCTCGCGGAGCCCGGGGCGCGGTGGCGCGTGAGGTGGACGAGTGTTACGCGCTGGGGATGGAGGCGCTGCGCCGGGGCGAGGTGGCGGTGCTGACGCTGGCCGCGGGGGCCGGTTCGCGGTGGACCCAGGGCGCGGGGGTGGTGAAGGCGCTGCATCCGTTCTGCCGGCTGGCCGGCCGGCACCGGACCTTTCTCGAGACCCATCTGGCCAAGAGCCGGCGGGTGTCGCGGCTGGCGGGCACGGGGTTGCCGCACCTGGTGTCCACCAGCTACCTGACCCATGAGCCGATTGCCGAGTGGCTCCAGCGCCATCGCAATTACGGCTACGAGGGACCGGTGCGGTTGTCGCCGGGCCGGGCCATCGGTCTGCGGCTGGTGCCGACCGAACGCGACCTGCGCTTCATGTGGGAAGAGATGCCCCAGCAGGTGCTCGACGAACAGCAACAAAAGGTGCGCGAGAGCCTGCGCCAGGCGCTCATCGGCTGGGCGCGCAGTGTGGGCGAGGCATCCGACTACACGGACAACGTGCCGCTCCAATGTTTGCACCCGGTGGGACACTGGTACGAGGTGCCCAACCTGCTGCGCAACGGGGTGCTGGCCCGCCTCCTGGCCGAGCGACCACAGTTGAAGTATCTGATGCTCCACAACATTGACACCGTGGGCGCGGACGTTCATCCGGCTCTGCTCGGACAGCACCTGCGCAGCGGCGCCGGGCTGACCTTTGAAGTCATCACCCGCCGACTCGAGGACCGCGGCGGCGGACTGGCGCGCGTCAACGGCCGCGTGCGCCTGGTCGAGGGGCTGGCCATGCCGCGCGAGGAGGACGAGTTCCGGCTCAGTTTCTACAACACCAACACCTGTTGGATCAGCCTGGACCCGCTGTTGGCGGTGTTTGGTCTGACCCGAACGGATTTGAGTGACGAGGCAAAAGTGCTGGCGGGCATCCGCGCCGTGGCCGCCCGCATGCCCACTTACATTACCCTCAAGGAGGTCAAAAAACGCTGGGGACACGGGCAGGAGGACGTGTTTCCCATCACCCAGTTCGAGAAGCTCTGGGTGGACATGACCACCCTGCCGGAGCTGGAAAGCCGCTTTGTCGTGGTGCCCCGCCTGCGCGGGCAGCAGCTCAAGGACCCCGCCCAACTGGACGGCTGGCTGCGCGACGGCTCGGCGGCGTACGTGGAGCAATTGGGGGAATGGGATTGAACCTCCGCGCAATCCAAGACCGGCGGGTGTCCTCCGCGGTCTGAAGAAGCGAGCGGCGCTGGGGACCTTCCACCCATGACTCCCACCTTTCCGTTTCTGATGATGCCGGCCTGCGCGGTGTTTTACTACCGGCGGGGCGAATCGGAGTATTCGTCCGGCTGGCTGCTGGCGGTGGTGAGCCTGACGCTCTGGCTGGGCGCGGTGTATTTGCTCGGCTTTGGCTGGCCGGGTTGCTTGGCGGTCCAGGGCGGATGGTTTGGGGTGCTGTACCTGTGGAACCTGTGGCGGAGTCCGATCAAATAGGAAAGCCCGAGGTCCCGCCCGCCGCATGAGCGCCCGCGCCCCCACCCTTGGCTTCATCTTCGTCACGGTCTTCCTGGATGTGCTGGGGGTCGGGCTGATCATCCCGGTGCTGCCCAAGCTGGTGGAAAGCTTCCAGTCCGGTGACGTCTCGGCCGCCTCGCACACGGTCGGGATTCTGGCGGCGCTGTACTCGCTCATGCAGTTCGTTTTCGCGCCGGTGCTGGGCAATCTCTCGGACCGCTTCGGCCGGCGGCCGGTCATCCTCGGCTCGTTGTTTGGCTCGGGTCTGGACTACCTGTTGCTGGCATGGGCGCCGACGCTCGGCTGGCTGTACCTGGGCCGGATCATCGCGGGGATCACCGGCGCCAACTTCACCGCCGCCAGCGCGTACATCGCGGACCTCTCACCGCCGGAAAAGCGCGGCGCGAATTTTGGAATCATCGGCGCGGCGTTCGGTCTGGGGTTCATCGCTGGTCCGGCGTTGGGCGGGTTGCTGGGGCAGGAGAACCTGCGGCTGCCGTTCTTGGTCGCGGCGGGGCTCACGCTGCTGAACTGGCTGTACGGGTTGCTCATCCTGCCCGAGTCGCTGAAGCCGGAGCACCGGCGGCGCTTCGTGTGGTCGCGGGCCAATCCGCTGGGTTCCTTCCTGGCGCTCCGGACCTACCCGCTGGTGCTCGGGCTAGCGGTGACGTTCTTCCTGATCCACACCGCGCACAACATGCTCCACACCACCTGGGTCCTGTACACCGGCTACCGGTACGACTGGACGCCGCGGCAGGTGGGCGTGTCGCTCGCGGTCGTGGGGGTGATGGCGGCGCTGGTGCAAGGGCTGCTCGCGCGCCGGCTGATCCCGGCCCTGGGCGAGCGCCGGGCGCTGTTGCTGGGGCTGGGCATCAGCGTGCTGGCGATGACCGGGTACGGGCTCGCGCCCAACGGCACGGTGGTCTATGGGGTGCTGGTGTTTGGAGCGTTCGGCGGACTGGCCGGCCCGGCGGCGCAAGGGCTGGTCTCGCGCATTGTGGGTGCGGACGAACAAGGCGCCGTGCAAGGCGCGTTGTCCAGCCTGGCCAGTGTGGCGGGCATCCTGGGGCCGCCGGTAGGGGCGGGCGTGTTCGGGTATTTCATCGGTCCGCGGACACCAGTTCACCTGCCGGGCGCGGCATTTTTTCTGGCGGGTTTGCTGGTGGCTTTGGCGCTGGGCTGGGCCTGGCGGGTGTTGCGGCGCCGGCGGGGGCGGGCGGGTGATTAGGAATCCAGTTGCGGTCTGACGCCCATTACAACTAAATCTTCGCCAGCCCGGACGGAATGGTCCGGGCCTTTGCACAATCACGAACTCGAAAACGCACATGTCCATGCTCGACACGATCACGAAACAACTTGGCGACAGGGCCGAATACCTCCTGGGCTTCAAGTCCCCCAAGATTCCCAAGGAGCGTCTTCACCTGCCCGGGCCCGACTTTGTGGACCGCGTCTTCGCGCCGTCCGACCGCAACAACCGCGTGCTGGCCAATCTGCACCGGTTGTTCCACACCGGCCGCCTGGCCGGCACCGGGTATCTGAGCATCCTGCCCGTGGATCAGGGCATCGAGCACTCGGCCGGCGCGAGTTTCGCCCGGAACCCGGACTACTTCGATCCCGAGAACATCGTGAAACTGGCGATCGAGGGGGGCTGCAACGCGGTGGCCTCGACCTTCGGGGTGCTGGGGATGGTGGCCCGCCGGTACGCGCACAAAATTCCGTTCATCGTCAAGATCAACCACAACGAGCTGCTCACCTATCCCAACAAGTTCGACCAGATTCTCTTCGGCACCATCCGCCAGTGCGTGGACATGGGCGCGGCGGCGGTGGGCGCCACCATTTACTTCGGCTCCCCGGAGAGCGGGCGGCAGATCGTGGAAATTAGCCAGGCCTTTGCCCTGGCGCACGAGCACGGGTTGGCCACGGTGCTGTGGTGCTACCTGCGCAACAGCTCGCTGCGCAAGGACCGGGATTATCACGTGTCCGCCGACCTCACCGGGCAGGCCAATCACCTGGGCGTGACCCTGCAGGCGGACATCATCAAGCAAAAGCTCCCGGAGAACAACGGCGGTTACAAGGCGCTCAACGCCGAAAAACCCTACGGCAAGTACGACGAACGCATGTACACCGAACTGTGCTGCGACCACCCCATTGATCTCTGCCGCTACCAGGTGGCCAACTGTTACATGGGCCGCGCCGGCCTCATCAACTCCGGCGGCGAATCCAAGGGCGCGGGCGACCTGGCCGCCGCCGTGGCCACGGCGGTGATCAACAAACGGGCCGGCGGCATGGGCTTGATCTCCGGCCGCAAGGCCTTCCAGCGGCCGCTGGCCGATGGCGTGGCCCTCCTCCACGCCATCCAGGATGTGTACCTGTGCCCGGAGATCACCGTGGCCTGATCGGACCTGTTCCGTTTTCCGTCAGCCCCCGCCTTCCCCGGCGGGGGCTTTTTTCTCGGGCGATTCCGCGGCCGGCAGCGCCGGGGTCGGGCGGGCGGCGGCGTCCCGGCTCACGTTGCGCAAGATCAGCAGCGAGGGGCCCTGGCGGCGCCAGATGTTCGTCAAAAAGTCCGGTGCGGCGAAGGCCGGATGCGGATGGGAACCGAGCACGAGGTCCAGATCGCCGTCGCCGTCCAGGTCGCCCGCGTCCATCACCAACCAGCGGCCGGCGATGCACTCCCGGAAGGTGTACGGGGCAAACTTGAGCCCGCCCAGGTTGCGCAGCAGCACGAAACTCTCGCGCGGGGCGTTCACGTAGTCCGGGAAGTACGAAATCGCGGCGATGTCCGGGTGGCTGTCTCCGTCAAAGTCCCGGGCCAGGGCGCGGTAGGCGCCGTTGAGCGGGAACAGGAAGTGCTCCTCGTATTCCTTCGGCCCTTTGGCCAGGTACAGCCACACGCCGTGATATTTCTTGGTGGGGCTCTCGTATTCGCCGTTATCGCCGTTGGTTACCAGAAAATCCAGCCGGCCGTCGCGGTTGAAATCCACCACCTCCATGAAGGAGTACCCGTACACGGGGGGCTTCTGAAAAATGGTATCGCCGGTGAAATTGCCGCGGCCGTCGCCGTAGAGGATGATCAGCGATTCGAGGTGCTGGGCGAACAACACCGCCAGGTCCAGGTGGTCGTCGCCGTCGAAATCGCGCGCCGCGCAGTACAGGGCGCCGGTCTCGTGGGACAACACGTGCTCGCGGTATCGGCCCTCGCCGAGGTTTTCAAACCAGGAGAACCGCCCGGTCAGGTTGCCAAACATGCACAGGGCGAAATCCGGCCGCCCGTCGCCGCTGAAATCGGCAAACTCCGCCTGCACCGACCGGGGCAGCTCCGCAAGGATCACTTGCCGGTCGCCAAAGCCCTCGCCCTGGCGGGGGAAAAACAGCAGCTCCGCCCGGTAAATCTCCGAGGGGATGAAACTGCCCAGCCCCGTCACGTAAATCCCGGCTTCCGTTTCCACCAGGTCCACCGGCACATTGCCAACTTCCAGGCGGCCCACCGGCACGCCGTTCTCATCCAGAATGAACAGGGCTTTCAAGTGGTCGTCTCCCAGAAAAATCTGCCTCCGGGACGGACTGATTTTCACCAGGGTGGTGGACGGCTTCGGCGTCCGGAAACGCGGCGGCTCGGCGCGAAAGCCGGGCAGCCCGATGACAATCTCGGGACGGGGGTCCTGGGGGAGCGGGGCCTCCGGGGCGTTCTCCAGGTAGTAGCGCTCGATGGCCGGCCACCATTCGACCGGGACCAGGGGCCGGTCCGTGTAGATCTTGCGGGCCCGGATGAGATCGCCCTCGGGGGAGCTGCCATAATCGGGTTTGGCCACGCCCAGCCGCACGGACATGCGGGGGAGAATCTGCTCCGCCCAGTTTTTGCGGGTGAGGCTGTTCGGCTCGACGAACGCATGGCACATCGTGCACGCACGGCGCGCCACCTTTTCGCCAACAGGCATCCGTGCCTCCGCCTCGGTTTCCTCCTCGTCGTCGTACGCTATCCACGGCGCCGGCGGCTGAGATTGTCCCAGAGTGAGTAGCAGCCCCAGCACGCCCGCGGCCAGGCTCCCGGCGGGCCGGAAACCCCGCCGACGCCGGCTCGCGCGCGGGACGAGTGTGGGAGCAGGGAAACGATTCACCAGGGCATTTGGCGTGGCGCGAGGGATCAGGGCAAGCGGGAAAGCGACGCCCGTTTCCGTCGCCGGCCGGATTGCCCAACGAACCGCGGCGTACTCCGACCCGCTGAGGTCCGGATTTGGACTTGCGAACGGTGTCCGGTTGGAGTAGGTGAACCCCGTGATCGCCTTCCGGTGGTCGCCGGGTGCGCGCGTGGCGGAATTGGCAGACGCGCTAGATTCAGGTTCTAGTGGGTAACACCGTGCAGGTTCAAGTCCTGCCGCGCGCACCAATCTTTCTCCTCCATCCCGGCTGCCTGCCCCCTTGCGAACCAGACTGTTCCCGAAGATGGGGACGCGTTTCCGGGATTGAGTTTTCCCGCCGGGTGTGGCTTAAAGGGCGCATGAATCGCCGCCAATTCCTTCGTACCGGGGCGCGCTGTGCCGCCTTGGCCGCTACTGTGCGCTATCTGCCCGCGACCTTTGCCGCCGAAGCTCCGCTCCGGGTAGGGCTCATCGGCGCCGGTTGGTACGGCAAAAGCAGTCTCTTCCGTCTGCTGCAGGTGGCTCCGGCCGAGGTGGTTTCGCTGTGCGACGTGGACCAACGGATGCTCGCGGAGGCGGCGGAGCTGGTGGCCGGGCGCCAGCGCTCGCGACGCCGGCCCCGCCTGTACTCGGATTACCGTGCGATGATTGCCGAGCGGGACGTGGACGTGATGATGGTGTCCACCCCCGACCACTGGCATGCCCTGCCCGCCATAGCCGCCATGCAGGCCGGCATGGATGTGTACGTGGAAAAGCCCACGGGCGTGGATGTGATCGAAAGTCGGGCCATGGTGGTCGCGGCGCGCAAACACAACCGCGTGGTCCAGGTCAACACCCAGCGCCGCAGCACGCCCCACCTGCAGCCCGCCCGCGAGCTGCTCCAATCCGGCGCCCTGGGCAAGCTGCACAGCGTGGACATCTGCTGTTACTGGCACATGCGCAACCGGGATACCGTGCAGACCGCGCCGGACATCCCGCCGCCCGCCCACCTCGATTACGAGATGTGGACCGGCCCCGCGCCGATGCGGCCGTTTACCCGGATTCACCATCCCCGCGGCTGGCGCGCCTTCATGGAGTACGGCAACGGCATCGTGGGCGACATGTGCGTGCACATGCTCGACATGGTGCGCTGGATGCTCGACCTGGGCTGGCCCCGGACCATTACCTCCTGGGGCGGCATTCTGCACGACCGCGCCAGCCGGGCGAACATCACCGACACGCAGACGGCCGTGTTTGACTTTGACGGGTTGCCGGTGATCTGGAACCACCGCGCCTGGGGTCCGATGCCCGACCCGGATTATCCCTGGGCCGCGATCTTTCACGGGGAAAAGGGCACCCTCAAGGCCAGTGTATTCAAGTACGAATTCCTGCCCGGCGACGGTCGTCCCCGCCAGAGCGCGGAGGCGGTGCTGGAATACGACCAGTATCCCGAGGACCGCACCGAAAAGGACCTCGAGCGTCACGTGGCCTCGGCCATGCGCGCGCACTGGCGCAACTTCCTCGCCGCCCGCGAACAGCGCGGTCAGGTACGGCCCGTGGCCGACATCGAGCAGGCGCACATCTCCAGCACCTGCTGTTTCCTGGCCAACATTTCCCAGCAGCTCGGCCGCACGCTCACCTGGGATCCAAACACGCACACCTGCGTGAATGATCCCGAGGCGAACCAACGACTGCGCCGGCCCTACCGCGCGCCCTGGGTCCATCCTGAACCGGACCAGGTCTGAGTCCGGTGCCCGCCCAGCCGTTGCACGATCTCGTCAGCGAGCCGCGCGTTTCCGCGCCCGTGGCCGGGGAGGCGCCGCTGACCCTGCGGGGGGTGACATTCCGGCCCGCGCGGTTCTGCGCGCCGATGGCCGGGATCACGCATTCCGCCTTCCGCCGGTTGGTGGCGGACTTTGGCGGTGCTGGGGGACTCTTCACGGAAATGCTCTGCGCCCGCTGGCTGCGCCGCGAAGATTGGCGCCGCTCGCCCGCGCTCAAGCGCCGCCCCGAAGAGGGGCGCCTGATCTACCAACTCATGCTTACGCAGCCGGACGAAGCGGCGCCTGCCGTGGCCCGACTGGCCGAACTGCAGCCGGACGGTCTGGACCTGAACTGCGCGTGTCCGGCACCGCACATCCGGCAGTGCGGGGCGGGGGCGGAACTGTTTGCCGATGCCCCCCGCCTGGCAGCCATCCTGACGGCCTTGCGACGCGAGTGGCCGGGCCTCCTCACCGTGAAAATCCGACTGGGGCGCCCGGAGCCGGATTGGTGGACGGTATTGTGCGAACGGCTGCGGCTGTTCGCCGATGCGGGAGTGGATGCGGTGATCGTGCACCCGCGCTTTGCTGATGAGAAATTAAAGCGCCGCGCACGCCTCGAGGTGTTCCCGCGGCTGCGCGAGGTGACCCGCCTGCCGCTGCTGGCCAGCGGGGATTTGCACGGGCCGGCGGAGGTCCGGGCGCACGCCGTTCCTCTGGCCGGAGTGGCCGGCATCCTGGTGGGTCGCAGGGCGGCGGTGCAACCCTGGCGGTTCCGCGCCTGGGACGAGCCGGACTTTCGCCCCGATCCCTGGGAAGTATGGCAGCGGTTTGTCCGGTACGCGCGCGAGGATTTGCCCGAGCCAAAGGTGTTTCCCGCCGTGCAGGTTTTTACGCGGTATTTCTCCCGGAACTTCGTGTTTGGTCACCGGTTGTTTGCGGCGGCGCAGGGCGCCGCAAACAGCGCGGCCTTGGAACGGCAGGTCGCGGAGTTTTTCCACGCCGTTCCGATCTGGTGCCGCGAACCGGATCTTTCCGGTTTGGCCTGACGGCCTTCCCTCCTGCGCATGTCGGTTGCGCGCTTCCCGGTGCCGCCGCCGGCGGGTTATTCGTAGCTGACGGCGCCGGCGGGCATCGCCGACTTGCTGCGCAGGTACGCGTCGTATTCCTCGGGCGTGACTACACGCAAGACCCCGCGCATGCTGAAGTGTCCGTTGCCGCAGAGCTGCGAGCAGGTGATGAGGTAGTTGCCCACCTGGGTGGGGGTGAACCAGGTGGGACTGCTGATGCCGGGGATGGCGTCGTAGGACACCCGGAGCGGTTTCACGGCGAAGCCGTGAATGACATCCAGCGAAGTGACATGGGCAATCACCGGTTTGCCCACCGGAACCACCACTTCGCTGGCCTCCACCACGATGTCGTCCTTGCCGGCCGGGTCGGCCGGGTCAAGCCCCAGCGGGTTTTGCGAGCTGACCAGGGCGGGGTTGCCCCGGCCAAAAACCCCGTCGCTGCCCGGATAGCGGGCAATCCAGTTGAACTGCCGGCCGATGACCCGCACCACGGTGGCCTCGCTTTCCTTGGGGAAATTGCTGGCGGTGCCGGTGCGGGCGACTATGGGAATGGCCAGACCAATAAGCAGCAGGGCCTCCACGCCGGCCACACCCACTTCGGCATAGGTGGACAGGTGACCGCGCACGCCCGCGGTGCTGGCCTGCGGGTTTTTGCGCTGGCGATAGCGCCAGAGGGTGTACAGGAAAAAGGCTCCCCAGCCGACAAAGAGCACCAGCATCAGCAGATGCACAAAAAACATCAGCCGGTCCACCTCCGCGCCGTGTTCGGATGCCAGCGGGGGCAGGTGCAACAGTTTGACGATCAGGTCTTGCATGACGCGTCTTGAGCAGGCGGTTCCGGGCGGGCCACCACGGACCGATCCACCGCGGCAGCACAGGCACAGCAGCAACCGGTAAGGGGTTGAGGCGCCGCATCCGGACCGAAACTTTCTGTCCGGGCGGCGGCGGACGCCCGGCGGCCCAAGTGAACAAAAAACAGGGTCAGTCCGGTCAGCACGGCCAGCAACACCGCCAGCATGAACAGGATGCCGGCGTTCATCCCGCGGGCGAGCGCGGAGTCGGACTGGCCGAAACAGGTGGCGCAGGCCAGGGCAGGAGAGCTGCCCAGCAGGGCGATGACCGCCAAGCCGGTGAGGGGGAAGACGCGTTTCATGGCCGGTTTCAGAAGTAGCTGATGTCCCGGAGTTTTTTCAAAACCACCTTGAAGTACACGATCATCAGAAACCCGCCGGCCAGGGAGAGCAGGCCCAGAATGAACTCCAGCAGCCCGCCCCCCTGCAGACGGTCCCGTATGGCCCAGGCCCCGAAGCCGAAGCAGAGCAGGATGGTGGAAATGACAAAGACGATGTGAAAGGCCTTGAGTGACATTACTTGAAAAAGTGCCGGGCGTGGTCCACTTCCGCCAGCAGGGGGAACAACAGCAGCATGACGAAGAAAATTCCGGTCAGCGCGATGATGCTGTAGATGAGCTTGCGCTCCTCGATCAGGTGCATCAGCACCCCGGCCACCAGGGCGGCTTCTCCCGTGGCGATGAGCAACACCAGCCCCCCCTTCAGACCGGTCGGCAACGGGAGCAGGGCCAGGGTCACCATCACCACGGTGCAGGCGGCCAGCGCCAGCAGGATGACCTTGTGACGGGAGGCGGTGGCGGGCGGAACGGATTTCTTGTCGCCGGGTTCTTCCATGTTCGTTACAAGAGGTAGAGGGTGGGGAACAGGAAAATCCAGACCAGTTCGACAAAGTGCCAGTACAGACCGGTGAGCTCCACCCGGTTGGTGAAGCGTTCCGGCTCGGTGCGCCACATCCGGCTGCCCGGCCCCCACAGGTAGCCCAGTACGATGATGCCGCCGATGACATGCAGGGCGTGCAGTCCGGACATCACAAAGTAAATCGCGTGGAACGTGCTGCGCCACGGGCCGAAGGACTCCAGCTTGACCAGTTGCGCGACCTCCAGTTTCAGGGGATCGGCATGGCCGTGCGCCGCGCGGGTCTGCTGCCCCTTGGGGGCGTCCGGATAAAACACCAGCTCGGTCGGAGCGTTGGGCCCCGCGCGCAGACGGGCCAGGCTCAGGTTGACCGGATTGCCCTCCAGATGGCCGGTCATTTGGCGGCCATCCGCGGTCTGGACGAAGTAATGGGTGAATTTGCTGTGATACTCGATGGCCTTGATGCAAATGAACAGGCTGGCCAACAGCACCGTGGCCCCCTGCCACAGCTTGAACCGGGAGAAATCCCGTCCCTTGAGCGCCAGCCAGCCCATCACCACCGAGATGCTCGACAGGATGAGGATGAAGGTATTGAGGGTGCCCAAGGGGATGCTCAGTTCACGCTGGGGCCATTCCGGCGCGCCGACCCGCAGCAGGATGTACGAGGAGAACAACGCCCCGAACAACATCACCTCGGACGCCAGAAACAGCCACAGCCCGAGCTTGCCGTTGTACAGGCCCGTGTCCGGCCGGGGCTCGACCGTGTGGGGAATGAGGGTCGCTGAGTGGGCGGAGGCGTGCATGGAGTCAGTCAAGCTGCTTTTGCGGGGCCAGATCGCCAACCGAAACCCGCGCCGGGCCGCCGGGGAGCGGGTGGTCCGGCTCGTTTTGCAGCATGAAGTCGCGGCCAGGGGCGCCCGGGGTGTAATCGTAAGGTCCCCGACACACCACGGGTTCTTCCGGGAAGTTGCCGTGCGGCGGGGGCGTGGGCGTGGCCCACTCGAGAGTGGTGGCCTGCCAGGGATTATCCGATTCCACCTTCCGGCCGCGGAACAGGCTCCAGAAGAAGTTGATGATGAAGGGGACCTGCGCCAGACCCAGGAGCCAGGCGGCGTGGGAGATGCCGATGTTCAGCTTCAAACCGAGGGACAACCCGTAAGTCAGGTCCGGTCCGGCCGCGTACGTGGCCCCCCCGTCGTACATGCGTCGGTGCATGCCCTCCAGGCCCTGAATGAACATGGGCATGAAAACCAGGTTCATGAAGATCAGCGACAGGGCGAAGTGCACTTTGCCCCAAAAATCGTTCATCATCCGCCCGGTCACCTTGGGATACCAGTAGTAGATACCGGCAAACAGGGCGAAAATGGTGCCCGGCGCCACCACGTAGTGGAAGTGAGCGATGACGTAGTAGGTGTCGTGGAGCTGAATATCCGTGGCCGCCAGACCCAAGGGCAGACCCGTCAGTCCGCCAATGCCAAACATGGGCAGAAACGCCAGGGCAAACAGGGACGGAGTGTTGAACCGGATCGAGCCGCCCCACAAGGTCAGCATCAGCGTGGTCAGAATGATTACCGACGGGATTGAAATCAGCATCGTGGTGGTCTGGAAGAAGGTGCTGATCTTGGTGCCCATGCCGGTGAGGTACATGTGATGCGCCCAGACCAGGAAGGAAATGAAACCGATCGCCATGGCCGAATAGACCAGCGTGCGGTAGCCGAACAGGGGCTTGCGGGTGCTGTTGGCCAGCACTTCGGCCACGATGCCCATGGCCGGCAAAATCAACACGTACACCTCCGGGTGCGCGAGAAACCAGAACAGGTGCTGCCAGAGCAGGGGGCTGCCGCCCCCGCTCACCTCCAGCGTGCGTCCGCCCACGACCAGGCCGGTGGGCAGGAAGAACGAAGTGCCCAGCAGATTGTCGCTCAACTGCAGGAGGCCGGCCGCTTCCAGCGGCGGAAACGCCAGCAACAGAATGAAGGCCGTGACCAATTGGGCCCACACGTGAAAGGGCATGCGCATCCACCCCATGCCCCGGGCCCGCAACTGGGTGATGGTGGTGATGATGTTGATGGAGCCCAGCAGCGAACTGGTGATCAGAAACACCATCCCGATCAGCCACAAGGTCTGACCGTCTATCAAATGAACCGGGTCCGCCAGCGTCGCCAGCGGGGAGTACGAGGTCCAACCGGATTTGGCCGCGCCCCCGGGAATGAAAAAGCTCACCAGCATCACCACCCCCCCGCAGAAGTACACCCAGTAGCTCATCATGTTGAGCCGGGGGAACGCCATGTCCGGCGCGCCGATCTGCAGCGGGACCAGGTAATTGCCAAAGGCGCCCACGGCCAGCGGCACGATCGCCAAAAACACCATGATCGTCCCGTGCATGGCGCCGAACGAGTTGTACAGGTCCGGTGACATGATCCCACGCTCGGCCATGTCCGGACCCAGCACCGCCAGCAGGAGCTTGCCAAAGACAGGAATGGGTTGACCGGGGTAGGCCAACTGCCAGCGCATCAGCGCCATCAACCCGTAGCCAATGAACAGAAACACCAGCGCGGTCAGACCGTACTGGATGCCGATCACCTTGTGATCGATCGAAAAGATGTACTTCCGCCAAAATCCCAACTCGTGGGCGTGGCTCGAATCCGCGTGCTGTGTGCTAGCCATGGCGTTGAAACAGGGCGGTGGGAATGCCCTCTGGCGCGCCCGTCCGAAGGCCGTTGTTTTTCGCTTTATTTGCCGCCCGCACCGCAACAAATGTACGCAGCATCGTAGGAGCCGGCAGGCCGGGTGTCAACCGCCGGCTGAAGAAATGGATACTTTCAAGTCAACTTCATAAACAAAAAACTGCTTATTTTCTAGGAGAGCCGCAACCGGCTGTCGGTCCCGGCGTCGGAGGCGCTGAACGGCATCACTCATCGCGGGCATCCCCGGCCCAACAGTGCCGGCCGTCTCCGGAATCCTCCGCGGGGACCAAACAAAAAGGCGGCGGACACGCGCGCGGCCGCCGCCGAGGCACCGTGATCCGTCGGTCTCCGATGATTACGAACATCCCAGGCTGTCCCCGCAGCCGGGACAACGGAAACACGCCCCGTTGCGAACCGTTTCCCGGCCACAGGTCGGACAGAAGGGTGCATCGCTTTGGTTCACGAAGCTTTGCCGCTGGGGGGGGGGCTCGCCCGCAGGCTTGACGATCCCGACGGCGGCAGCTGCCCCGCTGGTTGCTGGCGCGGCGTCGCCGTTGCCGTTTTCGTCACTCACGGGCAGCTCCGGAACGGAGACGTTCACCCGTTGGCGGATTTGTTCCTGCAAATCGGGCATGGGCAGCTCCTGCTGGCCGCGGTCGGGCGCGTGCTCCTCGCGATAGCCGGGGAGGAACTGAAACGCCAGCCAGCGGAAGATGTAATCGGTGATCGAGGACGCGATGGGCACGTCCCGGTTCTTGGTGAAGCCGCTGGGCTCGAACCGCTGGTGCGAGAATTTCTTGACCAGGGCCTCCAGCGGCACCCCGTATTGCAGGGCGATGCTGGTCAGCGTGGCGATGGTGTCCATGAGCCCGCCGATGGTGGACCCCTCCTTGGCCATGGTGATGAACAGCTCGCCGGGCTGGCCATCCTCGAAGAGTCCCACGTTCAGGTAGCCCTCGTGGTTGGCGATGCTGAACTTGTGGTTGATCGCCCTGCGCACTTCGGGCAGGCGCCGGCGGAGCGGCTTGCCCACCTCGTTTTGCAGCCGGGCCACCAGCGCCTCCAGCTCCTCCACCCGTTGGGCCAGTTGGTCAGCCCGGGCGGACGCTCCCGCGGTGTCGCCCTCGCCGCGGCTGGTGTTCAGGGGCTGGCTGCGCTTGGAGCCGTCGCGGTACATCGCCACGCATTTGAGGCCCATCTTCCAGGCCTGGATGTAGGCCTCGCGGATTTCCGCCGGGGTCACGTCATGCGGGAGGTTGACGGTCTTGGAGATGGCGCCGCTGATGAACGGCTGAATGGCGGCCATCATGCGCAGATGAGCCAGGTAATGGATGCTGCGCCGGCCGCGCGCGGGACGGAACGCGCAGTCAAACACCGGCAGATGCTCGGGCCGCAGCCCGCTGGGCAGCAACGTGCCTGCCGGGACCCGGCCGGACTTGACCACGTCGTCGGTCTCGTGGGCCAGGACGTCCTCAATCGTGTCGTACCGCTGAATGTGAGCCAGGATGCGGCCCGCCTGTTCCTCGTCGTAACCCAGCCGCCGCAATGCCTCCGGCACGGTGCGGTTGACAATGGTCAGCAGGCCGCCGCCGGCCAGTTGCTTGTATTTGACCAGGGCAATGTCGGGCTCCACGCCGGTGGTGTCGCAGTCCATCATGAAGGCGATGGTGCCGGTGGGCGCCAGCACGGTGACCTGCGCGTTGCGGTAGCCCCACTGGTCGCCCGCGGACAGGGCGCGATCCCAGCACGCCCGCGCCTCGTCCTTCAGGAAGCCGAATTCGGCGCTGGGATGGATGTCCTCCACGGCTGCCCGATGCAGCCGCATGACCTCGCGCATGCTTTCGACGTTGTCCGGGCGGGCCGGGTTAGGACGGCTGGCGCACCGGGCATCGTGGTAGCCGGGGAATGGCCCCAGGAGGCGGGCCAGTTCGGCGCTTTGCTCGTAGGCGGTGCCGGTCATGATGGCGCTGATCGCGCCGGCGAGGGCGCGGGCCTCATCCGAGTCATACGGCAGCCCGTAGCTCATGATGAGCGAGCCGAGATTGGCAAAGCCGAGCCCCAAGGTGCGGAAGATGTGGGAATTTTCCGCAATTTGCTTGGTGGGATAGCTGGCGTTGTCCACCAAGATTTCCTGCGCGGTGATGAACAGGCGCACCGCGGCCTTGAACCGCTCGACGTCGAAGCGCCCGTCCTCGCGTCGAAATTTCATCAGGTTCAGCGAGGCAAGGTTGCAGGCGGTGTTGTTCAAGAACACGTATTCGCTGCAGGGGTTGGTCGAGTGGATGGGTTCGGTGCCCTTGCAGGTGTGCCATTTCTGAATGGCGCCGTCGTATTGCAGGCCGGGATCGCCGCAAATCCAGGTGCCCTCGGCGATGAGGTCCAGCAGTTTGGAGGCGTCTTTCTTTTCCAGCGGCTGGCCGGTGGTGACCGCCCGGGTCCACCACTCGCGACGCGCCGGGTCGGCGGCCGTGGCGGCCTCCATGAAGGCGTCGCTGACCCGGACCGACAGGTTTTCATTCTGGTACATCACCGAGCCGTAGGCCTCGCCGTTGAAGGAGCCATCGTAGCCCTGTTCGATGAGGGCCCAGGCCTTTTTCTCCTCGCGCATCTTGGCGGTGATGAACTCCTCGATGTCCCCGTGCCAGTCGCGCAGGGTGTTCATCTTGGCGGCGCGGCGGGTCTTGCCGCCGGACTTCACCACGTTGGCCACCTGGTCATAAACCTTGAGGAAGCTCAAGGGGCCGCTGGGCCGCCCGCCGCCGGAAAGCTTTTCCTTTGAGCTGCGGATGGGAGTGAGATCGGTGCCGGTGCCGGAGCCAAACTTGAAAAGCATGGCCTCGCTGTAGGCCAGATACATGATGCTTTCCATGTTGTCCTCGACCGACTGGATGAAGCAGGCGCTGCACTGCGGGTATTCGTACTGGGTGTCCGCGCGCCGGGCCTCGCCGGTCTTCGGATCGTAATGCCAGTTGCCCCGGTCTGATTGCCGGCCGATGCCGTATTCGTGGTACAGCCCCACGTTAAACCACACCGGGGAGTTGAACGCCCCGTACTGGTTGAGGCACAGCCAGGTCAGCTCGTCGTAGAAGACCTCCCCCTCCTCCGGGCTGAAATAACCGTCCTTCACGCCCCAGTTGGCGATGGTGCGGGTGACCCGGTGGATCAACTGGCGCACGGAATATTCGCGCTCAGACTTGGTCGGGTCGCCGTAGAAGTACTTCGAGCACACCACCTTGGTGGCCAGCTCGGACCAGAAGACGGGGACTTCCACCTTGTCCTGCTTGAAGATGACCCGACCGCTGTCGTCGGTGATTGCCGCCGTGCGCCGTTCCCACTGGACCTGGTCAAACGGCTTGACCTTGGGGTCGCTGAACACGCGCGGCACCGCCAGGCGCGGGCGGGTGGTTTTTTTGGCATGGACACGCGGTCGCGTCATACGCCGGGAGTTTCCCCGGCTGGAAGCTGCGGTCAATTGGCCAATGGGAGTGAGGTCGTCAATCATGGCAATGTCGGTTTAAGCTTCGGTTGTTGTTGCAACTTGGTCGCTGGGCGGCCAAAGATTTTCACCCTCCCGCATGGAGCACCAACCAAGCCAACAGGCTCGCGCAACCCCATATATTGGGCGGGATTTCGATGGATACCACAATCCATTGTGGTCGCAAGGAAATTTTTTGCTGCGGGTGAATTTCCCGCTACCGGTTGGTCCCCAAGCAGTTGGTAGCTTGCGGGAACCCTCTGGCATGACGCCGGAAGCCGTTGGGGAAGGCAATCGCAACACCTGCCAGTGCGCACCAAAAGCCCTGTTCAAGGCCTGAGTGGTTGGGCCCCCGCTTTACTCGGGGCGGCAAAGATGGTTCTGATTGCGCGGTCAAACCACTCGATTTGCTTTCGGAAGACACGTATTTGCAATTGTTTGGACCTGGGCGATATCCCACGAATTTCTTGAATAGCGGCCGACGCCGGAGCGGTTTTTCAGCGGGAGGCGGCGAATAGGCGCGGTGGCCGGCCGGCATCAATCCACACCAGTGTCCCTTCCGGTATTCGATCAAACAGCGGCATCAAGTCGCTGCTGGAAAGATGGATACAACCGCGGGAGGCCGGCCGCCCCAGAGTGGGTTCGTCTCCCAGCCCGTGCACGTAAATGTACCGGTGGAAGGAATCCACGTCAGCGCCCTGGTTGAAGCCGGGTTCCAAGCCCCGCAACCAGAGGATGCGATGGGCAATCGGTCCGGGCCAGGCCCCGGCCCAGGTCCATCCCACCGGCCGGCGTCCCTCGAATACCGTGCCCACCGGCCAACCGGCTCCCGCCTTGACGGCAACGGCGTGCAGGCCCAGCGGGGTGCGATTCGACCCGGCTCGTTGTCCGAGACCGTAGCGGGAGGTTGAGATTCTCATCCGCCGGTACAGCTGATACGCGGGAAGGGCGCCGTCCTCCACCCGGGCTGATGGGTCCCGCATCAGCCAGTCCATTTGCTGGCTTCCGGCCCAGACCAACAGCACGTGCGGGGTAGGACGAATGCCCAGGGCCCGGCACCGCCAGCGCAGGGCGCCGGGCAGGATGACCTGGGGAGCTGGCATGCGGGCGGGACCGGTCACTTGAGTTGCTTGACCAGCACCTTGGAGCGGCGTCCGGTTTGTTCGTACTTTTCGCGCCGCGGCGGCGGCAAATCCTCCGAGGATCCCTCGACGAAGCCGCCCTTGGACTGGAAGTACATGTACGCCTGCGTGGACAGGGCCAGAAGCTGCTTCAGCCCGAGTTCCCGCGCGCGGTTTTCCACGTATTGGAGCAACTTGCGGCCGATGCCCTGGTTTTCGTGGGAGGGTTTCACCACCAGACAGGCCACTTCGCCCTGGCCGGTTTCCGGGTAGACGTGCAGGGCGACGCAGCCGACCGGGTTTTTATCAATCTCGAAGAGGAAGTAGTCCGCCAGGCTCTTTTCTATGCTGGCGCGGCTGCGGCGCATGAGTTCCTCGGAATCCACCGCGGGTTGGATGAGCTTGAGGATGTTGGGGATGTCCTTTTTGAGGGCACGGCGGATCTCCTGATATTCGTTGGCATAAACCAGGGTGCCCACGCCTTCGTTGGAAAAGACCTCGGTCAACAGCGCCTCATCCACGCGGCCGTTGACCACGTGCACACGGGGGATGCCGGCCCGGCATGCCGCCGCGGCGTGCAGGGCCTTGGACAGGCAACAAGGGGCGAACTCTTCGCGATGCTCGGCCAGCGCGCGGTCCAGATCACTGGCCAGAATCTGCCGGAAAATCTGGCCGTTGCGGATCAGGCCGTCGTAGGGGGTTACAAAGAGGATTTTCACCGCCTTGAGGGCCGTGGCCACGGCCACCGCGACGGCGTCGGAATTGACGCGATAGGTGCGTCCCTCGCCGTCGAAGCCCAGCGGTGGAATCACCGGAATGATCCCGTCCTGCAACAGGGCCTGCAGTAACTCGCTATCCACGCGTTCCACCTTGCCCGTCAGCAGGTGGTCCACCCCTTGGAGAATGCCCATCGGGTAGGACACGATGGCATTCGGGCAGGCGGCGCGCAGGTCCTGCGTGGCCAGGCCTTCAAGGATTTCATGGGTCAGCCGGTTGGAGGCGGTCAGGGCCAGTTGCAAGGTTGCGGCGTCGGTGATGCCCGTGCCCTCGAGGTCGGACGGTGCAATGCCCTGTTGCTCGGCCAGCCAACGGATTTGAGCGGAAGCGCCATGCACCAGCACCACGCGGATATTCAAGGAGCGCAGCACCGCCACATCCATGAGGATGTTGGCGAAATTTTCGTCGGTCACGATCGCGCCATCCACGCTGATCACAAAGGTCCGCTCGCGGAAGCGCGGGATGTATTGCAGGATGCCCCGCAGGTCGGTTGGTTTCACGTTCGGAACCGGTCCGGGTCGTTTCCGGGATTGAGCCGAAATTCGGGCGCCGCGCGCAACGCTTTTCTGGACGCCGCCCGCCCGCCGCGGCGGCGCGCGGCGTCGAACAGGCGTGTTCAAACCGCGCCCCGGTCAGGGGCGTCGCGGAGCGGCCGGACGCGACCTGCGCCGCTGCGCCACAAAAGCCTTTGACACCGGGCGGCGGCGGCGTTGGGATGGGGTCGAGCCCGCGCCCGCAAATCGCACCGCGGACCGGGTCCGCGATTGAAAACATGCCTATGACAACGTTCCTGCGTCCCTTCGTGGTCGGAGCGGGTTTGAGCCTGTTCTCCGCCCTCCTGTCCGCTCCCGCAAACGCCCAGCCTCCGATCCCCGACGAACACAAGGTCAACGGCTGGGCCATTGGCTGTCAGGCTTACACCTTCAACCGGTTCACCGCCTTTGAGGCCATCGAGAAAACCGCCGCCGCCGGCGGCAGGGTGATCGAGTTTTATCCCGGCCAGCGGCTCAGCCGCGAGGACGGCGACCTGAAGGTGGATCACGCCTCGCCGCAGGTGGACACGGTCATCGCCCGCCTGCAGGCCAAGCTGCGGCAGCACGGCCTCAAGGCCGTCAACTACGGCGTGGTGGGCATCCCCAACGACGAGGCCCAGGCCCGCAAAATCTTCGATTTCGCCAAAAAGATGGGCCTTTACGCCATCACCACCGAGTCCGCCAACGCCATCAACCTGATCGAGAAGCTGGCGCGCGAGTACGACATCGCCGTGGCCTTTCACAATCACCCCGGCGACATCCGCAACCCCGCCTACAAGGTCTGGAACCCGTACTACGTTGCCGGCCTGGTCGAAGGACGCGACCCGCGCCTGGGGGCCTGCGCTGACACCGGTCACTGGGCCCGCTCCGGGATCAAGCCGCTCGAGGCCCTGCGCGTGCTGCGCGGGCGCATCATCAGCGCCCACCTCAAGGACCTGAACGAATTCGGCAAACGCGAGGCCCACGACGTGCCCTTCGGCCAGGGCGTCTGCGACATCGGCGCGGTGCTCGACGAACTCAAGCAGCAGGGCTTTCGGGGCAACCTGTCCATCGAATACGAGCACAACTGGGAAAACAGCCTCCCCGAGGTCACCCAGTGCGTGAACTTCGTGCGCAACCACGGCCGTTAGTCCAGCCCGCGCACCGAGGCATAGACGGCCGCCGGTGGAACGCCGGCGGCCGGCTTTATGTTGGCGCCGCCGCGCGAGGCGGAGCGCAAGGCTACCGCGGTTCCAAGGCCAGCACGCGGTAGAAACCGGACGACGCCGACCCCACCGGCAGCAGCCATTCGGCGCGGGCGAAATCCGTGCTCAACTCGGTGAGGGCCGCATAGGGCCCCTCGGGGCGCGGCGCTGTCTCCAACCGGTACCGCGCGTAGGGCGTCGCCGGCCAGGCCAGCCGCCAGAAGCGCGAGTCCCACCGCGTCAGCTCCACACTCAGTACCGGTGCAGACTGCCGCGGGTCCGTGCCGAGCAACGATTCGACCAGGTGGTTCAGTCCGTCGCGGTCGGGGTCGTCCCGTGGCCCGGCGCGAAGGTCGCCGAAGTGCCGGCGTTCCCAGGCGTCATCCAGCCCGTCCCGATCCTCGTCCATGATGGCCACCCCGGTGAGGGTGAGGTCCAGGGCGGTCACCTGTCCCACCACGCCGGGGCGCTGGTCGCTGATCTCCACCCGCCACTCGCCCGCGGAGGGCTCGAAGAAATGATGCACACTGGAGAAGGTCCAGTCCCGCAACGGGCGGCTCAGGTCCTCGTTGAAATGATGCAGCACGCTGCGCGTGCCGGCGGGGGACACCAGGGTGATGCGCAGATCACCGCGGCGCGAGTGGGTGGTGCGCACCCGCAGCAGGACGTGCTCGCACTGGAGGGACACCGACACCGGCAGCGTGTACCGCACGGCCTCGAGCGCGAGCTGCGCCCGTGCCGCCCCACCCGCCCCGGCCAGCCAGTCCCGGAGCGCCTGGCCGCGGTTGCGGTCCATGAACACCGTGGGAATCGGCAGGAAATGCGATTCCGCGCCCTGGATGAACACGCGGTCAGTGGTGCCCACGTTGTTCCAGATGATGGCCACGCGCGCGCCGGCCGCGGCTGCGTGCCGGATTTTCTGCACAAAATCGTTTTGGCCCCGCTCAATCAGGGCCGCTTTGCCGCGCAGATCGGCGGCGATCGGCTCCAGGGCCAGTCCCACGTCCACCAGCGGCGCCGGCTCGGTGGGATCATCCGCGTGCGGGCCGTCCGTGGGCCAGACCGGGATGGACTCGAGCTCCGCCGGCACGCGGGGTCCGGTGATTCGCACGCGCAGGCCGTCATCCGGGATGAGCCGGGCCTCGGACGTGCTGACGGTGGTCTCGAACCGCGGCGGGCGGCGCGGCCACGCGCGGGCCAGTTCCACGGCCCGCCCGGCGTCCGGCACCCCGAAGCCGACGTGATGGCTGACCCGCAGGCCCGCGCCGTTGGTGCGCAAGTCCGGGTCGGCCGGATGCAGGTGACGGGCGGCAAGCAGCAGCAGCTGTTGCACGTCGCGCCAGGTCAGGTCCGGACGCGCGCTCAGGATCAGGGCGCAGAGGCCGGCGATTTGGGGGGTGGATCCGGACGTGCCCTCGAAGCCGGTGGTGTCGAAGGCGTAATCGGCCAACCCGCCGAAGGTGTTGACATGGTAGCCGAGGCTGCCGCGGCGGTCGGTGGTGGTCAGCGTGGGGTGATTGGTGAATACGCCGGTGCCCAGTTGCACGCGCTTGTCCGCGCTGAAGGCCGCCACCAGCACGCACGCCCCCGGCGTTGAATAGCTGGTCACCTCGCCGTTGGCCCGCACGGCGCCCACGGTGATGGCCCGCGGGTCGTTGGCGTAGCCGTCGTCGTTAGCGTTGTTGAGTTGAAGCCGTTCGTTGCCCGCCGCCCGCACAATGACCACGCCCAGGCCGTTTCGTCCCCGGTTCACGGCGTTGGCGATGCCCTGGCTTTCGAGCACGCCCAGCGACAACGGTTCGCGGTTGGCATTGCCCCAACTGTGGTTCTGCACCGCCACCACGTTGGAGGCATACTGGAACATGTTTCGCGACTGGGTTTCACTCAGGTAATTGCCGCCCGCGTCGAACACCACCCAACTGGCCAGCCGGGCGGCCGGCGCCACGCCCACCACGCCCCGCCGGTAACCCGCCTCGGCTGCGATCAACCCCGCCACTGCCGTGCCGTGCGCCACGGCGCTGCTCGGATGAGATCCGTTGGCCAAGCCGGTGAAAAAGTTGAAGTGCGGCCCGGTGGCGTTGGCCATCAGGTCCGGGTGATCGGTTTCCATGCCGTCGTCTCCCTGGGCCACCACCACGCCCTCGCCCCGTGTCACCGCCCAGGCCGCGCGCGCGTTCAGGTCGTACCCCAGCCGCTCGGCGGTGTTGGTGTCGCGGTTTTCCAGATGCCATTGCCGCGGAAACAGCGGGTCGTTGGGTCGCGAGGCAAAGCCGCCATGCAACCGCACCGGGCGGCGTCGCACCGGGTGACTGACCAGCACCCCGGACTCCTCCGCCAGTTGCGCGGCCGCGCGCGCGGCCTGCCGGGCATCCGGCGCCTGCAGCACAAAGACGTTGGAGTCGAGCGCTTCCACCAGCGTCAACGGCCGTCCGGCCAGGAAGCCGGGCAGCGCGTTTGAGTGCACGACCTGCAGCACCACCTGGTCGCCCAGCCAGAGGATGTTTGTGGAGCCCAGCGGGCGCGCCGCCAGCCAGGCGGGGGCTGGGGCCGCGCGAGCGGCGGGCAGCTCCTCAAGTTGATACACCTCCTCGACCGGCTCGCGGAACCGCAGCGCCCCCTGGGCGAGACCCCACCCGCTCAGCGTCGCGGCCAGACCCAGGCCCCACCGGATGACGGCCAGTCGCATGCTCAAAGGACTGCGGCGCGTCCGCGGGCCGGGCCGCGGCGGCGGATGGACTCACGCCAGAACGGATTCAACACGGCGTGCCCCGCCGCGCGGTACGATCGGGCGATGCACTGCGTGACGTGTTCCTTGGCCCGCGCCACGGCCGTCTCTAGTACCAGACCGCGGGCCAGGCCGGCCGCAATCGCCGCCGAATAGGTGCAACCGGTGCCGTGCGTGGATACGCCGGTCACCCGCGGCGTGGTCAGCAACCACTCGCCGCGTCCGTCGAAGAAGACGTCCACCGCCTCGCGCGCGCCGCGCAGGTGCCCGCCCTTGACCAGGACGGCGCAGCCCCAGCGCGCGTGAATCGCCCGCGCCGCCAGGCGCAGGTCTTCCTCCGACCGCAGGGGCTCTCCGATAATCAGGGCCGCCTCATCCAGGTTGGGCGTAACCACCTCGGCCAACGGCAGCAGGTCGTCCAACAGGGCCCGCACCGCGGCGGGCTGTAACAGACGCGCGCCGCTGCTGGCCACCATCACCGGGTCCACCACCAGCGGCGGTCGCCGTCCCGACGCCCAAAAGCGGGCCACTTCGCGGATGATCGCCGCGTTGAACAGCATGCCGGTCTTGGCCGCCCGGGGCGGCAGGGCCTCGAACAGGGCTTCCAGTTGCGCCCGTACCATCGCTGGTCGGCACGCCTGGATGGCGCGCACCGCCCGCGGGTTCTGCGCCGTGAGGCAGGTGAGGGCGCAGGTGCCGTGCACGCGCAGGGCGGCGAAAGTTTTCAAATCCGCCTGCACCCCCGCGCCGCCGCCGCTGTCGGAGCCGGCGATGGTCAGGGCAATCGGCCAGGGGAAACCGCGAGTCACGGGCTGACTATACCGAGGGATCATGATTTGTCATGTGGCGGCGGGCGCCCCCGCGGCCGGTCGTGGAATCCCCGGCGGCGCGCGCGGCAATCAACTGGTCGAGAACGCGGCGATGCGCGGCGGCGAACGCCACCCGGGATCGCTGCGACGCAGTCAGCCAACGCCCCCCGGGAACAGACACGGCGGTTCCGGGGACTCCCGCGACCCGGAACACCTGCATTTCCCAGCGGTGCCGGGTGATGGCAAATCGGGTTGTCAACAGCCACTCCACCGCGCGCACCGTGGGCCCCAACAGCGACCGCGCGCCGTCCAACGGACTTTGCCGGGAGGCGGGGCGGAAGTTGGGCAGTTCCCAGAGGCGGCCGTTGGCTCCGCTGGTAGGTCGGCGACGGGCCAGCAGCCGGCCCTGGTGTTCCCACACGTAGGCCCAGAGGCGCTGGGCGCGCCCGGGACGGGACCGGCGTTTGCGGGGCAGTTGCGCGGTCAGGCCGGCGTGATGGGCGCGACAGTGCGGTTGGAGGGGGCAGCATTCACAGCGAGGTTGTCGCGGCGTGCACACCGTGGCGCCCAGTTCCATCAGGGCCTCGTTCAGGGACCCGCAAGGGCATTCCCGCACCCGGCGGGCGCGCCAGTCTTCCCCGGAGCGGGCGGCTGGCAAGGGCAGGTTGAGCGCCGCGGCGGCACGCACCAGTTTTTCGGCGAAGTCCCACAGCCGGCGCCGCACTGGCGGGCGCGCGACGTCCTCACGCACGGCGAGGAGGCGGGCCAGCACACGCGTCACGTTGCCGTCGAGGGCGGGCGCCGGCTGGTTGAAGGCCAGACTGCAGAGGGCGCCGGCGGTGTACCGACCCACGCCCGGCAGGGCGAGCACAGCGGCGAAATCCCGCGGGAATTGCCCGCCGTGCCGGCGCACGAGGAGACGGGCGGCGCGTCGGAGGTGGCGGGCGCGCGTGTAGTAACCCAGGCCCTCCCAGAGCTTGAGCACCCGGTCCAACGGCGCGCGCGCCAGGGCGTGCACATCCGGCAGTGTCCGCATCCACCGTTCCCAGTAGGGAATGACGGTGGCCACCTGGGTTTGCTGGAGCATGACCTCGGACACCCAGATCGCGTAAGGATCGCGCGTGCGTCGCCAGGGCAGGTCACGTGCGTGACGGGCCAGCCACTCCAGCAGGAGCGTCGCCAGGTGTTCCGCGTTGGGCACGGCGCGAGGGTAGGCAGCGCGCCGCCTGCGGGCAAACCGCCCGCGGCTCGACAAGCCGTCCCCGCCCGCCTAGGTTCGCAGGGTGCCAACGCCGCCCAGCATTTTCACCTACCAGTTGAGTCCCGATCAGGGCCGCGCCCTGCGGGATTGGCTGCGCGCGCATCACGCGGAATTCCGGGACGTGGCCCACGCGCGGTTCGCCGCCTCGAAGGATCGCGCGCAGGTGGTGCTGTACGAGAGCGGCAAGCTGGTGGTGCAGGGCCGGGGCGCGCGCGACTTCGTGGAGTTTGTGCTCGAGCCGGAAATCCTTCGGGAAGCGCGCCTGGGCTACGAGACGGTGGTCAACCCGGACCTGGACCTGCCCCGCCTGGGCGTGGATGAAAGCGGCAAGGGGGACTTTTTTGGCCCGCTGTGCATCGCCGGGGTGTACGTCAACGCGGCCGTGGTGCGCGCCTGGCGGGATGCCGGCATCCGGGATTCGAAATCCATTTCCAGCGACCGGCGGGTGAGCGAGCTGGCCCGGTGCATCCGGGAAACGCCCGGTTGCGTGTACGCGGTGGTGGCCATTGGCAACGAGGCGTACAACCGGCTGCACCAGAGCCTGGGCAGCGTCAACCGCCTTCTCGCCTGGGGCCACGCGCGCGTGATCGAAAACCTCATGCTCCAGCGGCATCGCATGAATCCGCCTCCCGAGCGCGCCATCAGTGACCAGTTTGCGCACGACCCCCGGACCGTGGGGCGCGCGTTGATGGCCCTGGGCCGCGAAATCGAGCTGGTGCAACGTCCCCGCGCCGAGAGCGACCTGGCGGTGGCCGCCGCCTCGATTCTCGCCCGCGACGAGTTTGTGACCCGGCTCCGGCGGTTGGAACAACAGTTCGGCGTGTCTCTGCCCAAGGGGGCGTCTGCCGCCGTGGAAGACGCGGCCCGGGAATTCATCGCCCGGCACGGGGTGGAAAAGCTCCCGACGGTGGCCAAGATGCATTTTCGCACCGCCGCCCGGGTGCAGGGCCTGCCCGAGCCGCCCCGGGCGGAATGGCGCCCGGCGCCGGTCCGCCGGCCGCAGGATGGTGACCTGAAACCATGAGTTCCCCTCCGGTTGAACGTCGCCCGCGCGTGCTGGTCCCGTGGCTGGTGCTGGCCGGCCTGGGGCTGTTGTTTCTGAGCTGGTTGGCGTTCATGGGACCCCAGCTCCTGAAGCTCTTGCGCCGCCCGGAGGCCGCCGCCCCGCCGCCGCCGCCGCTTCAGCCCGCCACCAACACCGTCCCGGCGAATTCTCCGTGAGAGACAGTGCCGCGCAGGCGGCCCCGCTCCGAGCCTTCTGCCCGTCAGGCGAATTCGAACTGCACTTCGCCCAGCCGCCGCGCCACCTCGGCCAGCACGCGGCGCTCGTCCGCCTCGTCCCGCGCCGCAAACGTCACGCTGAAACGCAGATAGGCCCCGGCGTCGTCCCAGGGCACGGTCGAAATGAGCCGGTCGCTAATGAGCCACTGCGAGGCGTCCTCCGCGGTGCGGAACTCGATGCGGGCGCCGTCGGGGCGCAGGGCGGCCCGCGGGGCGGGGACGTACAGGAAGAAACTGCCCTTGGGCTTGCGCGCGCGGAAGCCCAGCGCCCGCAGCGTGGCAACCAGGGCATCCATGCGCCGGCTGTACTTGGCGGCGATGCGGGTGGTCAGCTCGGGATGGTCGAAGCAATAGGCGGCGGCGTGCTGGATGGCGAGGAACTGGCCCGAGTCGGTGTGGTCCTTCACGTCGCCGTAGGCGCGGACGAGCAGTTCGTTGCCGGCCACGAAGCCGATGCGCCAGCCGGTCATGTTGAAACTCTTGCTGCAGGAGTGGAGCTCCAGTCCCACCTCACGGGCGCCGGGCGTGGCGAGGAAACTTAACGGGCGCCCCTCGAAGACCAGCGCGGCGTAGGCGGCGTCCGAGATCACCACCAGCCGGTGCTTTTTGGCGAAGTGCACCACCCGCTCGTAGAACTCCAGGGTGGCCGAGGCGCCGGTGGGATTGTTCGGGTAGTTCAGCACCAGCACCTTGGCCCGGCTCAACACGTCGGCCGGCACGGCCTCGAGATCCGGCAGGAAATCCCGCTCCTCGGTCAGCGGCAAGTTGAACACCCGGCCGCCATAATACCGGGCGTGGGTGCCGAAGACCGGATAACCCGGCGTGGTCATCAGCACCACGTCGCCGGGGTTGATGAAGCAGGCGGGCAGGATGGACAGCGCGGCCTTGCTGCCGATCGAGTGGATGACTTCGGTCTCGGGGTTGATGCCCGGCACGCCGCAAACCCGCTCCAGGTACCGCGCCGCGGCTGCCTTCAACACCGCGTCGCCGTTGTCCGCGTAACCGCGGTTTTCCGGCTTGCGGGCCTCGGCGGCCAGAATTTCGACCACTTCCGGAAAGGCCATGTCGTCCGGCTCGCCCACGCCCATGTCAATGATCTCGGCGCCCGGGTTGGCCGCCAGGGCCGCGCGCTTGGCGCGCTTGATCTTCTCGAATTTGTACACGGCCGTGGACTTGCCGTACTGGGCGCCGCCGATGCGCTCGGCGAACAGGTCTTGAAGATAGGTTTCGGTCATGTTGTGTGTCGGCGGCGCGGCCCAACCGGAATCAACCGGAGCCGGCCGCCGAAGGGCGGCGAGGTTAACCCGGAGCGCCCCGCGTGCAAGCCACGGTTGAGACAGGCTGCCGCCTGAGCCCAAATCCGGCGCGGTTTCCCGAGCGGGTCAGCCCCTTTTCGGTTTGAAGCCCCGGGGCAGGTGAAACTGGCCGTCCGCGGGTGGGGACGGTTCCTGGTCCGATGGCGGGGTTTCGGGTTGGCCCAGCCGCTCGCGCGCCTTGGCGGCGGCGGCGGTCTGCGGATACTCCTCCACCAGGCGGCGCAGCAGGGCCTCGGCCTTGGGGGCCTGGCCGATCCGGTTGTAGAGGTTCACCAGGTGAATCGCCGCCCAGCCCCAGCGCTCCGGCTCGAAGCGGTGCCGGAGGATCGTTTCATACTCGAGCGCGGCCGCCAGCGGGTTTTTCAGGTCCTTCTCGTAAATCTCAGCGATGCGGAAAGCCGCATGCAGCTTGGTCGGCTTGTGGTTCAAAAAATCCCGCAACCGACGGATGGCTTCCAAGTGGTCGCCGTTGGCCCAAATCCGCTCGGCCTCGTCATACTCGGGGTCGCCGATCGGCTCGCTGGCTTCGCCGTAAATCTCCCGGTGCGCGCGGTGGGCCAGGTAATTCGAGACGTCGCGTCCGACCAGCAGCCCCAGCGCGATCGCCCCCGCCAGAGCCAGGGCGCCGTACCAGCCCTTGGAACGGGCCACCGACTCGCGCGTCGGCCGCGAAGACGCGGTCCCGGCCACGGGGACGTTGGTTTGGTTGGTCTCGGGGGGCGGAGGGGACTCGAACGCGGCGTCAGAGGCGTGGGTGGCAGCGGGGGGGGGCGCGGCGTCATCCGCTTCCGGCGTGGACGGCACCGCAGCGCGTGGAACCTCGGCCGGCTCGGGGCGGGTGAGCTCGTGCCGTTCGTAACGCTCCGCCGCCCGTTCCATCTCATGGCTCAGACCGGCAAAGAAACGCTGCGCGCAGAAGGCCGTCAGCCCGGCCAGCGTCGCGTACAGGACAATGCGCCAGACCCAGTTCATGTCTGCGGACCTCAGCGTAGGGAGGCGTCCCACCCCGGGAAAGCATTTCCTGTGCTGGAGCCGGTGCGGAGCGCTTTTCGTCCGGGCCAAACGTCCGGGCGGCCCGGGACCTCCGCCTGGGAGCTAAAAGCCGGTCGCGCCGATAAAAATCCCCAGTTGCCGCTTGCCGGAGCCGTCCTGGAAGGCTACTCTGCGCAAAAAGTCGCCCGAATGAACATGCTTGCCACTTCCCGCATGCCCCGCCGGACGTTTCTCCGCGGTCTGGGCACCGTTCTGGCTCTGCCTGCCCTGCAATCCCTGATGCCGCTGGCCCGCGCCGGGTCGGGGGGCAAGGCCCTTGGCCAGCCGCCCCGCCGGATGGCGTTCATTTACATTCCCAACGGGGCCAACATGGCCGATTGGACCCCCCAAACCGAGGGACGAAACTTCAAGTTGCCCTACATCCTCGAGCCCCTCAAGCCGTATCAGGATGACCTGCTGGTGCTGACGGGGTTGACCCACGACAAGGCCCGACCCAACGGGGATGGCGCCGGAGACCATGCCCGCGCTTCCGCCACCTTCCTGACCGCCTGCCAGGCACGCAAGACCGACGGAGCGGACATCCGCGTCGGGGTTTCCGTGGACCAAGTGGCCGCCGCGCGGCTGGCCGGGCAGACCCGCTTCGCCTCCCTTGAACTGGGGTGTGACCGCAGCAAGCTTTCGGGCAATTGCGACTCGGGTTACAGTTGCGCGTACTCCTTCAACATCTCCTGGAAGACACCCTCCACGCCGATGCCGCCGGAGACGGATCCGCGGCTGCTGTTCGAGCGTCTCTTTGCGGGCGGATCGGCCACGGAAAGCGCCGAGGCGCGCGCCCGGCGCCAGCGGCACGAACGCAGCGTGCTGGATTTCGTGCTCGAAGACGCCCGTGCCCTGCAGCGGCAGTTGGGCGCGACCGACCGGCGCAAGCTAGACGAATACCTCACCGCGGTGCGCGAGCTGGAGCAGCGCATTGAAAACGCGGAAAAATTCCAAGCGGCCCTGCCCGCGTACGACAAGCCCACCGGCATACCCGAGACCTACGAGCAACACCTGCGCCTGATGTTTGACCTGCTGGTGCTGGCGTTTCAGACCGACTCGACGCGTATTGCCAGCTTCATCCTAGCCCACGACGGGAGCAACCGGCCGTACCCCTTCTTGGGCGTGCGCGAGGGGCACCATGACCTGTCTCACCACGGCAACGACGCAGAGAAAAAGAAGAAGATCGCCCGGATCAACCGCTTCCACCTCGAGCAATTTGCCTACTTTATCAGCCGGCTGAAGGCCACGCCCGAAGGCGAGGGGACGTTGTTGGATCATTGCATGATCGTGTATGGCGGCGCCATCAGCGACGGTAACCGCCACAACCACAACGACCTCCCGGTCCTGTTGGTGGGACGCGGCGGGGGCACGCTCGACACCGGACGCCACGTCCGCTATTCGGACAACACGCCCATGGCCAACTTGTTCCTTTCCATGCTCGACCGCATGGACCTGCCCTTGGAACGTTTCGGGGACAGCACCGGACGGCTGCCGCTGTTGTAGGTTCGTCCGGCGGGGAAGAATTTTGTTCAGCGGTGTTCCCCGAAATTCCCCCGGGAATTTGTCCGGGCTTGCTTCCTTGGACCGGGCCAAAAGGCTTGCCCACCCGCTTAACGACTGCTAAATTTTGCCCGCTTTGGAACCAGAACCGGTTAGGCACTGAAAACATGAAACGCATCCTGATTCTGACGGGCACGCTACTGGCGGCTGCCCTCCCCACCTGGTCGGCGGACCTCTTTGGACGAGTCACTCTCAAAGGCACCCCGCCGCCCGAGAAACAAATCCAGTTCGACGCCCTGTGCGGCAAGCTGCACAAGGAAAAAGCCTACACCCGGCATTACGTGGTCTCGCCCGACGGCGGGCTGGCCAACGTCTTTGTTTACATCAAGGAAACCCCGCCCGGCTCCAAGCCGCCCACGGACACTCCGGTGCTCGACCAGATCAACTGCTTCTACGAGCCCTACATGATAGGAGTGCGCACCAATCAGAAGTTCAAGATCAAGAACTCGGACCCCTTGATGCACAACGTCAATGCCACCCCGAAGGTCCCGGGCAACAAGGGGTTCAACATCGGCCAGCCGGTGCAGGGGATGGTGACCGAGCGCAGCTTTGCCCAACGCGAAGTGCTCGTGCGCTTCAAGTGTGACGTGCACCCGTGGATGTTTGCCTACATAGGCGTGATGGATCACCAGTGGTGGGCGGTGACCGACAAGGACGGAAAATTCAAGTTGCCCGCCGACCTGCCCGCCGGCACGTACACCCTCGTGGCCTACCACCTCAAGGCCGGCGAGGCCACGCAGCAGATCACCGTTTCCGACACGGACAAGAAGGAGGTCAATTTCACCCTCGAGGCGAAGTAACGGGTGCCTCGTCGTGCCCGGGGTTTGCCCCGATCCGGGCTCACCCACCGTCGCGCCCCGGCGGCACGGCGGTTTTTGATTTTGTTCCCGGTCCGGCTAGCATGCGCAGCATGTCGGAGCACGCACCGTCGAGTCCCTGGCTGACACGCTACGCGTGGCTGACCGCCGCGGCCACGCTGGGGCTCATCTGCATCGGCGGCCTGGTGACGAGTAAGGGCGTGGGCATGGCCGTCCCGGACTGGCCCACCAGCTACGGATACAACATGTTCGCCCTACCCTGGCAGTACTGGACGGGCGGGATTGTTTACGAACACACACACCGGCTCTGGGCCACGGTGGTGGGCGTGCTGGTAGTTTTTTTGACCCGCTGGCTGGGAGGCCATCGGGCGCGCAAACCGCTGGCCATCGTCGGCTTGGTTGAACTGCTGGCCGGTTTGGGACTGGTGGTCGCCTCGGCCGAGTTGCGGGGAACCGGTCATTTTCTGGCCGGTGTGGGGGGGGTGATTTTGCTGGCCGCGCTGGTCTGGGCGCGCTCTGCCCCCGCGCCGGCGCCCCTGCCGCTGCTGGGCTGGGTGGCGCTGGTGCTGGTGCAGGTGCAGGGATTGCTGGGCGGCTTGCGGGTGGTGTGGCTCAAGGACGAACTCGGCGTGGTGCACGGCGTCCTGGCGCAGGCCTTTCTGGTCCTGCTGGCGGTAATTGCCTGGCTGAGCATGCCCCGTCGCCAAACCGGGTCCGGGAGTTCGGAGGCCCCCCCGACTGTGCGTCGGCTCGTGGTGGCGGGTACCGCCCTGGTGGTGTTGCAACTGGTCCTGGGCGCGTCCATGCGTCATCGGCATGCCGGACTGGCCGTGCCGGATTTTCCCCTGGCCCATGGTCGGATCTGGCCCCGGTTGGATGAGGATTCGATCGCGCGGTACAATCGGCAGCGGATGGAAGTCCACGCGGTTCACCCCATTACCGCTACCGATGTGGTTCTGCACATGGCGCATCGGGTGGGCGCGGTGGCCGTGGTGGGCGCGGTGGGGACGGCCTGGTGGCTGGGCCGGTGCCGGTGGACGCGTGGACAGCCCCTGCGTCGCGGCTTGACCCTGTGGGCCGGCCTGGTCGGCATTCAGTTTGCCCTCGGCGCGCTGACGGTCTGGACCACCAAGGCCGCGGATGTTGCGACCGCCCACGTGGCCGTGGGGTCGTTGACCCTGGTGGTGGGTGTTTTGCTTTGGCTGACGATACTCCGAGAACGGCCGGCAGCCGTTTCGATCGCGGCTTCTAATCGGCTCGAGGGCAAATCTGCGACGCCCCCGTTGACCACGCCCGTCTGATTGCCCGCCATGGACTCTGCCTGCATGACCGCCTCTGTCGCCGCGCGGGCCGCTGACAAATCCGTCGCGGCGGTTTGGGCCGAGCTGGTGAAGGCCAGACTCACAGCGTTGGTGCTACTGACCACCGGCGTCGGTTTCTGGCTGGGGCGGCCGGGCGAGGGGATTTCTTGGCTGGCTGCGCATACGCTGTGGGGCACAGGGCTGCTGGCCGCCGGCGCCGCCGCGCTCAACCAGTATCTGGAGCGGGAGCTCGATGCCCGGATGCTGCGCACCCGCGACCGTCCGCTGCCCTCCGGGCGGGTGGCGCCGGCCACGGCCCTGGTGTTCGGCGCCGCCTGCGCGGGGCTGGGGCTGGCCTGGCTGACCCTGTTGGCCAACCTGACCGCCGCGGCACTGGGAGCTTTGACCTTCGCCTTGTACCTGGGCGTATATACGCCTTTGAAGCGCGTCTCCACGTTGAACACCGTCGTGGGCGCCGTGCCCGGCGCCCTGCCGCCGCTGATCGGGTGGGCCGCCGCGACCGACACCCTGGCCGGAGCCGGCCTGACGCTGTTCGCCCTACAATTTTTCTGGCAAATTCCCCACTTCCTGGCGATCGCCTGGTTGTATCGGGAAGACTACGCGCGCGCCGGGTACCAAATGCTGCCGGTGGTGGACCCCCACGGCGAACGGACCGGTCTGCAAAGCGTTGGCCACGCGTTGGGGCTGCTGATGGTGAGCCTGAGTCCGTACGTGTTGGGCGTGGCGGGCACGGTTTACCTGGCGGGCGCCGTCGTGCTGGGTGGGGTGTTGTTGGCGATGGCGATCGGGTTCGCCCGCCGGTTGACCCCGGGATCAGCGCGCGGGCTGTTCCTGGCTTCCATACTTTACCTGCCGGCCGTTCTCGGGCTGCTGGTGATCAACCGGTTGCCCTGACCCGACGGCGGTGTCCTTTGTGCCGAGCCTCCGGCGATCCGCGGCCGGCGGTCAACCGGTCTCCAGACTCCGGTAGTATTCGAGCGTCCGCGCCAGACCGTCTTCCCAATCCACCTCGACGCGGTAATTCAGCGCGGCGCGCGCTGCGGAAAGGTCCGGGCAGGAATGCCGGATATCCCCCGGACGCGGGGCCTCAAACCGCGGTTCCAAGCGGCGTCCGGTCAGTTGCTGCAGGGCTTTGATCAGAGCCAGCAGAGAATGGCTCGTGCCGGTGCCGATGTTGAACACGCGCCCGGCCACCTGCTCGGCCGGGGCTTGCGCGGCGGCGAGGCAGGCGGCCACCACATTCGTCACGTACACGAAGTCCCGGGACTGCAGCCCGTCCCCGTACACCGTGGGCGGTTCGCCGGCCAGAAACGCCCGGCAAAAGCGGGCAATCACGCCGGCGTAGGGCGAATCGGCCGCCTGACGGGGGCCGAACACGTTGAACAAGCGCAGGCACACCGTGGGCAGGCCGTACAGGGCCAGAAACAGCCGGGCATACTCCTCACCCACCCGCTTCTCCAAACCGTAGGGGGACATGGGTCGGGCGGGGGTGTCTTCCCGCAGCGGCCCGGCTCCGACCTCCCCGTACACGGCAGAGGATGAGGCCAGCACCACCCGCTGGACACCCGCCGACCGGGCGGCTTCCAGCAGCACCAGGGTGCCCAGCACGTTGCGCTGATGACTTTCCAGCGGGTCGGCCGCGGACCGGACCACGGAAACCTGCGCCGCCAGGTGAAACACCCAGGCGCAGCCCTGCGCGGCGCGCCGCACGGTGACGGCGTCGGTGACGCTGCCCTGGAGAAACGTGAGCGCGTGTTCCGGTTGCTTCCAAGCCAGATGGCGGAGCGAACCCGCGCTCAGGTCATCCAAGACCACGGTGGCAATGCCCCGCCGACACAGCGCCTCCGTCAGATGCGACCCGATAAATCCGGCCCCGCCGGTCACCAGCGCTTTCATGGAGGAGGGAAGACATGCCGCGTCATGCCCCTGTTTTATTGGCGGCAGTGCTGCGAGGGCAAGCCTCTCGACGGTTTACCCGGCGCGTATATTAAAGGCGGCAGAGCGGGGGGAGTGAAACGACTCAAACCGATGAATGGTGATCCTTACAGTCGCTGAAAACTCCATTGGGCCAGAAACCGTTTGACTTGCCCCCGACCGCCCCAATAATCGGCCCAGCTACCTGGCATCCATGGCCAAACTTGTTGTCCTTACAGAAGGCTTTGCCGGCGTCGTCCACGAACTGAAAAGCGAGCGGACCACGGTCGGCCGTTTGGAGGACAACGCCTTCCAGATCGCGGAGCCCTCGGTTTCCAGCCACCACTGCGAGGTCATCCTCAAGGGAGAGGAGGTGGTGATCAAGGACCTCAACTCGACCAACGGGACCTACATCAACGACCAGCCCATCACCGAGGCGGTGCTCAAGCCCGGCCAGATTTTGCGGCTGGGCAAGGTGGAACTGCGGCTGGAGGACGGAAAACCCCCACCCCCCGCGGCAGCCGCCCGCAAGCCGGCTCAGCAGACCATGCCCATCGGAGGGGTCAAACTGGGCGAGCTGGAAAAAACCGGCAAACCGGTGGTGGCCGGCGCCTTTGCCAAGAAAAGCGACAGCGCCAACAAAATCTTTCTCTACGGCGGGCTGGCACTGGGGCTCATCATCATCGCCCTGATCGTGTACTCGATCATGGGGGTGCAGAAGTAACCCCTGCGTCCTCCCGCAACCAGCGGGCCACGTTCACCGCCGCGTAGGTGATCAGGATGTCCGCCCCGGCGCGGCGCAGCGCCAGCAGGCTTTCGAGGGTCACCGCCCGTTCGTCCAACCACCCGTTGGCCGCCGCCGCCTTGATCATCGCGTATTCCCCGCTCACCGCGTAGGCGGCGGTGGGATACCCAAACGCGGTTTTCACCCGGTACACCACGTCCAGATACGCCAGGGCGGGTTTGACCATGACGATGTCGGCGCCCTCCTGAATGTCCAGGGCTACCTCGCGCAACGCCTCGGCGGCATTGGGCGGGTCCATCTGATAACTGCGCCGGTCGCCAAACCGCGGCGCGGACTCGGCGGCCTCCCGGAACGGCCCGTAAAACGCCGAGGCGTACTTGGCCGCGTAGGCCATGATGGGCGTGTGGGAAAATCCGGCCCGGTCCAGAGCCCGGCGGATGGCGGCCACGCGTCCATCCATCATGTCACTGGGCGCCACGATATCCGCGCCCGCCTCGGCATGACTCACCGCCGCGCGGGCCAGCAGGTTGAGGGTGGGATCGTTCTCGATGCGGGTTCCGCCTGGGCCATGTCGCACCACCCCGCAATGCCCGTGGCTCATGTACTCGCACAGGCAGACGTCGGTGATGACCACCAGCTCCGGCAGTTCCCGCTTCAGCAGCCGAACGGTTTGCTGGACGATGCCGTTGGCTGCGTACGCTTCCGAAGCCCGGGGGTCCTTGCGCTCGGGAATGCCGAAGAGCAGCACCGCCGGCACGCCGGCTTCCCGGGCCGCGCGCGCCTCCGTCAGCAGCTCGTCCGGCGAAAGCTGGAACACCCCGGGCATGGACCGCACCGGCACCCGCTGTTGGCGGCCGGGGCGGACAAACAGCGGCAGGACCAGTTGCTCCGGGCTCAACCGCGTCTCGGCCACCAATTGCCGCAGCGCCGGGGAGCGACGCAACCGGCGCGGACGGGAAACGGGAAACGGGCTCACCACGGGTGCATGCATGTCCGCAGTCTAGAAAGGGGCGGGCGGCTGCAAAGCCAATTTCCCGCGGCGCGCCGGCGGAAAGGCCGCGGCCGCGCGGCGGCGTTTGACCCCGTATCCGCGCGGGGGGCGTTTGACACGGGGGCCGCACGGGCTATACCTGTGGCCGATGGCCGGCCTGTGCAACGCCGACCCGCAACGTCAACCAACAGCAAAACACCATGCCCATACCCGTAGGTTCCCAAGCCCCTGACTTCACCCTGAAAACCAAGACCTCGACCGGTCTGGCAGATGTCAAATTGAGCGACAACTTCGGCAAACGGAATACCGTGCTGCTGTTTGTCCCGGCCGCCTTCACCAGCGTGTGCACCAAGGAATTGTGCGACATCTCCAACGGCCTGAACGATTACGGCAACCTGAACGCCGACGTTATCGGCATCAGCGTGGACTCGCCCTTTGCTCAGGAGGCCTGGGCGGCCAAGGAGCACATCACCATCAAGCTGGCCAGCGATCTGGACAAGACCGTGGCGCAGGCTTACGGCGTGCTGCTGCAGGATTTGGGCGGTCTGGTGCCCGGCTTCGGTTCCACGGCGGCCCGCGCGGCGTTTGTCGTGGACAAGCAGGGGATCGTGCAATACAGCGAGCAGACGCCCACCGTGAAGGATCTGCCCAACTTCGAGGCCATCAAGGCCACGCTGGCGCGCCTGCAATAGCCCTTCAAGTCGGCTCGTTTTTGGGCCGCGGGGCGGGGTTTATCCGTCCTTTTTTGCGTCGGGCCATTCCGATCAAATGGCCGGCAGTTCAGGGCGCCAACCGGTCAATCTGCCAAGTACCATCCGCTCGGGACGTGTAGAGGAAGCGGTCGTGCAGCCGGCTGGGGCGACCCTGCCAGAACTCGAAGTCGCGCGGCGCCACGCGGTACCCGCCCCAGAAAGACGGCAGGGGCACCTGGCCCTCGCGGAACTTGCGCTTCAATTCCTCCCACTTGACCTCCAGCAGGGAGCGGGCGGAGATCACGCGACTCTGGGGTGACGCCCAGGCCGCCAATTGGCTGCCGAAGGGTCGCGTGACGAAATAGGCCACCACCTCGGCGGTGGGCAGCCGCTCGGCGACGCCGTTGATGATCACCTGCCGTTGCAGGGCTAGCCAGGGAAACAGCAGCGAGACATGCGGATTCTCGGCGATCTGCCGGGCCTTGCGGCTTTCCAGGTTGGTAAAGAAGACAAAGCCGCGCGCATCCCACTTTTTCAGCAACACGGTGCGCAGGGTGGGACAGCCGTCGGCGCCCACCGTGGCCAGGCTCATGGCGTTGGGCTCGATGATGCCGCTGCGGCAGGCCTCCTCGAACCAGCGGCCAAACTGCTCGAACGGGTCCGGGTGCAGGTCGCGACGGTGCAATGCCCCCGGCGTGTAATCCTGCCGCATGTCTCCAACGTTCATGGCACAGTGCACGCCGGAACACTCCGAAGAACAGGCGCGCCGGGCAAGCCGCGGATTGCGCAGCCCCACGGTCCGGCCGGCAGGCCGCACCCGCCGCCCGGCTCACGAACGCGAACCCGCCTCTTCTGACAGTGCCGGCGCGTAGCGTGAAACCAGTGTTTCCGCCTCCCGGCGAATCCGCTCGGCGAGCGCGCGAGGCCGCGCCACCGTGGCGTGACTGCCCCAGCTCAGCACCCAGCGCACGGCCTCCTCCAGGCTGTTCAGACGCAAACGCAGGCGCACCTCGCCCCCGGGCAGTTCGGTCAGCTCCTGACTCGCGTGCCAACGGCGGCCACGGACCAGGTCCCCGGCCCAAGTGTCAAAATCAATCACCACCTCGTAATCGTCCGAGCCGCGAAAGACCGCCAGGCTGCCCCGGAGATATTCGTTGAGATCGAACCGCTCTCGAGGTTGGAACCGGCGCGCGGCGAGTCGGGGGTGGGTGATGCGGTTGAGCACAAACGTTCGCAGATCCTGGCGGTCCACATCCCAGGCAAACAGGTACCAGTGGTTTTCAATGCACGCCAGGTGATGAGGCCGGACGCGGCGGGGACGCGCCTGACGGACGCCCAGGTTCCTGTAGTCGAAGGTCACCTCGCGGTGTTCGCGCAGCGCACGGGTGAGGGTCTCGAACACGCGCAGGTCGGCGTCGTCCGGCGCAAAGGGCCGGAAGGACAGCGCCATTTCGAGTCCCCCCAGGGCGTGACGGACCCGGCTGTCCAGCCGGCCCAGGAGTTTGTCGAAGGCGGTTTCCAGAAGCTGCTGAAACGGCGTACCCCGGTAATGGGCGATGGCCTTGTGCGCGACCAGCAGGGCAAACAGCTCCTGCTCGGTCACCTGCGCGGCGGGAAAGTGGGATACCGGTGCGGTGTAGTGATAGCGCCAGCGCCGAGCGTCGTAGGCGATCGGCAGCCGGAGCTGGTCGCGCATGAAATCCAGATCGCGCTTGATGGTGCGCGGGGTCACCTCCAGTTCACGAGCCAGGAGGTGGCAGTTGCACGGTCGGCCTTCTTGTAGCGCACGGTGGATGTGCATCATTCGCGCCCAGGCCGGACGAAAGGAGCGGGAGGATTCGGCGCGCAGCATACCCACGCGGATTTTGACGGGGGCGACCGCGCTTGTCAAACCCCGGTGAACAACCCGGGAACAACTTTTTCCGGCGGGTGTCCACTGTTGTCATTCCCCCGCTGGCAGACTGAGTCCTGACGCTTGGCAACGGGTGGTCGCAAAGGAGGGGGGAGGGGGGGGGGGGGAAGGGGGAACCGGGGCGTCCGGGCGGGAACGCACCCGGTTCCCCCAACGCCGCAGCCGGGCGGGGAACTTTCCGCAAGCCGGCCGCGGGCGCACGGCAATCCGCACGGCCGCTCGCAGGGACCCCGGCCTTCGCGAGACCCTCCTGATAGGGAAAAGCCAGCCCCGGCTGCCCGAATCTGCCGAGTCGGACCCGCCGGGGCTGATGCGTTCAGTTATGGGCCGGGGTTTGGTCGGATGAACCGGATGGGGTTTAGCGGCGGGCCCGGTAGAACTTCGCCGCGCCGCTGGCCGGCACGGTCAACGGGCTGGTGGCGCCGCTGACGTCGGTGTACGGGCCTTCCACGCGGTCGGCCGATTGCAACACGCCGGTCCAGGTCAGCACCACATTGGCTCCGCTGCGCGCCACTGCGATGGTGGGGGTAACCGGGGCCGAGCGCCGGGCGGCCGGCGCGGGCCACGGAATCCCGTAGGGCGAGGGCCCGCCTAGCGCGGCGACTTCCTCATCGGTAAGGGCGCCTTCGCGGAACTGCATGGCGGCCACGTAGGCTTCGCTGCGCTCGTTGTCGTCACCGTCGCCGAAGAGGAACACCTCCGGCGGCAGGGCGAACCGGCTGTCCAGCGCGTTGCCGTCGCCGG
>FWPU01001348.1_pt1 | contig 73945 bp, 53 predicted proteins | sample 2228361 | NCBI WGS metagenome assembly FWPU01 (sample SAMEA103939777, study PRJEB20133) | metagenome | reverse complement strand
CATACAAAACATTCAACGAACCATTCCTTGTCGAAAAAGGAACACACAAAATAACAATAACAGCAGAATACAACAGCCACTCAATCACAAAAGAAATACAAACAGAAAACTGCTGACTTTTGTTTTCAAAAACCCAGTTTGTATCTGTATAACCTTCCCAAATGCCTTAAGTATTCTAATATTATCTTTTTGTTTGTGTGGCTTTGTCCTGTTTTTCTGTTGATAAAGGTGAATGGAACCTCGACAACGCGTTTTGAGCGGCTTCTTACGACCACCTCGAGGACTATTTTGTAGCCGACAGGGTTTAGCTTTATGCCTTCCAGTATTTTCTTCCTGAAGACCATGTAGCCAGAAGTCCTGTCCTTTATTGAGGTTAAAGGCCAGGCAAGTGCTGTTGCAAACCAGGACATCAAGTGCCTGTAAGGACCCCAGCCAATGGTCCTGCCATTGCCGACTTTTCTTGAGGCAACAGCAATGTCAGCACCATTCCTGACAGTTTCCAGCAGTTTTGGCAAAAGCTCAGGAGGATGGCTCTGGTCAGCATCCATGCAGCCAAGAAACTCGCCACGCGCGTGATTAAATCCCTCAATAACAGCATCAGCCAATCCACTCTTTCCTGCTCTGTGAATCACGCGCACGGGATATTTCTTTGCGAGCTTGTCAGCAATTTTTCCTGTGCCGTCAGGAGAATTGTCATCAACAATGATTATTTCAATTCCTTTAGGCATTGCCTTGCAAATCCTCTCTACCTGCGGCTTTATGTTTTCTGCCTCATTATAAGTCGGGATTACTACTGATAGCATCATCTCATCCCCGCAGTAATAAGCACAACGCCGATAACAATCAACAAAACACCAAGCCATCTCAGTTTTGTCATTTTTTCCTTAAGGAATGCTGACGCAAACACACAGGACCAGATATACGTCAGGGAATTCACAGGATAAAGCACACTAAGCTCTCCAAAATGCAAGGCAACAATGTTCATGCTGGCAGAAAAGACATCAAGCCCAAGCCCGGCAATCACTCCCCAATTCTTTAACAGCAAAGACGGCTTCCTGATAAGCTTGAACGGGTTTATCGTGAATTTTTTTGCCCCTTTTTTCAGGAATGTCGGAGACAGCCCTGAAAATATTGATGAGACCACAATAATCAGCGGCGCAAACCATGCAGTACTCATCCAACCACCGCCCCGTGCTTATGGCTGCCCCTGCTCAGGATGATAGAGCCTGCAATAATGCACGCAATACCTGCCCACTTAAGCATCGTAAATGATTCGTGAAAGAAAACGTAAGCAAAAACATTAACCCAAATGTAATTCGTGGCAAAAACAGGAAACAATATTGACACTTCTCCTTTTTTGAACAAATAAATCAGGACTGCAGCTGCAATTGCGTGCAGGATAAAACCGCCAAGCACCTGGTAAATGGCAGGAAACAAAGGCCAATTGTTTGCGCCAAACTTCCACAAGACCTTGCCTGAAGAAGTCACCAATGTGCACAAGACCACAACTCCCATTGCTGCAAGTATTGGAAGCCCTTTTTTAGCCATTCTACATCCCTATGGTGAATATGTTTCGCGGGAACCAGAAAATAAACCAGGCAAGCACGCCAAGCCCATAACAAATAAGGACTGGTTTTTGAAGCCTTGCAAGGAAAGTCGCGTTGATAATGCACAGGCTTGGCAAAAACAAAAGCATGTAAAACGGATAAGTAATCCTGGCAGACGCAAGAACAACATACGCCACAAACACGATGGCCACAACAAGCAGGTTCAGGAGTTCAAGAGGCTCTTTTTTCCACGCGTTGGCAAGAGCATACGGCAATGCAAGCCAGATTAGTAGCAAAACAACAAGGTTTGGCTGGGAATAATACTGCGCAAAAGATCTCTTGTGGTTACCCACTTTGACTGTTGTCAAAAAGTAAGGGTCTGGAATAAAGCCTGAAAACCACCTCAGTGGGTGAACAACGTCAGAAAACCTCGGCGCCTCAATCGCCTGATTATGCCTTACCATCCGAGAGATATGGTGGAATGGGGTTGGAAAAGCATCATAAGTCACGTCATAAGCATTCAAGCCAACAAGGAACACAATAATTGCAGTCAAGCCAACAGAAAGGCACACCTTCAATCCTGCCTTCAAAGAGTCCTTAGACCAGACTCTTGGCTGGACAAACACGGTATAAAGAACAAGCGCAGGAATCACCAACAAAACAGTCTCTTTTGACAACAATCCAAGACCAAATGCAATGCCCGAAAGTGTTTTCCTGTTGTATACAAACAAGTAAATTCCAAGCACGGAAAAGAACACTGCAATGATGTCAAGCAGGGCAATTGAGGAATGTGTGAACCACAAGTTCTCAAACGAGAGCAAGAAAGCAGTAATAAGGGCTGTTTTTTCATCGCGCAACCGCCTGACAAGAAGGTAAACAATAACAATTGTCAATGTCCCTGCAATTATTGTCGGCAAACGCCACCCGATGCCGTTATCGCCAAAAATCCTTATACCAAACGCAATCGCGGCTTTTGACAATGGCGGGTGCTCAACATTGCAGACAGTTCCGTTAAGCATGCATTTTGCAGACGGAACATAATGCGCCTCATCAAAAACATAACCATTAAGAGGCGTAGCGATTATCAATAAGTGCGCAACAAAAACAACAGAAACAAGCACAAACAATGCCTTGTCATACTTTGAGTATTTGTCAAGCATCAATTAATCACCAGCGACTTAACCCCTTTCTCAGGAATCTTTGGAGTGGCATTCTTGGGAGATGGTGTGATACAGTTCTGCTGGGCATCACAAACACCTGTAATGCACGACCTGTTCTGCGCTGTTTCAGTGCAAATCTGGCATGGCGAGCCCGGCTTGCATTCATCGCTAACAATCACAGAAACCTTTGTTTTTGACAATTCTGCCTTTGCAAATGACCAAACAAAAGGCAAAACTATGATGGCAAGCGCAATAAGCAGGCCTGCAACAAAGAGAAACAATGCTGCATCATCCTTTTTGTTCTCTGCCATTAACTCCCCCCAATTAAGCACGCAATAAGTCGTGATTTATAAAATCTGTGCTTGCTAATGTGGAAAGTTTTTTAAAACAACCTTCTTCTGTGCAAGCATATGCCGAAAAAAGCTGAAAAGCCAGAGGAAGAAAAACAAGTTGGAATAACCGTAAAGAAGTCAGAGGATTTTTCTGAGTGGTTCACGCAGGTTGTGACCAAGTCAGGATTGGCGGATTACAGCATTGTCTCAGGATGCATGGTCATAAGACCGCTAGGAATGGCGTTGTGGGAAAACATCAAGGGTGCTTGCGAGCCAAGACTAAAGGAGATGGGAATACAGAACGCGTATTTCCCGCTTTTCATACCAGAATCCCTGCTTGGCAAAGAAGCAAAACACGTTGAGGGCTTCACACCAGAATGCGCATGGGTAACTTATGGCGGGCACACAAAACTAAGTGAAAAACTTGCTGTCCGCCCCACATCAGAAGCAATAATGTACGACTCTTACTCAAAATGGATACGCAGCTGGAGAGACCTGCCATTAAGATTAATGCAGTGGAACAATGTTGTAAGATGGGAATTCAAGCACCCCACACTTCTCATAAGGACAAGGGAATTCCTCTGGGTGGAAGGACATACTGCATTTGCCACAAAGGAAGAAGCAGACAAGGAAATCAAGGACATAATGGCATTATGGACAGACGTGTGCCAGAACCACCTTGCCCTCTACCCATTGCACGGAAAAAAGACAGAAAAGGAAAAGTTTGCAGGAGCAGAGGCAACAGAAACCCTTGAGTTCTTTGTGCCAAACGGCAAAATGGCACAAGGACCTGACGCACATTCTGATGGTCAAAACTTCGCAAAGGCATACAACATAACATTCCTTGACAAAAACAAAAACAAAAACTACGTCTGGCAAAACACATGGGCAATCACAACAAGGATGATAGGTGTGCTTGTGGCAGTACATTCTGACGACAAAGGGCTTGTAATCCCGCCAAAAATCGCGCCAAACAAGGCAGTAATAGTCCCAATACTCTTTGAAGACACAAAGAAAGAAGTGCTTTCGGCATGCAAAACGCTTGCCAGCGAGCTTAAGGAATTCAGCCCGATTGTTGATGACAGGGACGGATACACGCCGGGCTGGAAGTTCAATGACTGGGAATTGAAAGGAATTCCTGTCAGGATTGAAATCGGTCCAAAAGACCTCAAGGCAGGACAGGCGATTCTTGTCAGAAGGGACAATGGGGAGAAAAAGCCAGTAAAGCTTGCTGACGTAAAAAAGACAATAAGTTCAATGATTGACTCAATGCAAAAAGACCTATTGGCAAAGTCGAAAAAACTGACTGAAGAAGGGATTGTTGACGTAAAAACAATGGATGACCTCATAGAAGCAATAAAAAACAAAAAGGCAGTTCGTGCTCCCTTCTGCAACACACCAGAATGCGAGTACTGGATAAAGGACAAGTCAGAAGGCGCAGGAACAAGAGGAATAATAATGGACAAAAAGCCGGAAGGAAAATGCGTGCACTGCAAAAAACCGGCAAAAGTTGTGGCTTATTTTGCAAAAGCATATTAAAAGCACCGCAATGTTTATATACAATCAACAATTATTTTTGTTATGGGGTGAGTTTCAAATGCCAGATGCGCCAAAACCCATTGGAAAGGTCACGCACTTCTTCAACAAGATAAGCGTGGCTGTCGTAAAGCTGGACGCTCCGCTGAAGGTGGGGGACAAAATCAGGATAGAGGGGCACGGCCAGAGCTTTGAGCAGACAGTCGACAGCATGCAGGTAGAGCACGAGCAGTTGAACGAAGCCAAAAAGGGGCAGGAAGTGGGAATGAAAGTGGCCCAGTCCTGCAAGGAAGGCGACTTAGTGTACAAAGCGTAAATCTTTGTTTTTATGCGATTTTCTTCAAATAATTCTTCATATAATCATGTATGCGCCGACTGTCCAGAAGACCATCAGGAAGCCCTGCAACAGAAGCGTCACGGCAGTTGCGAAAACATCAAGATTATTGTTCTCAGAAAATTTTGACAGAATAATGAAAAACGGGAATATTGGCAGGTAAAACCTAAGAGTGCCGTGAATTGCTGCAGAGAACAACGGGATGAGTATTGAGTACATTGCCAAAAACCAGTAAGAAAACCTTATTCGTTTGAAAGAAATAATCACGAGAAAAAGCGCAACAAGTATTGCGGCTTTTGCAATTGCATCAGCACTATTTGAAGGCATGCTGAACAGGATTGGCAAAGGGTTTGTTGGACCAAAACCCCAGCCGGTCTTCTGGATGTGGAAGTAAGCAAGAGGGTCTCCTGTCAGGCGGTACAGGAATGCCATATATGACATGAATCCTGCAGGAAACAAAAGCAGGAACAAAACATTCGGCCTTGCCTGTCTGAGCTTGAAATTCCTTGCCTTGAAATACTCAAACAGCAGGGGCAGCATTGCGACAAATCCGATGTAGCGCGTGACTGAAAGGAAAAACCCAAGGATTCCGACAACAAGCCATTTTTCCTTCCTTGCATAATAAAAGCACGCAATCAGCAAGGCAAGGAACAGTCCTTCTGAAAATACTCCTGACAGGATGAAGGCGCTTGGAAAAAAGAACAAGTACTTTATTGACCGCAATGCGGTTGACTTGTCATCATCAAGCCTGACAAGCTTGTAAAGGAAAAAACATGCAACAATCAGTGAAATATTTGATATTAAAAGCCCTGCAATGTAATCATTCCCAACAAAGCCTCCAACAAAGCGCATCAACAAGGGATAAAGCGGAAAAAAGCCGTAATTGGCATAATTGTACTCGTAAATCTTTGTGGAATAACCGTCTGCTGCAATGCGCATATACCACTTTGAGTCCCACACGCCCCACACATCAAGCCAGGAAATGCCGGAAAACTTGAAGGCATGCTCTGTCACGCTCACCATATTCCTCGCAACCATGCCTATGACTGCCAGAACAACCCGTGTTGCAACAAAGAGGGAAACAACATACTTCACCTCTTCAGGAACTGCCTTCAAGCGCTGAAAAACAGGACCGAAAAGCTCTTTAACCCACATCCCAAAAAATTGTAGCGGGGAAGGAATACTTAAACATTTGGTTTCTGCATAACCTTCGTCTATAATTATAGTAAAGTTTAAATACCCTTATTCGTAATTTGTTGCCAAAAAGGGGATGGTTGTGACAACAAAGCGTACAGAAGCACTTATAATAGTTACTTTTCTCGTTATACTTGTCATTGCCAGTGCCATATTTTTCATATCCCAGAACTCAGGCACAAAGGGCACTTTAACAGGAAGAGCCATTTCAGAACTCTCGGATAACACCGGAAAAGTGGTTGGCTGGAAGCTTACAGATGACCCTGCTTTTGAAACAAGAATAGTCAGCATAGAAAGGACACAAACAGTACTCAAAATAAGGTTTTCCCATAACGCAAATGAATCATTGCCGGTATGGGTTGAAGGCAACGTGACACACGCGTTCTCAGTGCTTGAGAACGCAAGCCCGGATGATGTTGTCACGCTTGCAGTCCTTCTTGAAAACAGCAAAGTGCCCAAGTTCAGGCTCCATGTTGGTGCTGAGTCTGAAATATTTGAGTTTGGTGAGGAAGATGAATTTGCTGGTGGGGTGGGGGCATCAGAGCTTAGAATAACCGCAGAAAACCTGCATTACAAGCGGCTTATAATCATAGGCATTGACGGGTTTGAGAACAGCAATTACGTGGCAATGCTTGAGGCAGGAAACCTCACAAACTTCACCCGCCTTATGCAGTACGGCGGCATGAATACCACGCTGAACATCACAGGGCACAATTACACAGTCACTGCCCCTGGCAATGCAGAACTACATACAGGGCTTAATGCAACACGAACAGGCATATGGGACAACACGTGCCCGAAAGCAATACCCTCAGGCAACACCACGTGGGAACGGCTCCAGTTGTTCAACTCAAGCATTGTTACAGGGCTTGTTTATGGAAAGCAGACCTGCTACATACCTGATGGAATACTCGCGAACGCAAAGCCAACTGTTGACTGGTGGCAGAACAGGACAAACTACGAAAACACAAACTGGGTGGACGGAACAGCCTGCGCGTACGACAGGAATGTGTCAACAAGGGCAGAGGAGTTCATAATCAACAACTCAAACTCCTCATTCTATCTCTTCATGTATTTCGGAACACCTGACTGTTCAGGCCATGCGCACTCAGACAAGTCGCACGAATACAACGCCTCATTCCTTGAAATTGACAGAGCTCTTGGGATGCTTTTGGACACCCTGCGTGATACCGGGCTTGAGAACCACACAAACATAATCATAACCGCAGACCACGGCTGGAATTCAGGCACAACAGGACACTCTGTTTTTGACGAAAACACAACAGTCCTGCCGTTAATCACGAACAATGCCAGTATGATAGCAAACGTGACCACAGCAGGATTTAGGAAGCAGTGCGACATTGCGCCGACAACACTGCACTTCTTCGGAATGACTGCAGCAGGGTATCCTGACATTGTGGGCTTTGGCGGCTGCGGCTCAATGTACGTGCAGGACTTGCCGCCAGAAATCGGGTGTTCTGAGCTTAACGCAAGCGTAACGCTTAACCAGTCAGTAATCTCAAACACAACCTGCTTCCGCATATCCGGCAGCAATATCGTGCTTGACTGCGCAAGCCACACCATCAAGTACAACGTGAAGGGCGGAAACAGCAATTCAGGAATCATTGCTTTCAACGTCACAAACATCACAATCAGGAACTGCATCATACAGGACATTAACGCGAGCGGCATTTTCGGATACGGAATAAACCTGACGAACGTAAACGAGTCAGTCATTGAGGACAGCAGCATACTGACAAACAGCACTGCATTCGGGTACGCAATTTACATCACAAACGGCACAGCAAACACTATCAGAAACAACGACATAAGGACCCGCGGAAGCGACTGCTTCGGCATCCGTGCAGAACTGGCAAACCTTACGAACATAACACACAACAGGATTGTCACGAATGGTACAACAGGCTGTATCGGAATCAGCAGTTGGTCAAGCGAAAACGCCACAATAGAGATGAACAACATCACTGCTGTCGGAAACGAGAGCTACAACCCAGGCATAAGAATCCATTACAATTCAAGATTCAACAGGATTTCAGGAAACAGGATAACAACGCGCGGAACATACTCAAACATAGGAATTGAGGTCATGTCTGACAGCAACACAATCTCGAATAACACAATAATAACCAGCTCAAACGGCTCTGTCAGCGACAACTTCGGCAGCCACGGCATATTCATTGACGAACTGGCAAACAACCTTGCAATCCTTGACAACAACATACAAGTCGGAACTGCATACGAGAGCCACGGTATTTACCAGAACGCAAGCATGACATATGCAGAAAACCACACGTTCTACGGAAACACGATAACTACCGCGTGCTCAAACTGTTATGCAATATTCCTTGAAGGAGTCAACCATACCACATTCAACAAGACAATCCTCAACAACCCAAACCAATGGATTTATTTCACAACAGACATAACAGGAGGAAAAACCTATGCCAATTTCTCAAACACAACATTCCAGATGAGCGCAGGCCGCATTGAGCTTGACAACTTCACAATACAAGGCATTGTTGACATTCGCAAGACAAAGCTCAACATCACCACAAACAAGGCATACCTGAACAGCACAAACCTGACCTTCATGAACACAACAGGAAAGGTCAGGTTTAACAGCGTGATTTTCAACAACCCATTGCCCCAGCGCGACCCAGAAGATGACGGCACATACGTGGACTGCCCTGCAAGCATCTGCAAATTCGTGAGTTATTCCAACCAGGTCTATGTCATGAACGTCACGCAGTTCACGAGCTACAGGCTATTGCAGGGCAACATCACGAACTGCGGCCAGGTGAGCGGCAACGCCACGCTGATGGCAGACATAAACGCAACAGGAGACTGCCTCGTAATCGGGGACAGCAACACACTCCTTGACTGCAACGGGTTCTCAATAACAGGAAACGGCACAGGAACAGGCATTATCTGCAATGACAAGGGCAATGTCACAATCACAGAATGCATTGTGCGCAACTTCACAACAGGACTATACATGCACTTCACGTCCGACGGCACTGTAACAAACAACACGTTCACTAACAACACACTGAACGCAAACCTCGGAACAGACTCAAGGGTGAACGTGACATTTAACCTGTTCACAAACAGCATTAATGGAATCATAATAAACGGCTCATCGAGCAGCAACCGTATTGAGAATAACACGTTCAGGAACAACACGAATGCAGGAATACTCTTCAGGGGCTATCCAACCGCAACAGAAATCGTTAACAACAGCATAAGCAACAGCAGTGTTGGAATCCTTGTATCAGGCGGAGCATACAACAACACGATTGCAAATAACCTGCTTTACAACAACACGCAAGGGCTGCGCATTTCCGAGAGCGCAAGGATAAACCTTGTCGAGAACAACACCATTGCGAATAATTCGCAGGCAGGAATCAGGATTGACCCAAGCGCAACAAACAACACAATAGGAACAAACATTTTTGCAGACAATCTTTGGAGCATAATCCTTGCAGGAGGCAATAACAACACAATCAGGAACAACACCCTGCCGGCAGGAATCCGGGGCTCGCTAAACATAACCAACGGCGGATATGGCAACACGATAGCGAACACAACACTCATTGCCAATTCAACATTTGAAAGCGCATACGGCACGCGCGGCTCAACAATCCTCACATACCCAATAAACATTTCGTTCAACAACCCGCTGACGTTCTCTGACGCAATGACTGTTGCCCTGAACTCAATATTTGTCAATTCCACACGCGCGCAGGAACTAAACAAATCAGCAACAATCACTTTCATCAACCTGTTCTTAGCGCCGAACATCCTCGTAGACCCAGAGGATGACGGAACATTCGTGAACTGCTCTGAAAAATGCACAATCACCCAGCTAGATCCTGGCCTGATATTGTTCAATGTTTCTGACTTCTGCACATACATCCTGAATGACACCTCAACACTTTGCCTGGGCGATGCCACAAATGCGACACTGCGCGCTAACGCAACATACACAGGCACAACAACAAACACAAGCCCGGATAACACAACACGCGGAGACGGCTTTGGCTACACTGCAACTGCAGGAGACATGAATGGCGACGGCCAAAAGGACATAGCAATTGCAGCGCCGTATTCTTCAGGAAACGCAACAAAGAGAAATGTTGGCAAAGTGTACATCATGTACGGAATGTACCCCTACATCCCCGGCGGCAATGCAACCACAATATCAAACATAACAATCACAGGAGTCAATGCAGAGGACAACCTTGGCAGGGCTGTCGCATCAGGGGACTTGAACAATGACACAAGGGATGATATCATCGTGGCATCGCCGGGAAACAAGTCAGTCGGAATACTGTTCATGTACAACGAGACAGAAAACATAAACATAACTCGCGAACAGCTCAACGTGACAATCAACGCAAGCTCAATCAATGACATTGCGCTCGCAACAGCAGACCTTAACAACGACAGCATCACAGACCTTATTATCGGGCAGGTCGACTGGCAGAACGGCTCAGCAACATCCCTTGGCAGGGTTGACGTCATTTTCGGAAGAAATGACTGGCCGTCACAAGTCAATCTCTCGCAGGACGCGAACGCAACATTCATTGGCACTGATGCAGGAGCATATTTCGGGTTCTCGCTCGCAACAGGAGACATCAATGGCGACGGCATAATGGACCTCGTGATTGGTGCGCCAGGAACAAACGTCACAGGAATGTACAAGGTCGGCAAGGCGTACGTGTTCTACGGCAGTCCTGAATTTGGAAGCAGAACTCTTGCAGAAGCAAACCTCACACTTGAAGGCGAGCCCCAAGTGAATGGCTTGAACAACACGCTTGCACTGACAGGATTCTCAATGTTTTTGCGCGGCGACGTGAACAATGACAGCATAAGCGACATACTCATTGGAGCGCCAAGAAGCATTGCTCCGCCTGACAAGCGCGACGCAGGAACAGTATACATTGTCTTCGGAGGCAACAACACAGGAACAATAAACCTGTCAAACGCAAATGTCACGCTTTACGGAGTGTTTGGAAACGAGCTCGGAGTGCCTCCAGGAGAACGTGCAGGAACCTCATTGTTTGCGCGCGACATAACCAACGACAGCATTGCAGACATTTACGTCGGAGCGCCACGCGCGCACGTCAACGGAATAATGGACGCAGGAATCACGTACACGATTTACGGAAGGGTTGAATGGCCGCGCTTCCTCAACCTGACAACAAACAACGTCACTCTTTGCGGACAGGACGAGGGAGGACTGTTCGGATACTCCCTCTTCAACGGCACAACAGGCGGAGGAAAGCCAGGAAGCAAACCCAAAGTAATCACGACAACAGCAATATCGTCAGAGCAAAGAGAAACCACAACAAGGACAACAACTACCACTGAAACCACAACAACCGAGGCTACAATTACAACAGAAGAAACAACCACGACTGAAGAAACCACAACAACAAGCGCTACTACAGGAGGAGCAGGCAAACTAATGTTACTGTCAGAAATAAAGGAAATCGAAGAAGAATCAATATTTGAAGCACAGGAATACAACATCCGGGAAGATGCTGGTTCAGGAGGAGGTTCAAGCAGCCCGCAAAGTGATATGCTTGGTGATGATATTGAACAACCGGGTTATGATTCAGGAGAAGCCAGCGATTATGACGAACCAGAACCGCCATCACCACCCACAACCACAACCACGACAACAACCACAACCACGACAACAACCACAACAACAACCACAACCACGACAACAACCACAACCACGACAACAACCACAACCACGACAACAACCACCACAACAGGAACTGGACCAACAGAAGGAGGCGGGGGAGGAGGGGGAGGAGGTTGTTATCAACAATGGTATTGTTACGACGGACCGCCAAAAGGAGTGCAGTTCACCCAACCATACAATGAGCTGATTTATTGTGACGAATACGGACCAGGAAGGCCGCCAATAGGCCGCTGTAGTATTGAATCAGTAGAACAAAAAGTCGCAGACCAAGCATACGCAAAATGCTGCAAGACAACAACCACAACAACAACCACAACAACATCAGAGCCATTGTGCGGGTGCCCAAAGGCATGCCCATTGCTTGACCCTCTTGACAACATACCCTGCCCTGAGCCTGAAGAAAAAGAAGAGGCAGAGCGCGTTGAGTGCGGTGATGGAAAGCCAACAGAGCCGCACCAGATAGAAGTCCTCAAAAACCAGGCAAGGCATGAAATGATGCAGGAAGAGGCAAAGAAAAAGATAGATGAGGCAGTAAAGGCAAGCAGGGCAGCATTAGGACTTCCCGGACAAACAGCAGACGAACTGGAACAAGCATACCAGCAAGTAACGTACGAAGAAGCAATGAGGCTTGAGCGCGAAACAAAAGCAAGGGAAGAAGCAGAAAGGGCAATGCTTGGGCTCGCAGTCCATCCCTTGTACAAAGAACAAACAGAAAAACCGGCAAACTGCCTTGTCTGCAATTCCGCATCACAAAAAGGCAATTTCATAACAGGACTTGCCGCATTAGAAGGACCGACATACGTGCCGCCAGCACAACCAATACCAGCTGCACAGGTCACCAAAATCAAGGAAGACGTGCTGAAGACAGAAGACGCACTCACCAAGCTCGCGCAGGAAGACCCAACCCTTGCCCAGCGCGTTTCAGCAAAAGTTGAGGAATGCGACGCCCGCCACAAGGGCGCAGCAGAAGTGGGAGTGCCAGGAGGAATGCCTGACATCAGCACGGCAGAAACACGAGCCCTGGCAGACGAAATGTGCGCGCTCAAGTACGGCGAGCCCACAATGTGCGACTACCAGAAGTGCAAGTGCATCCCGCCATGCCCTGATGAACAATCACACAAGCCCCACCCGCTCATCACTGAAATCGGGTACAACTTCATAGAAATATTCAACCCGACAGAGGAAATAATAGACTTGGGCGACGGCTGGGGCTTTGAGGCAGAATTTGAAACAACAAGCCCGCCAAAAGAACCTCCAATAACTTATGAGGAATTCATACACGTAATTGGCACGTGGCCAGCGCCGGGAGACAAAGGAATACCGCCCGGAACACAAATACTTATCGCTTATTCAAGCAATGTTAATCCTGCAAGCGTGGCATCAACAACAATGCAAATCACAGGACCTGACGGCACAGTGCAGGGCGAATACCGCGTGGTGGACAACCTCATCATTTTCACGCCGTCAGAGCCGCTCAAGCCATTCACTGCATATTCTGTAGGTACAGAAGGAATTACGAGCACCACAGGCAGAAAGTCAGCCCCAGCAAGGTTCGTCTTTGAAACAGGAGACGGCGCTTACGAGCCTCCTGATGTGTGCAGTGCTGACTACCTGACAGAGGACGGCGAATACCAGACAATACACGCGCCAATGAGCACAGAACTTAGCAAGGACCTTAGCGCGCTCCAAAGCGGTAATGAGGAGCAGGTGCAGAACGCGGTTGTTGCATTGAGGTACAACCGCGACCCATGCACAGAGCCAGCACTTACAGAAATGATGACTGATCCCGAGGTAATGCCGCAGGCGCGCGAGGAAGCAATGAACACCCTTGCTGACAAGGGCTCGCTTGACCAGGAAGACCTTGAAACAATAGCTGAGGAAATCCCTGAGCTCGCAATACCAGCGCGAGAGGCAATGAAGCAAATGCCACTGGTTGCAAAGATACCTTACGGCACAATGAGTTCAGAAAGCATGCTCAGGCTTGATAACAATCGTGCGCGCGCAGGACTGCTCGGAATCACTGCCTGGCAGGTTGCAGGGCTGGCTGGCGATGGAACTGAAAAATTAATAGCTCCAAGGTTCACAGGACCTCTGCCTATTGACAATGCTGCCACACCAGTCTTCACTGGCGCAACAGTTTCAAAGCCTGACGAAATAGTTTCCTCAGCGCCGCCAACTGATTTCAACACAGCCCTTACTGACGTTGCAACGGCAATAGGCACAGCGCTCTCTGCCCCTGGAGTTCCAACACAGGAAATTCCTCCAGAACTTGAGAATGCAATCAGGCCATCCACAAGCTTGGGAACGCTGAAATTCATGTTCCCAAGCTCAGAATCAAGCACGCTCGAGCCAGGAGGTGTCAAGGTCGTGATGGTGAATGAGGAATTCATCAAGGAATTCGGCATCACACCAGACTTCATGGTCAGCTCTCTTGAGTATGGCATGAACGTGCCTCAAATGATTCCACAATTTGCCCAAACACCAGACATTGACATAAACAAGATACGCATTGCGCAGATAGGCCACGCAGAACTGTTCAGGGAAACACCAGGCGCATACCCTGCAATACCGCCAACACCTGAGCAGCCGCCAGAAGAAGGGCCTGAAGAGCCAGAGCCGACAGAGCCGCAGCCGGTTGAGGAAGTAGAACAGGCAGTTCCGCCGCTGGCAGAGCCCACGCAAAAAGCAGAGCCAGTGCTTGAGCCAGAACAGCTTTGCGAAATCGTGACAGACCCTGCGCAAGGAACTGCTGTTGCTCCTGCAGGAGAAATTGACAGCTCACAGATTCCGGAAGGGTATGAGGTCATAATTGCATTCAACACAACCTGCACAGAAGGCAACAGGATTGATTTGAGCATCAACATTCCTGACAATTTCGAGGACATACGCGCATTCCTCCAGACAACAGCAGGCACATCTGACATTCCAGCACAGGCAGGCTATGACCCAGAATGCCAGGGAATGACATCAAGCGCAGTCAGGCAGCAGCAGATTGCCCAAAGCCGCGGAGAATACTACACCCTGAATGAAATGCCTGTTATAGTCACGCGGCAGGCAATAACCAGCCCGGGAACAACAACATCCCTTGAAAATGCAGGATACGCGGTTGACATCAGCAAGATAACAAGCATTGCAAATGTCTCAATGTCAATGCCTGCCGAAGACGTGCCCTACCCTGCAAACCCAAGCGCTCGCATAATTGGCACGCCGCTGCTCATTTCGTTCAGCGCGCCTGTTTCGGGACGCGTGCGTGTCACGTTCCCGCTTGCAATACCGCAATTCATAGACCCTGCAAGCATCGGAGTGTACGTGCTCATAGGCACAACATGGAGGCAATTGGAAAATGTTGAGTTCAGCAAGGACAGTGTTTCTGCTGTTGTTGACGAAATAAGCCCATTCCTAGCCAGAAGCGAGAACGGGACTTACGAGGCATTGTTTGCTCTTGCAGGAATTTATTGCGCAACCTGCCCTGCCACAAAGCTTGAAAAAGTGTATGACGGCGGAATGCTTGATGGAAAGCGCACGGCAGTAGTGCTTGTGCACGGTATCACAACAGACAACCTGCGCTGGCAGTTCCTCGTGGATGACTTTGTCCAGACAAAACAGCCGTTCCAGGTATGGATGTTCTCATACCCGCTGACACTCACTCCTGAGGAAGCCGCAATCGAGCTCGCGTCACAGCTCGAGCAGCACGCATCAGAATACAACCAGCTCGTGTTCATAACGCATTCAATGGGCGGAATAGAGGCCCAGCTCGCGCTTGATTACGGCGCAAAGAACAATTACGGGTTTGTGCGGAAGACAGCAAGGGCAATCTTTGCAGGACAGCCAGGGCTTGGAAGCCCGACAGCAGAAGTCTACGGCAGATTATTCGCGTTCCTGCTCAACCTGAAGAGCACTGCAATGCTGTTCAGCCAGAATGCCTCAATGCTCAATGCCGCAATTGAAGGAAGGCAGGTCAGCCGAACGCCAGGAGTGGAGTATTACGTTATTGCAGGAAGGCAACCGTACAAGTTCACAGTGGACCTCTTCACAAAAGACGGCGAATACACCCCCAATGACGGAATCATAAGCACGCTCAGCGCGCGCACAGTCGGAAACGAGGAAATCGCAGACACTTGCACAAACTACTTTGAAGTGCCAATGACGCACACAGACCTCCTTGACGCCTCACTGCCAAGGCGCATAATGGGAAGGCTTGCTGCAAAGGAATACGCGCAGGCACACCCTGACATGGCGCTGATCGGATACAACCAGATAGTCAACATGAACGCAGAATGCGTGCCAGGAACATACATAATTGCAGGCAGGCGCATAAGCGAGGCAGAAACAGAGGCGCCGTTGTTGTGCAACTGCGGAAACGGCGTGTGCGGCGAAGGAGAGAACGAACTCAACTGTCCTGCAGACTGCGCAAAGGAAGCCACGTACTTCTACACGTGCAGGGTTGCGCCATGGCTGCTCTATCCTGCAGCATTCATACTCCTGATAACATCCGCTGTTTATGTTGCGCGCGCAACCAAACGCCACAAGTACGGCAGGGGAGCAAAGACCCTGCTGGCAATAACAGGGGTAATCACCGTAGCATTCATCGCAATGCACGCAACGTGCAGGATACCGCCACTGACAGGCTATGGAATCCTTATTTTCACTGGAGTGCTTCTTGCCCTTACTGATTACCACATCAAGCACTACAAACAACCGCTTTTCCTGATTGGTGCTGTCTTTGTCCTGATGCTTGCAGGATTTGCAGGAATGCAGGAAGCAGGAAGCATACTTGGACAGCAAATAACAGGCGCAATAACTGAACAGGACATCGTCCAAGACAATGTTTACGTATTATTGCCTGAGGAAAGGGCAGGAATCATAAGCACGCAACTCTCAAGCTCAGGAGTCGCGATGGACTTAGGAGTGCCATTGGAAGAGAAAAAGAGCGCCAGCGGGTTCCCACTTGGAGTCATAGACCATATCGCGCACTACAACCTTGACCCAAGACCTATTGAGACTTTGAAGATTGTTGTTTCAGGATTTGATTATGACAAAAACTCAGCAACAGTCCGCATAAAGAACGTCGGGACAGGAATGTACGTGTTTACGAACGAGCTTTTGCGAGTCAAGGCAGGAGGAAACCTCTGGCTTGACCAAATCCCGTACGGCTACTGGCTAATGCCTGGCGAGGAGGGCACGTTCAGGTTTGGCGCAGCGCGCACCCCTGAAATTGTTACCAGTCCGGAATTTGCCGGAATTGTTGAACAGCCTGAAAGCCACGAACCGCTCACTGAAAAGCCAGCAGTCTACAACTTCCCGAGCCCTGTGCACATACATTACGGCGACCTGATGCTGCTCACAGAAATTTTGTTGCTCGGTCCCGGAAATGATTTGCCTGAAATCCCGCCAGCGCCTGCAGTGCTTTCACTGGAAGGAGGGTTGCCTGCTGCAACAGAGGAAACTGCCAAGCCTGACCGGGAAGTCCTTGATTATATGCTGCTGCCTGCAGAACAGGCAGAACTTGACCTTGTTGCCCTCGGCGGGGGGGTCAGGTATGAAAGCAAGCCAGGAGTGCTGCCCGGACAGGAAGGCGGAACACCAATGGTCAGCAAGCTTGACCAGCGCAACAAGGACTTCAAGCGCACCCTTGTAGAGAACGCATCAATGCTTGAAAGCTGGCTGATTGAGGCAGCAGAATCAGTTTACGGCAGCGGGAAAAACACAACGCTGGCAAAAGACGCTGTTGAAGAATTCCTTGCAAAAGAACTAGAGTCAGTCAAGCAGCCAGAAACAGGACCTGTGTTGTCAATACTGCCAATAACAGGCGGAGTAATATTCAACCTGCCAGAAGGAAAGACAATTGATGTAACAAGTGCGCGCAAGGCGCTGGAAGAAGAACGCGGACTATCACCAGCCCACGAGAAGGCAGCAAAAGCAGCCGATTTGTACGCAAAGCGCATCAAGGACAGCCCTGCACAAATGATTATCAATGCAGAAAAAGCCGGCCAGGAAACCGCGCTTGAGCCGCCACAGCCCGCAGGAGGAAATCTCGGAATCCTTTACACCCTGATGCCTGACCAGTTGCTTGGCGGAGACCTCGTAATAACAAAATCATTGCAGAACGGCAAGTTCTTAATGCTCACGGCAGACGGGTCAGGGCAGGGAGCAACAGCAGCAGGGCTCAAGGCAATAATTTACGACCTTGTCACAAAACTGACTGCAGGATACTTGCAGAACCTGAGCGGGCAGACACTCCTTGACCTGGTGAATGCACAGGGAATTCTTGAAAGCCCAGGACTGCTGCTTGAATACCTCAACAACAACACGCAGGGCTTGTTCACTCCAGAGTCGCGTGCTGCAGTATCTGCTGCTGTTTATTCACCAGACACAGGAAAGGTTGTTTTCAGCAGCGCAGGACTGCCTGTTTATGTTGTTGCAGGCAAAGAAATAACCCAATATGACTTTCCCGGCACAATCGGGCTAAATCCTGAACAGAACTACACGGTAAATGAGACCTTGCTTGATATTGAGCACATGTTCTTCCTGCCAAGCATTGGCATAAAAGAGCAGCTGAACAAGACGGAGGTTGCATTTGTTGACTCGCCGGAATTCAATACAACACTGTACCTGATGGCAACTTATGATTCTGAAACAGCTGCTGCAAAATTACAGGAAGCCCTTGACACTTACCGCGGCAGGAACACAACAGACGAACAACCGCAGGAAGATGAGTATTCCGCAATAATCCTGCGAAGAATAACGTATCAAAGAGGAATGCCGCCAGGGCTTGAAAAACCCGCAATACTGCCACCGCAGATGTCTCTGCCAGCACCAGAAGTGCCTGAACTGCCTCCAGAAGAGCTGCCACCAATAACGCCCCCGGGCGTGCCGCCACCCGGAGCGCCACCGGGCACACCTCCAGAAGCAGGAGTTCCTGTCACTTTCACACCACCAACCCCCACAATATTCGGCAGGACCTGGAACCGCATTGATTACGAAGAAACAAGCGAAAACAAGGGAGGACAATCAGCAGGAGGAGTGCCTGCAGAAACAGTGCGGACAAACCTGCAGGAAACACGCTTCAACACAGAATATATTGCAAAACAAACAGGGCAGCCGCAAGGAACATGGTATATGCCAATAACAGGAGCAGCAATAACAGATATTACAGGAATGCAAACAGCAGAAACACAGCCAGCGACAGAGCCAACCTCAACAGTCACTCAGCTGATTGAAACAGTTGCTCCTGCAGGTGCAAGCGCGGCAACAAAAGCAATCCTCGTTAATGAATTGCTGCAACAAGCAGGCACTGAAGAAGACATCCAAAGCTTCCAATCAACACAACTGGTGCAAAATGCCAAGGCAGAACTCATTGCAGAACTTATGGCACCTCTTGAAGGCGAAAAGGCAAGGCAGGACCTGCTTGATTATGCAATCCAGAACCCGAACGAACCAACATTCGTGAAAAGAATGGTTAATTCACTTATTGATGTTGCCACAAGCCCGCCAGGACCAGCAAACGTGGCAAAACTTGCACAAGACACTTACAACAAGGCAATTGATGAACGCCTGGGAAGAATCAAAAGCGCCTATGGCAGAGGAAGGCGCCAGAGCGCAACAGGACACGATGAATACAGCGAAAGCCCTGCTGTTGCAGGAAAACTCCTCGAGGCAACTCCCGGAGGCCTGCCTGCAAAGAAAGACTCACAACCAACACCACATCCCAAAACAATACCTGAATCATTCTCTGACACGCCCCAAGTAAGGACAAAAAATGCAATGACTGACCTTGCAATCTCGCAGGCAAAAGGCTATGCTGACCGCCTTTCGTCAGCAGGGCTTGAGCAGGAAGCGCAGGACTACCTCAGCCGCCTCAATGAGGCAAAGCCAACAATATCAGGAGCAGCATCAGTCGGTGCAATGCCCAAATACGTGGTGCAACCAACAATAACGCCTGGCGCAGGAATTTCAGAAACAATTACACAAAAACAAGGCATCACTGCGCAACAACCAACATACACCCTGCCTGAAACAACAGGATACTCAATAACAGAATCAGGAACCCGCCCGGTCAATGAACAGCAGGTATTGGCTGACCGCATGCAGGCAGCAGGGTATTCAACTGCATTCCAGCAACAAACACTCCAACTCATCAACAAGGCACCAAATACAGGACTAACAATTGGCCTGACAACAACACCTGAAGTCCAGGACTTCCTGCAGGAGCAGGAATTAAGCAAGGAATTCACAGAACCACCACCAAGACAGGCGCTCACACCAAAACAAAAAGCACTAGCTGCACTCTACGCGTTTGAGAGAGGACAGGCATTTGGAGAAGGATATGACATCTCAGACATTGAAGCAGCATTCTCCAAGCTGGACCCTGAACTGCAAAAATCAATACTTGGCAAACTGCAAAATCTTGAGCTAACCCAAAACGGAATGCCATCATGCATGAAAGCAGATATCTCCTGGACACCAAAAGAGCTTGAAGCAATAAGGTCTCTTAATCTTCCAACAGAACTTGTGGTAAGACACCCCAAGCCGGGAGAAAGGCCGCAAACACCGCCAGACCCTGCAGCACAAACTTACGGCAAATTGCAGGAATTCTTCAATCAGGTTGTTGACAAAGAAACAGGACAAACCCTTATGGACGCAATAAAGAAAGTCCAGTACTCATCAGAAGGACTGCAAGGAATTGTGAAGTCATTGAGAAAGCACAACAGCCCAATCGGCGAGGTTGATGTTGCACGCCTCGAAACACTTAGTGACCAGCTTGAATCCCTGATGCTGAACAACTTTGAAACAATGACCCTGCTCGGCAACATGATACAGGCAGAAGCAGGAAGCAGGCTTGCCCAAAACTCGCTCTCGCTTTATTCAAACAAGGACAGGATAATTGCACAACAAGGACAGAAAGCATATGACGCTCTCGAGCTAAAGAACAACCTTGCCCGCGAATATGAAAACCTCAAGGCACAGGAATCAGCAGTCCACGAGGCATTCTATCAGGGCAAGGCAACAGCAGCAGACCTCCAGAATGCAATAAATGCAAGAAAAACGCTTGAGAAGAAGATTTCAATCAATGCAGACCCTGTGCTTTCAAAACAATACGCTCAATTGGAAGCGGAATTGAAGGACGCCAAGAACAAGCTCGCAATGGGAGGCGAAGTAACACCTGAAGAAATAAAGAAATTAGAGGACGAATTGAAGGCAATGGAGGACAAGATAAGCACTAACAGGGCAGCAATCAGGAACCTCTACAAGGGCTTTGACAAGATTGACTGGAAAGAACTGGGCAAGAAAGCAAACAAAATGCAGCAGGACCTTGCAGGCAACATCGCTGCGAATGATGCTGATGAGCAAAAGAACCCGCCCAAGCCAGACCCCAAGACAGGAAAAATGCCGCCTGCCAAGCAGGCTGCTGACAGGGCAAAGAAAGCAGCAGATGAAGCCCACAAGTACACAAAGCAGGCACTCCAAGGCAACAAGGCAGCAATAAAGAACAAGATGGCTGCTGTTGCGAGCGCGCAAAAAGACAAGGAACTCGCTGATGCGCTCAAGCAGTGCGAGGAATACAACAAGAAAGTCAACGAAATCAACAAAATAATTGCTGACTGGATGGATGAGGAAGTCATCTGCCAATACTTAATCTGCCCGAAGTTTGGAGGCGGCGGGGGAATGATAACAGGCGGCATTGTTATGCCATTCCTCAAGAAGATTGCCTCGCCAATAACAGGAATGCTTGCTGCGCCAATAACAGGAATGCAGGGCATTAAAGTATATCCGGAAGTGGAAGGAACGCCTGCAGGAGAAGGCGAACCTCCCGCAGCATATGAAGGAACGCCACCAATGGGAGAAGGAGAACCCATGTTGCCGGGAGGCGGAGCAGCAAGCGGAGTCACTCTGTCTCCTGAGGCATTCGGGCTCGAAGGCAAGTACGAAAAAATCTGCAAGAATGACTGCCTTGATGACTGCGGGGCAGCAGAAGCAGCACTTACCACATTTGAGATTGCAAAACCAGGCGAGGTTGGCGAATTCACTGTCCTTACAAAAGCAGGACCAAAGACTTACACTAAGAAGACTACAACAGTGCCTGGCTGCTGGGTAAGGGAAGGAAAAGAATGCCTTGCCCCAATGCCATTCTTTGAGGAAAACAATGCAGCAAAGCTCAAGGACCTGCTTGACAGGCTGGCAAAAGAAGCAGAAGAAAAAGCAGCAACAGGCCTTGCAATGAAGAAAGCAGGTCTTGGTGTATTCGGACAGACTAAAGACGGCAATAGACAGACAGTAACTGACAAGGCAGGATATACCGAAACAGCGCCTCCTGCAGAACTGCCTGCAATAATTCCGCCTGAAAAAGTTCCCCGGATTGAACAGCAAAATGCGCTCAGGAGGATTGAGGAAGCGCGCAGGGCTGCACAAACAATAAGGGCTGCAATAAAGTCAGGCGGCAGGCACGCAATGGCAAAAGCAGCCATGGACGCAATAACCGCGCTGGAGGGAATGAAAGAAGGGCTTTCTGCAGAAACCCGCGCCCAGCTTGATGCAATAAACGAGCAAATTGCAGCAGCAGAACAGGAACTCAAGGACAATGCAGTGCGCGCAAGGAACTTCCAGCTCCTCGTAAGGGAAGGTCTTGAGGCAACAGGAGAAACCGACAAGTTCGGAAGGCAGGTCTACACAGACGCCAAGGGAAGGCGCTGGGTCATGGTTGACATGAACGGCGACGGCATAGAGGATGAAAGAGTCCTTGAAGAAACAGGGCTTGCTCCAAACCCCGGCGCAAGGTTTGTCCCGCCAGAACGAAAGAAAGGGGAGTCCAAGGCAGAATACGAAAAACGCGTGCAGCAGGAATACGACGCATGGCTTGCAGGAACAGTTGGTGTGTTGCCGCAACAACCCGGCGAAACTGCTGCAGAATTCAACGCAAGACTGAAAGAAAGCCTTGAGAGATGGAATATCCTGAAAGACTATTGGCAGGAACAAATCACGCAAACCCGAAAGGACTATCCTGACGGGTTCAGGACCCTGACACAATACACGCAAGACAGATTCAGGGAAATCTCACAAACAGTTGCGAGGGGGATTGCAGGCCTGCAATCAACCCGCCAGATAGCATACACAGAATCAGAACGGACGACACTACAGAAAATCAAGAACGAATTCCTCAGGACAGCACAACTTGACGGCAATTATGACCTTGAATTCCTCGGATATGATAAGAACGGCAAGCCAATCATTAACATCCTGCGTCTTGACGAAAATGGCAAGCCAATAGGAAAAGTCATACTGAACAGCATAAACGTGGACGGCGCTGCAATGGCAACAATCATTGCAAGAACAGAAGGGCTTTCTGGCGAGGCAAAAGAAGCTGAACTAAAGAAAGTGCTTGGAGAGCTCGGCATAGACCCTGCCAGCGTGCGAGACGGCATGGTTTACACATCAGATGAGCTCTTCCTTGACATGGACACAACAGGCTTCACTGCAGAAGACACAAAGAAACTCCTCAACCTGCCCACAGGCGTTTACAGCTTCAAGACAGACACACAAGGTGTTGTCAGGGATGCACAAGGAAACATCGTCCTTGGAAATGCAATACTTGCCCTTACTGACGCCAATGGCAACATACTCCGCGACAAGGCAGGCAGGCCAATCGAGGCAGACCCGAACAACCCGCCGCCAAATGCAGTGCCTGTTGAAATAATCACTCCCCAGCACGTACAGGACGCCAAAGCACAGGCAGGAATACTGCTCGGAATGTACCAGAACGGAGAAATAGACCGAGACCAGTTAATCACAAACCTGAAACTACTCGGAGACACGTTCTTAAGAGACGTCCCGCCAGAACGGCTTGACGCAATGAGCACGCGCGTCATAGAAACAACAGGGTATGGCGACATGAGCCTTGAGGGAATAAATGAAAGATTCAGGCTTATGAGCGAAATGACAGACGCAGACCTGCTCAAGGAAGCATCATTACTTATCAACCAGTTCACCCAGGCAGGAATAATAGACAGAAGACTAGTCTCACTATCCGACGAAATCGTAACTTACGACGAGCTGGAAAAGGCAGAAAAGGCAATCAGCGAATACATCAGCATAAGCCAACAGCTTGAAGACATTCTGTCAAGAGCAGGAATCACCCCAGAACAATTCAACAGGCTCAGCCAGAGGCAACAGTATGAGCTTGTCAACGGGCTTGCAGGACGCACAGACCTGACAAACGAACAGCTAAGCATGCAGGACCGCCTCAAGGCAAGAGCGCTCCTCGGAGACATGATAGAACTCACGCCACGGACAGAAAGCGCAGACGCAATCAGCCAGGCAATAATGGACTACAACAAAGCAGTCCTTGACGACATCAGGATGCGCGCACAAACAGGAGAAGCACTGACTCCGGAAGAGCGCGAGGTTGCAATGCAAGACCTCATCAGCCGCATTGAAGCAAGATTCAACAAGGAACAGGCAATTGGCGACTGGGCAAACGCAGGCACCATCGCAGACGTAGTAGCAGAGGAATTCGCAGCAGAAGCATACAACCTCGGACTTGACATTGCATCATGGAAGAATGAAAAGACCAGACTAATTGCAGAAATGGACAACCTGCTCGCAATGCAGAACTCTGCAGGCAGAATTGCCCAAGCCAAGGAAACCCTCAAGACAAGGTCACCAGCAGCATACGCACGACTGATTGAGATTGAGCAGGTCGAAGACCCAGAACTCCGGCAGCAAATGCTGAATGAGATTTATTCCTCGCCAGAATATTTCGGGATGGCAGACACAGATGTTTCTGCCCTCAATGCATACTTTGCAGTCCAGACTTTGGCAATAGAGGAAGCAAGAGTTGCAACATACAACGAAGAGGACGTCAAGCGCTTGACTCTTTCTGCAGAAAATTCAGAGGCAAAGTATGAGAACCAAATGCAACTGAAAGACTTGGCAGAACAGGACGCTATGCTAATTGAGTATGAGAAAAACATCATCAAGATGGCTGCTGCAGGGCAGATGAGCCCTGCTGACGCAGAGACGATTCTCAAGAGCATAAGGGCTGATAAAAAAGCACTCCAGCAGGAATTCACACGGATTCTTGCAGACGATGCTGTACGCGACATCTTCGAACGCCTTGAAAATATCGGCTTGGACATCGACATTGAAGATGTCAGAAGCAGGCTTGCTGATTACAAGACGCTCATTGAGCAGCGCAGAATGCTTGCTGACAAGCTGGCTGGCGCGACCGGCGCCGAAGCAGACGCAATCAGCAAGGAATTGCTTGCGCTGGACGACCAAATTGAAGGCCACCTGAAAGCGCTGCAGGGTGTTGTGCCGCAAATACAAAACATAATCCAGGACACAATAGCCGCACAGAAGAGCGACCTGGCATCGCTTGACAGCAATATTGAGACATTTGCCAAGCTCCGCAATCAGGACCAGATCCTAAAGAACCAGATAGAACTGCATAAAGAGAAGACAAAGGGAATCACAAGAGAATCCCTTGAAAAACAATTTTATGAAACATTTAATGAAAGGAAAGAGTCAAAGAGGGTTATTGCTGAAGGCGGAATGGTTATCAATTCCGAAGCTGTCCGCAAGCTCAATGCAGACCTCAAGACAGTGGCCAATGTTGTTAATGACATCAACAAACTATACACAGAACGCAGCAATACCATAGCAATGGGCGGCGACACAACAAAGATTGACAACCAGATTAATGAATTGCGCAAGCTGATTCCTGACCCGGAAATTGTGATGAAGCTGATGATTGATAACGGCATCGTCCAAGTCACAACAGAGGACGGGCCTGCCGGAGTAAAACGCCTGTTTGGCAAACTCGACCTGAATGAAAAAACAAAGGAATACACAGACCTGAAATACGCGCTCAGGGATGTTGACAAACAGATTCAAGACCTTGACAAAAATATAGAATTCCTGCTGGCAGAGGGCCTTTCAGAATCGCCTGACTATAACGACCTAATACTCCAAAGGGATGCGCTTGCAGAGAAGAAGAAAGAATTTGAAACCAAGGCATCCCTGCTCAAAGATAATATCAGGGGAAGGATTAGCGAGATTGACGAATCACTAGAAAATTACAGAGACCAGCTTGTCCATGCCAAATCAGTCTATACGGAAGCAACCAGCATGGGTATTTTTGATCGTGTTGCTGATGCTGTGGGACAATGGTTTGGCATGGAACCCATGGGCAAGGCGCAGCAAATATACGCCCAAGACGTGATGATAGCTGTGCAGGATAATATCAAGGCGCTCAATGAAGAACGCGCGCTGCTTGCTTCCTTTAACTTGAAGGAATTTGCAACAAATGAAGAGAGGAAGAACGCTATTAACGGCATGATTGACAAATTAGGCGAACAATTCTACACTTACGGCTATATCAAAGGGTTTGATGACGCAAATAAATGGAAGGCAAGAAATACAGACCTGCAAAAGAAGTTCAGGAACTTTGGAGTAGCGCAGGCAGCGGCTGACCTTATGGGCGGGGAAATGATTGATTCAGCCATGGAATTGGTTGACCTCCGCACAGACTTGCTCATGAATGAAGGACTGAACTACGCCGATGCGCGGATGAAAGCTATTGCCGAAATGAAGGTAGAGTTTGCCAAGATGAGGGGCTCTGCGAATGGCGCCCTGCAAGCTGAAATTCAGCACTTTGAGGACATCGGCAGGATTGGCAATGCTATCGAAAAAATAGTTGGTGTCAGCACTGAAAGCTCAAGAGGCAGACACGCAAGGGTTGCATTTATCTCACAAGTGATGAATGACTTCTCAAAAATCGAGAATGAAGAGCTCAAATCCCTGAGGGCAATGACATATCCTGAAGGCCACCCCCAGTCAGGCCAGCTGATGCTGACAAAGGATGCTGAAACCGAATTAATGAAGGCAAACAAGGTCGTAATCGCCTTATTGAAGAATGACCGGCGGGTGCACGAGTATATCTGGGAGCAGAATATTGTTACAAAGGTCGGAAGCACCACCAGAAGCGCTGCTGAAATGGCAGTGGCGGCATATATTGGCAGCATCGTAGGCAACCAGGCTGCAACACTCACGCGCGCAAGCAGGATTGTCTCAACAATCTCAAGCATGACGGCAAACGGCGCCACATTCCACGCCACAAACAACATCCTGAGGGGAGACTTCAGCGCAGAGTCATGGAGCCCGGCGGCATTCGCGCATTCAATTGGCGTGATTGGAGGGCTTTCAGCCATGAATGCCGCATTTAGGCTCGGCACTGCAGGCATAACCGCAAAAGCAGCAGATCTTATCGCCACAAAATCACTCGGCAAGACTGCTTTGGGACAAACCATGCGCGCAGGAACAAACCTTGCCGAATTCGGAATGGAAGTGGCAGCATTCAGCGAGATGGAAGTGCTGTCAAGAGAGGCAGCAGGAATGCCTGTTGACCGCGCAGAAATCTACGGAGACCAGCTATTGCTGCTTGGCATGCTCAAGGCAGGACATGCAGCCGCAGAAACCTCCAAGACTTTGCGTCGCAATGCAGAGCGTAATGCCCTTGAGCTGAGCAGGAAAGAAGTTGACAGGCAAATTGACAATGTCAAGCGCCTGTATCAGGAAACCGTTGCACAGCGCGACCTCCTTACCCCAAGCGAGTACACAGAAAGAGTCCGCAACATCGAGGCAAACCGCGCAAGGCTCGAAACAAGACAGGCTGAGATAGCCAAGCGCGGAATAGAGATGCAGCTTGAGGACATACGAAGCGGAAAGGCATGGAATGACCTGCCCTCAGAAACAAGGAAGCGCTTTGGAACAAGGGACGCGTATAATAAATTTGAATTACAAAGGCTGAATGATGAGTATGCACGCATTGCCGTTAATGCCAAGAACATTGACGCATTGCGGACTGCAGCTACTGCAAACGCAATTGAAGTCAAGGACACATCGCGCACAAAAAACGGATTCAGCATCGCAACAGACTTCACAATTAATGAACTGATTACGGCAGCACGCCGCACCAACCCTGACCTCTTGCCGCGCATGAGCCCTGAACAGTTTGTTGAGTATGACCTGCTCACAGGCAAGTCTGGAAGGATTGCTGTCCGCGGAGGAACACCGGGCGCTGCCATCCCAGAGCGCGCAATTGACGCGCACGTTGCAGCACACGAAGCAATATCAATTGCAAACCTCCGCGCAAGGGAAACACGAGCAGCAAGAGCATATGACCAGGTGCGCTCACAAGCACAAGCAGGAAGAGCATCAACAACTGATGTTGCCAGGGAAACTGCCAGAGTTCGTGAAGTGGCAGATGCAGCCCGCAACCCACCAACTCTCGCAAGAGTTGTTGAGGCAGTTAGGCAGCTGAATCCTGACCTTGCCCGCAAAGTTGAGGAAAATGCAAGAAAAGTAGAAGCAGAAGTAACCCGTGCAAAACTTGAAACTGCACGCAAATCACTGCGCGAAACAAGACCTGACCTTGAAAAAGTCACTGATGAGGACATACGAATGCTTGTTGACGTGCTGGAAGGCAAGAGAGACATTGTCCGCCAGGAAATAACAGACAAAGACATTGAGCTCCTCGTAAAAGAACTTGGAGATGTCCGCGGCAGAACTGCTGAAGGAGAACCAATACGCGTTGAAGACATTGGCGAAATTGTTGAAAGGACAGTTCCAAAGCCAGCAGAGGCAAAGCCTGCTGAAGTAGTCAGGCCAGAAGCACCACCAAAGCCGGCAGAAGCCAAGCCGCCAGTAACTGAGCCGCTGCGCCCAGCAGCCGCAGAAGCGCCAAAGCCAACTACACTCTGGCAGCGCGTAACAAGCATCTTCAAGCCCAAGCCAATGACCGGCCTTGAACGCGCAGCAGAAGTTGCAAGCCTGCTCAAGGGCGCAAAGTCAGAAGACATACGCAGTTCTGTTGACACGGCAGTAAAGACTGTTGATGAAGCAAAGGGACTGCACCAGGTTGACGCAAAAGCGCTTGGAGAGGAACTCCAGCGCCTTGGACGCAAGGTTGACCAGGCAAAAGTTGATGCCCTTGCAAAAGACATCAATGACTTCCTCAGGATAGCCTCAGAAGCAGGACAGCGCGCAGGAAAGCCGCCAAGGCTTGACCAGGCGCAGGCAGACATTGCAGCACTCCTGACAGAAGGCACAATAATACAGGCAAAGACCGGATTTGGAAAGACCGCAGTATTCACCCCGCTCAAAGTAATGTGGGACGTCCTGTACGGCAAAGGAAAGCACGTTAACATCCAGACAGACAGCAACAAGCGCCAAACAGTCACCAATTCATTGCTTGATTACTTCAGCAGGGCAAACGTGGAAGCAGTAAAGAAAGGAGACATACTCGAACTCAAGCTCACTGAGGAAGGCAGGACAAGGGACCTCACTGACTCAGACCTGCAGGCAATGCGCAAAGCAAAGGTCGTAACCACAGACGTTTCCACACTCCAGAGCCTCATGCTCACCCTGCTGAACCCAGAATCGCCAAGGGCGCAAAAGCGCATTGCGCGCGACATGCTCAAGGAATTGGACAAGTCCTCAAACCTCTTTGACGAAATACACAGGATTGCAGACTTCAATGACATGATTATCACGCTCAAGCAGCAAAAGATCTCAGAAGCAGCACCAAACAAGGTCGGCGCTGCAATGGACATCCTGACTGCGCTCAAGGACATGGGCTTCAAGGCAGGCAATGAGTTCGGCGCCAATAACGCAGGGCTCATTGAGAGGCTGATGAAGACCAATGGCGAAAAGGCAGCAGAACTCCGAAAGGACGCAGAAACACTGCGCAAAGCAGGAAAAGAGGCAGAAGCCAAACATGCAGAAGCAGCAGCGACACAGCTTGAGCTCAACAAGGACAAGCTCTTCAATGAGTTCAAGGAAACTGCCTTGCAGGACATTGCAACAAAGCTTGGCACAACCCCGGAAGCACTGAAAAAAGTCGCGGACAGGATTTCAAGGAATGAAAAGCTCACTGCAGAAGAAGAGGCGATTGCATCCAAGGCAGAACTGCTCTCCACGCTCAAAGACATCCTTTCCAGCGAGCACGCAAGGAAAGGATATGAAATAATAGAGTCAGAAGGACTGCTTGAAGTGCGCCCAATACAGGAGCGCGCAGCAGGACAGAAAGGGCTCAGCTTTGGAGACGCAAACAGGCAGGTATTGTATGAAGTGCTTGCGAAAGGCAACAAGGCGCCTGCAGAAGTAAGCAAAGACATTGGCAATTTGCAGGTCACGACAGAATCAATGAGAGTGGGCATCAAGGACGTGATGCGCTCGCTTGGCAAAGTCACAAGCCTTACAGCAACGCAAAAGCCCGTGCAGGAGGCATTGCGCGGCTCGTCAGGACTCACAACAGTGCTCAGCGAGGCAGGAATCCTGCGCTGGTATGGCGGCGAGGCAGTGAGGTCTGCAATCAACAGGGTAACTGGCGAAAAGCCAGGCATATTTGGCTTTGACCTTGCGCAGGCAGGGAAAGCAAAACCGCCTGTTGCAGGCGAAAACCTTGAAGGCAAAGTAAGGCAGGTCGCAGGACCGGAAGGAATTGAGTTCTACAAGGCAGAGCCAGGCAGGGAATACGCAGGAATTGAGGCATACATATACGCATCAGGAGGGGAAACAAAAGGATACTCAGGAACTGTCGAGCGTGCGCGCAAAGCATTCGAAGCTAGCCCCAAGAAGGAAGGTGACTTCCTGCTCTACCGCAACCCAAGCGTTGAGCGCGGAGAATACGTGCTGCTCGAGTACCGCAATGGAAAGATAACCGAGACCCGCAACGTGCAGCCAGGCAATGTATTGATGGAAAAGGGAATTGCCGGCGAAAGAGGAACTGCGCTCACTAACGAGATTGAAGGGCTTGACCTCAAGACAACGCAGAGCGCAGAAGCAGCAGGCAGGGCAAAACCTGGCTTTGAAAAGACAAAATTCAAGGTCATTGTTGACTCCGAAACAACACTTACCAACCTTGACCAGGCACTGGGTCGCAAGAGAAACGTAAACGATGAAATTGAAGTCATCTCTGTTGACAAAAAGATTGGAACTGCAGACCAACTGCTTGAGAGCGCTGTGCGGCGTGAAGCAGACACCATAAAGGAATTCACTGAAAAGAGCGACATACAGGACATGGACCAGGTTGTCCGCAACGCATTCTTCAAGGCAATTGATGCTGAAATGAGCCGCGCTGACCGCGGCGAAATCACAGAAGCTGTTGCAAACAAGAACATCAGGGAATTGCAGGAAGGCCTGATGAAGTTTGACCAAGCAATGACAAAAGGCATGCCTTCGCTTGATTCCGCGTTCGGCAGGCAGACAACAGACAGGCTTGCAAGCGAGCTCGAGCGCAGGGCAAAATACGTTGAGGGAATAAAGGACTCATTCGCAAGCCCAGAAGCGCGCAGAATCTTCAATGACCTGGCAAACTATGACGCAAGGCCGCTTGAGCTCGGCAAGGCGCCAACAGCAGAAGTCAAGCCATTCCTTGAGGCACAAAACTTCCGCGAACTCCGCGACAGCATTGAACAGACAAGGACAAAGGACAGCTACAAGGAATACAGCAGCGGGGAAACAGAAATAAGGAATGCTGTTGAAGTAACAAAGGCAGTTGAGCAGACGCTAAAAGACATCCTGCCCAAGAATGCAGAAGCAGCAAAGGCAGAGTTTGCTGACCTGCGCGGCAAAGCAATAGAAAAGACAGGAAAGGCAGCTGCAGAACTCACTCCTGCTGAAATCGCGCGCAATGTCGAGCCTGCAAGCCTTGGAAGGTTTGCAGAAGCCGCAAAAGTAACTCTTGATTCTGCACGTATAGAAAGAAATGACTTAGTGCGCCAGTACACCGTGGAAGGCGAAGTGCTGCCAGACGGCCAGCGCCTGATAGATGCGCAGGACCGCTTCATAAAGGACCTTGAAGACACTCTCAAGGCAGCAGAAGAACTCATCAAGCCAGCAGCACCGCCAGTTACTGCACCACCTGTTGCTGCACCGCCTGCAGAAGCGCCAGTTGTGGCGCCGCCTGCTGCGCCTGTTGGAGTCAGGATGCCTGCAATAGTGGCAAAGGAAGTCGCAAGAGCAGGCAGGGAAATAGCGCAATTTGCACAGCAACGCGCTGAAGCAATCAGGACTGACGTTGCAAAGGAGCAATCAACCATTGACAGGATTGAGAAAGACAAGAGCGCTGCGCGCGAATACGCAATCAACGATGAAGTCATAAACCGCGTGCAGGCAGCAGTTGAAAGAGATCGGGCATTCATGGATTCGCTCAAAGGACTGAGCGACAACGAGCGCGCCGATAGAATAGACCAGAGAAAACAACAGGTAAGGGCAGCATCAGAACCAGACATAAGAGCGATACTGGACAATGAGCTCAAAAATCCTGAATCAGAATTCTACAAGAAGGTCTCAACGCGCCTGGCCAGTGTTGAACAGAATGCACTCAACAGGATAGTCAGCGAGCGCGTTGAAGCACAACAGAAGCAAAACATCCGCGAACAACTGCTCAAGGACCCTGAAATCCAGAAGCAGACAAGCGGCATGACAGACGCCCAAAAGAACAACTACATCGACGACCAAGTCACTGACTTCATGGGGCTCTCCAGGCTGTACCCAGGAGTGGAGCAGTATATCGCCAGTAATGTGCCCAGAGTCAAGGAGCTTGACAGGCTGATTAAGGAAGAAAAAGACAATGCAAAACGCGAAGCATTGCAGAACGAGCGCAATTCGCTTGTTGACAAGCAAGCTTCAGAAATGATTACCAGGGCAGAGCGCACAACAATCGGCTCAGAATCCATGAAAATTGGTGAGCTCTATTATGCAGGGACAAACATCCCGCAGACAGCTGAGTACGGCGGAGACCTGAGGCTGGCGAGGCAAATCAAGGGAAGCAAGGGAGAAAACCTGTTCGTCAGCGTTGTTGGCGACGCAAAAGGCCACGGACGACAGGCAAGCATAATCAAGTCAATCGTTGAGGACATTCTACTCAGGGCGCCTGCTGCCGAACTTGAAAATCCTGAACTTATTGCGCAGAAGATAAATGACGCCCTTGTATCCGTAAACAAGCCCATAAAGGGCCTTGCTGACAGGACATCAGTGCCGCTGTCGATTACTGTCATAAACATAGAAACAGGCGCAATGCGGATAATCACGCTCGGCTCGCCCTTGTTTGTTATCCGCGCAGACGGCACGCCAGAACTCATACGCAACCAAATGCCTTCAGCAGGCGCTGCCAGCAAAAAAGTTGGCAAGCCGCAGGAAATCACACTTGGCAAAGGCGACATGATTCTTGAGCTGACAGACGGGATTGCAGAACAGCACCACGCAGGCGAAATGTATGACCAGCTGATTCGCGAAGGAAAGCCAAATCCTGATTCAAAAGTCCTCAAGACCATCAGGGAGGCAGTAAGCAGGGGAATGACTCCTGAACAAATCAGGGATACAGTCCTTGACAAGATGAAAGAATACAGGCAGGACACGCCGCAGGAAGACGACGTGACAATTGTCGTTACGCGCTTTGGAACAGCAAAACAGCTTCCTGCGCCGCCAGCGCCAGTAAAGGAAGTTCCTGCTGAAGTGCGCGCAGCACAGGCAAAAGCCCTTGCCTGGATAAGCGCTGCAAAGCCAGAAGACCTTGCAAAGATAAGGATAGACATTGAGAAACAGACTGCTGACAAGCTCCGCGAACAGCCAGGACTGGAAGAAAGCGACATACTCCAGCTTGCCAGCCAGATTGCAGATGAGTTCGTAAGCCCTGCCACAACACCTGCAAAGCGCACAGAACTGATGCAGGACTATGACATCAAGCCAGAACAAATCAAAATACCAGAAGCAGCGCCGCCTGTTGCTGCACCGCCTGCAGTTGAGGTTCCGGCAGTCTTGCCTGAAACCTTGACCAAGAAGCATCTCAAGCTTTTAGTTGAAGGCCAATACGGGGATATTTACACATACGAATACGCACCAGGCCAGGAAGTAATTGTAAAAATTGCGAGTGATGAACTCATCGATGCCAGGGTAAGCGGCGAAGCTGACAAGTTGATAGATCTTCGCAGCAGCCTGCCTGAACACTTGCGCGATGCCCTGCCGCGCGTGCTCAAAAAATTGAGCATAGACGGCCGCTCTGCTTACGTCATGGAGTATGTGAAAGAACCATTTGTATCCGTAAAAGATATTCTGGAAGGACGAGCACACGTTTCTGATGAGGCAGTGGAGACTGCGCTCGCCACTGCAAAAAATGTACTCACTGCACTTCAAGAACAGGGAAAGTATCACGGGGATGTCCATAGCGGAAACATATTCATTGATCCAAGCGGGCGGGTAAAATTCATTGACCCATGGGTAGGGAAAAAATATGCCGAGTGGAAGCCCGACGATATGCGCGATTTGCTCAAGTTAGAGGCCAGACTCAGACCAGCAGAACAGCCTGTTGAAGCGCCTGAACAAAAGAAAACATATACTGAAGCTGAAAAAGCGCGGGCAAAGCCGGCAGAAGAAGCAGAACCGCTGCCTGCAGAAGAATCCCCTGCAGCAACAGGACGAACTCTTGGCGGCGGAATTGGCGCGATGAAAGGCGCGGGTGTTGCGGTTATTGCGCTTGTAATGCTTGTCTTGATAGCCTTTGGAATGCGCGCATACGCAAGAAGACCCAAGAGGGAAATGATACCTGCTGAGATTGCAGCAGACCTTGACAAGGCATTGAAAGAACTGCGCGAAAGGCAGGAAAGGCTGAGAAAGCTCAAGTAAAGCTCACGTGCGGCAAATAATACTTGATGCCTGTCAGCTCCACAATGTACGGCTTAAACTTGGATGCTTCGCTTGACCACAGGAAATTTTTAAGGCGACTGAGCTGTTGAGGGTCAAGGAACAATTTGTCCTCAAGCAGCTGGAAATTGCGCTGTTCCCGCGGGCTCGGCGTAACAGTGCCCCTTGGAAATATGGACAAAATAATTGTGTAATCAATCTTGCCTGACTCCTCAAGCGCGCGACCCTCGGCAACTATTGTGTTAATAAGTGTCTGCAAATCCTTCACAATACCGTCATACAGTCCACGGTAATTGGCCCTCTCTGCATCACCCATCTTAAGGTGATAATAGACATGAAATGCGTGCTCAAACCCAAACACAGTCTTGACTTTCTCACCAAGCCTTGAGGCACCCTGCAGGACTGCCATCACGTCATCCCAGTAATCGTTAAAATTAACATACTCATAATCAACGCCAGGAGGGCTCCCATAATAAAGGTCAATAATCGCAGCATTCTGCTCTGTCAGGTATTCCACGGTTTTCAGCTGGAACAGCACCCTGCGTATTGTAGTCCCCTGCTTGGCCTCGGGAAAAAGTCCTATCAGGTCCTGAAGTTTTTTTGCCTGCTCCATAATGCCTGCCGTCATCTATTATCACACAATAATACTGTTGCGTGTTTTAAAAAACTTTTCCTGGGGATTTCCTGCATATCAGACAAACTTTGCAGCATTAAAGGCAAATGCAGTTGCCATAGCAGCCACGAACAATCCAACGATAAAACCAAGGACAATATTCACCACAAAGACAATAAACCATGCAAGTATTGACTTGCCCCAGCCCTGGTAATAAAACCTCTTTATCAGCCAGACAAAAATCACTGCATTAACAACAATAAACAAGGCATTCACAAAGAACGCAGCAACCCTGCCCATTGCAAGGAAAGCCGCTGACATTCCCGCAGGAATAAGGCTCAAAAGATAGCTCGCAATAGCAGCAAAGCCAGCCACCTTATATGCAGTCTGCCAAGACGTGTCATCAAAATCAAGCCAGCCAGAAACAAGCTTGAGAACAATGCCATTTATTGCAAAGAATATTGCTGTTGAAACAAGCCCTACGGCGGCAGCAATGATAAACTCCAAAAATGCCATATTCTCGCAAATACCCTTGTTCTTTTTTTAAATGTTTTTACCCACTAATGAGGAACACCACCGCCCAAAAAAGCACGGGCGCAAAGGACAGTAACATTTATATACCCCTATTGCAACATTCCGGAGTATGGAAAAGAGGTTATTGACAGCAATAATAATCGCCATTCTTGCAATTCCGCTTGTTGCGGCAATACCGCCAACAGGCAGCGTAATATACGGCCAGACAGGCGGAATAGTGCGCTCAACAAACCTTCCAACAGAAAACGTCCACATAGCAGCACAGCAGGAAGCAACTGTTGTCTCAATGGAGCAGTTAAGCACGCTCACAAGCAAGATTGAGCAGTTCCAGAATGAACTCAACAGCATACGAACAGCATCAGAAAGCCAGCGCACAGACACTGCAACCCAGCTGAGCGCAATGAACCGCGAGCTTGGCGCAATAAAGTCAAGCATTGAGGGGCTCAAGGTGATGCAGCAGCAATTGAGCGAAATCAAGCCAGAGCTTGAAAAGCCGCAGGAAATAATACCGCCAATGAGCCTAGTGATGCTATCAATCGCGAACGCAATACTCCTAATACTAGTAATAGTGCTCATTTTTTGGCTAAAAGCCCAGTTCAAGGCAACAGAAAAAGAAGCCCACCTTGAGGAGCACTCAATGATACACCTGACCGACTTCATAAGGGAAGCAATGCACAAGGGCGCCAGCCTTGCGGAAATAAGAAGGCGACTTGTTGAGAAGGGCTGGAGCAATGAAAAAATAGATGATGCAATCCAGGAAGTCAGGACAATGCACGCAGCGTGAGACTTCATTCTGAATAAAATACTACAAATTAGGGCTCCTTACAGTCGCAGATACAAAGCAATAGTGGAAATACTTCTCATATCGTTCTGTCTCTGGCGCTAGAATCGCCTGTTATTAGTTGTATGATGCTCGTGCGTATTATGAAGCGCGTTTCTTTCACAATATATTTATAAACCATCAACAGCTAGCTCTGGAAATGGTTTTGGAAAAGCTTGGAGAGTCATTGAAGAACACGTTGTCCAAGATAGCCAAGACAATGTTCGTTGATGAAACACTGATTAACGAACTTATTAAGGACATACAAAGAGCATTATTGCAGGCAGACGTGAACGTAAAGCTCGTCTTTGAGCTCACGCAGAAAATAAAGGAAAGGGCTCTCAAGGAAGAAGCTCCTCACGGGCTGACAAAGAAGGAGCATCTTATCAACATTGTTTATGACGAGCTTGTCAAGTTCCTTGGCGGTGAAAAAGGCGATCTCAAGCTTGCTGACAAGAAACCCAACAAGATAATGCTTGTCGGCCTGTTCGGCTCAGGAAAAACAACACAGGCAGGAAAACTCGCAAAATACTTCACAAAACGCGGCAAAAAAGTTGCCCTTTTGGGACTTGACGTGCACAGGCCGGCAGCAATGGACCAATTGGCGCAGGTTGCAAAAATTGCGCACGTCCCTGCATTTATAAAGCGCAATGAAAAAGACCCCCTCAAGATATACAGGGAGTTCGAAAAACAGTATCCTGAATACGACCTCTTAATAATAGACACTGCAGGAAGGGATGCCTTAAGCCAGGAATTGATTGATGAGCTGAAAAAAGTGCATTCGCTTGTGAAGCCTGACGAGTCATTGCTTGTCATCTCAGCAGACATAGGGCAGGCAGCCCAAAGCCAGGCAAAGGCATTCCACGAGGCAGGAGCCATAACAGGAGTCATCATAACAAAGATGGACGGCACTGCAAAAGGCGGAGGAGCCCTCACCGCGTGCTCGGTAACAGGAGCTCCGGTAAAGTTCATCGGAGTCGGAGAAAAGATTGACGACTTGGAGCAGTTCAACCCTCAAGGCTTTGTCGGCAGGCTCCTCGGAATGGGCGACATAGAAGCACTGCTTGAAAAGGCAAAGGAAGCAATTACAGAAGAAGAAGCAAAGGACTTGCAGCAAAAACTCCTCAAGGGCGAATTCAACCTCATTGACCTCTACCAGCAAATGGAGGCAATGTCAAAAATGGGCCCCCTCGGCAAAATAATGGAAATGATTCCGGGAATGGGACAGTTGCAAATGCCAAAAGAAGCATTACAAGTGCAGGAAGGAAAGCTCAAAAAGTGGAAGCACGCAATGAACTCAATGACAAAAGCAGAACTCGAAGACCCTGAAATACTTGACGCAAAGCGCATTGAGCGCATTGCATCCGGCTCAGGCATTTTAACAAGCGAAATACGCGACCTCTTGAAGCAGTACAGGCAGTCAAAAAAACTTATCAAGATGCTGAAAGGGGCAGGCTCGCCTGAAAAACTGATGAAAAAGCTCGGCACAAAGGGAAAAGGGCTGAAGTTCTGAAATCAGAATTTCACTTCTTTCTTTAGTAAAGCCCTTGCAACATACGCATTATGTATTGGCGCAAGCTTGCTGTTGCGGTAAGGATCAAAAGGCGAAACATCAGTAATGCCGTCACTTCCAATAACACGAACACGCATGTTTTTGTCATCAATCTCAATGCGGTCCTGCTTGTAAATACTGACTTTTTTCCCCTCACTCCTGAGGAGACACACGGCAGCCATTGTGCGCTTCATAAGTTCTTCATAAATCCTGCAATCATTCTTTTTTGAATCATTCGGCTCAAACCTCGCAGTCCCTGCCAGGATTTCTGCAGCAAGCATAAAAGGGTTCTCATAACCTGACCTGTTAGGCATCTGGGAAGTAACCTCAAGCAAAAGACGGCTGTGTGGAGGAAAATCATTATTAGCATCCTCTGCAACAATAAAGTATTTCTCAAGCCGCGTGGTGTAAGGATGCAAGTCATCAAGAGTCAGGTCCTGCCTTCTTAAAAGCTGGCTTGTTTCATTGCTTGGAATCAGTTTAGGAGAAGAGCCTGAATCCACAACACCATCAATACTGTTCCTGATGCTCCTGCAAGGGTCTATCAGGAAGCAGTTATAAATGTTCACAACAAGTGTTGCCCTCATATGTTCCAAACCGCTCATAAAACCACCAACCACGTAATCACTATAGAGAATCATACTAGCAAGGGTTTTATAAACCTTGTTTTTTTGCGGCTGTTAACAATGATATGGTTGTCGGCAAAGTTCTTTGTTAAGCAAAACACCCATCAACACAGTTTTGTGACAACCGGGCAAAGCCTGTCAAATCACGCACAACAGGCCAGCAATAAAAATTATTTTTCAAGAAGGCCGCGCTCGGCAAGCCATTTGGCAACATCACTCATTGATTTTGTTTTTGGCAATAGTCCCAGCTCATCTTCAAGGGTTTTTGAAAGGGCGACAAGCCAGCCCTTGACCGCCTCATCAGAGCCCTTTTCCTCAACAGTGTGCTTGAGCGCAGCCCACTGCGTTGCCTCAACATCAAGCTTGTTCTGCATGTCTGAAAAAACGTCCCTGATTTGTTTCTTGCTTAAATTAATCGAATTAATGACATCCCGTTCAATCACTGCAATGGCGCCCGGCTTCCTGCACATTTTAAAGAAATTCTTGACGATTTTCTTGCGCTCATTTATCAAATCCTCCAGCGCACCTATTGACTTAAACCCTTCCTTCAACAACAAGAACACTTTCTCAATAATTTCCTCATCAATAGTAGCGCTTGCCATACAATCACATTTTCAAGACATTAATAACAAGGCTATAAAAAGATTTGTGTTTGCAAGAATCACTTGTCCGCAAGCTCTGCCTCTTCTATCCTGTAAATGCCTGCAAAACCCTTGTACTCAATGCTGCTTTTTTTGACAACAATCTTTTTCCTGAAAAACGGCGCGTCAAGCACTGTTGTCTCAATCTCACCACCTTCACCTGCAGGATTTATTTTATGAGTCTCTGCTGCCTTCTTAAGGACATCAACTATTTCCCTGTCTATCTGCCTGCCAAGAAGCTCTTTACCCAATGGTTCTGCAAAAACGCCTGAAATAATTACCTGCATCCCTGACTCAATAACCTCATTAAGCAGTCTTATCTGGTCCATCTGCCACAATGGGTTAATGCAGGCAATGCCAAGCTCGCTGCAGATTTTATTTATCCTGTCTGCCTGATATCTTGACTGGACAGCACCCGTGACAATGCCCTCAATCAGATACTTTTCCCTTGCATTGATAATTGCCTGCTTAAGGTCATCAAGTTCTTTTTCCTTCTCGCCCTTTGTTTTCGTGATGACAAGAGGCAGCCCTATTGCTCTTGCCTGCAGTTCAGCGAGGTCAATGTTGGGAGTGTGGAACATAAAACTCGCAGGATTCTCAGAAATCAATGTTATAAGACAAACTATCCTGTGCTCATTCATTGCTTTCATCATTGCAAGACTGCTGTCCTTTCCGCCTGAAAACAAAACGCCGAGCTTCATCAACCTGCCTCAAATTTTTATTATTTAAAATACTTCACTCCTTCAAAGCCCATCCAAGAATCCAGATGCCACCAAAGAAAAATGCAGTGTAAATAACCAATTTGCCCCAGTCGTTTGAAAGAACTGCAAAAGGAATGTTGAAAATCCCGAGTATGGCAAGAATTGCGCCAAAAATTACTGATATTGTCCTGCCAAAGCCTTTTGGCATTTATTCCTCCTTTTCCTTCTTTGTGGGGAGTTTTTCTATCTCAAGCCTGCCTTTTGCCATCCTTAATGCAATGTCATCATCTTCTGTGAGCTTTGTGGTTAAGGTGACCACTTCTGGCAGCAGGATTCTTGCACCCCTGAAGTCCGGCTTTGTGATGATTTCCTGCATTTCCTTCTTTGGTGCTGGCTCTGGGAGCATTTCCTTCCTGTGCTTGGATTCCAGCTCTCGCTTGAATTCCTTTGTGCGCTCAAACAAGTGCTTTGCAATCTTTTCAGCGACATTGACCCCTGTCGCCTTTGTTATTCCCTGCAGTCCCGGAGAAACATTCACCTCGATTACTTTTGGACCCCTGACTGACTCAAGCAGGTCAACCCCGCAAATTTCTGCGCCAAGGGCCCGTGCAGCCATCAGGGCAGTCTTTTTTGCCTGCGTGCTGAGTTGTGTTGCCTCGCCGCGACCGCCTGCGTGGATGTTTGCACGCTTTTCGCCAGTGACTGCAATGCGCTTCATTGCCGCCACGACCTCGTCGCCAACAACAAACGCCCTTGTGTCAGTGCCATCTGTCTCGATGTATTCCTGCAAAAGGAAGGGTTGCTTCAGTACCGCAAGGGCGTCAATCATTGAGCTCGCACTCTCATAACTGTCAGCAAGCATAACACCCTTGCCGTGCGTGCCTGTCGGCAGCTTCAGCACTATCGGGTAAGGCATCTTTTTTATTATTTTTTTTGCTGCCTGTGATGTTGAGGCAATGTATGTCTGCGGCTGCGGCACCCTTGATTTTTGCAAAGCTATGTGCGTAAGGAGTTTGTCGTGGCATATCGTGAACGCGCTTGGCTTTATGGGAATGAATGTTTTGTCGCCAAGGATGCTCGCGATTGAGCGCAGAAGGTTTGCATACCGCCCAGAGCCCTTCATGTAAAGGCAGTCATAATGCCGCAACGGCTTTCCGGCATAAAACACACCACAATCCTTTCCAAGATTGACCTCAAACTCCTTTATGTCAAGCAGGTCTGCCTCGCCAAAATGCTTTTTCAATGCATCTGCAGTCCATTTCGAGGAAATGCTTCCCATGCTTATTACTCCTGCACGCATAATCATCACCTTAGTTTTTTTGCAGGGTCAATCAAAAAGCCCCGCATGAGAATATTCCTTCCGATGAGAACAGGATAATTCATGTGCTTCCTGTCGGCAATTGTGAAAAATACCCTGAACCGCCTTCCTGAAAGAATGATTCTTGCAAGTATGAGCCCCCTTGTTGCAATGCCGTGGGCTGACTTAACCTTTTTTTCCCTCAGCACAGGACCCAGTCCAAGCGACTCTGCAAGTCCTGCATCAATGCTGCACTTCGATGCACCAGTGTCAATCCTTGCAACAACCCTTTTTTCACAATCCTTGCCGATTATTGTGACGTACTCCTTAAGCCCTATTGTTGTTTTTGCAGTCATTTCATACCTTCATGAACGGGAAGAAAATTACATCCCGTATGCTTGCTGAATTGGTGAGGAGCATTGCCATCCTGTCAATCCCAATGCCAAGCCCGCCTGTTGGCGGCATCCCATACTCTATTGACTGGATGAAGTCTTCATCAACTTCATTCCCCCACTCAGGACCTGTTTTTGCCTGTTCTTCAAGCAGTTTTCTCTGAAGTATCGGGTCATTAAGCTCTGAATATGCATTAGCAACTTCCATTCCTGCAATAAAGGGCTCAAAACGTTCAACAAGCCCCTTATGACCGCTCCTGCACGGCTTGCACAAAGGCGTTGTCTCAATCGGATGATGCGTGATAAACGTGGGCTGTACCAGTTTTTCCTCGCACAACTGCTCAAACAATGCCTGTATCAGCATGCCCCTTGTGGGCTTTGGCGGCAACAAATCCTTCCTCGGAACCCTTGCCAAAAGCCCCTTATCATCCAATGCCTCAACATCAACATTGCCAACCTCATTAATTGCCTCAATCATAGTCATTACCTTCCACGGCTTCTTGACATCAATCTGGTGACCTTGATACTCAAATCTTGTCGTGCCGTGGATTGCCTTTGCTGCAGCAACATAAATGTCCTCTGTGAGCTCCATCATGTCCTTGAAGTCAGCATATGCCTGGTAAATCTCAATCTGGGTGAATTCAGGGTTGTGCGTGCGGTCGATGTCCTCATTCCTGAAGTCCTTGCTGAACTCGTAAACCCTGTCCATTCCGCCGACAATCAGCCTTTTCAGGAAAAGCTCGTTGCTTATCCTCAGATAGACGTCCATGTTCAGCGAGTTAAGGTGGGTCTTGAACGGCTTCGCGGCAGCCCCGCCGTAAATGGGCTGGAGGATTGGGGTTTCAACCTCGATAAAGTCCCTGCTGTTAAGCAATGAGCGTATTGAGTCAACAATTTTCGTGCGCTTGCGGAAAACCTCCCTGACATCAGGGTTCATTGCAAGGTCAAGGTAGCGCTTCCTGTAGCGTATCTCAACATCCTTGAGGCCGTGCCATTTTTCAGGGAAAGGGCGTATTGCCTTGCAGAGCATCTCAAACTTCTGCACCCTAACAGTCACCTCGCCTGTCTTTGTCTTAAACACATTCCCTTCTGCCCCAATCCAGTCACCAATGTCATAAAGCCTGATAAGTCCGTAGTCCTTTTCCAATTCGTCCTCCTTGAAATAAACCTGCAACTTTTCGGTAGCGTCGCGAATGTGCATAAAAGTAACCTTGCCCATCCTCCTCAGGGCAATAATCCTTCCTGCAACAACCACGCGCTCCCCCGAATCCTGCTCAACATTCAGCGCACCATACTTCTCAATAATTTGCCTTGCAGTATGCGTTGGACTGAACTTGTAAGGATAAGGATTAATGCCAAGCTTCCTGAATTCCTGCAATTTCCTGATGCGCTCGTCAATAAGCTCCTTCTCAGTCGGCATAACGGGCTAAGGGTGAATGGTGGTTTTTAAAATATGCGGTTATTGGTAACAAAGAAATACATCAGGCCTGCTGTTCCTTGTCCTTTGGGCGGTGCTTGCCGATAAAATCAATTACATTGGTAAAACTGAAGTTATACTGCTTTTCGACATCCTCGAATTGTTTTATCCAGCCAGCATATTCTCTGTCTTTTGGATTATCATCCTTGAGCATCTTACGCAGGTTGTCCCACTTGCCATTGCCCATCTGCGGGTCATCCCTCATGACAGGCAGGATCTTGAATTCCTCAGGCACGCGCTCGTACCATTTTTTCACTTTTACAAACCGGTCATAGCAGTAGGGCAGGTGCTCGACAGTCGTGTGAGGGCTTTCATGCCTGCAATACTCAAAAAACAGGCAGGGAAGAGACGGGTCCTCTGATGATTGCTTCAGGTCACACATTATTTTTGGAAGCTCACCAAGGTTATCGTCTATGCCCTGATAATCCTTCTTGTAGGCCTCTTTGTCTGTGTGGAGCCTCAGCCTTAAGTAGGCAAACTCAATAATTTGCACAGTTTCGTCTTTGGTGAGCAATGAAGAGTATTCATTTATAGACTTAAGAATCTTGTCGCCGAGGGCGCGGTCGGGCAGGGCTGCATTTATTGCATCAAGCCTCTTGTGCCACAGATTTAGTGTCTCAGAATCAAGCAGCCGAGCTCGTGAAGAAAGTTCCGAGACTGTGACCACATTTCCCAAGATGTCTTCCAGTTCTCCCATCATTTCCCCCATTGCTACTTATAAGTAGCTTCACAACCAAAAAAGCCGGCTCTTTATAAAGATTATGCACCCCGCTCCTGAACACAAAAGTAACAAAGTTTATAAAGCACACATACGTATAATGACTATGATCCAGTATACACGTACTGAGGTAACATGATTGAAGATAAAACTCCAACTAGGGCATCCGCTATTCCGCGGCTCGTATTTGTCCGCGTCAATGGCGAGACGATATTTAATCCAATCCAAGAGCATTTTAAGGACGATTTCCTGATTGAGGTGATTCCTGAGGTTGACCTGCTGCGTCCAAGCTCACGCTACTGGGGAAACACGGTATCATTATTCTACCCCTACCAAAAGAGCAGCAGCAGGCTTGATATTGGCCGCCTTGAAATGCTTGCACGCCAGCACAGCACAACACCCATTTTCGTGGGTGTAAGGGATGATGCTAACATTAAAGATAACCCTGAGCTTCAACAATACAAGAACCTCAAATATATCTCATCCAATGATCTCAAGGACAAAAAAACATTGGAAGAGCTTGTCAGGAGTATTACAGAAGTACAGATTAATACAATGCCAAACGGGTTTGTTGTGATATACGACCCGACAGAGCTGCTCAAGCAACTTACCCCGCGCCTCAAAGAAAAGAAAGTCTGGACAGCGATCTCAGACAACGAGGAAAAGTTTCAGATGGACATTGCATACAACAGACTCATAATGGATGCGGTTGTCATGGATTACCCAGGTCCGATGCGCGGAAAAAAGCTCATTGAACAAATCCGCGAATTGAACCCGCGTGTGCCAATAATTGCACTTGTGCCGCAAAGCAGCATCAATAACCTTGAAGACAGGTGCGATGCAGACTACACAATAATCAAGACTGAAAATAAGAAGGTCATTTCCCCCCAAGTGCTCTATTACCTGGGGCGCGTTCTGGAAAAAAAGTCTGAAAATGAGGAAATGCATTATTCAGTGCCCAAGACAGAGCCCACAAACAAAAACAACTCAATGGTTTTTTACATAATGGGCCCATCAGCATCAGGCAAGACCACCGTCACTGAGCTTGTTGCAAACATGCTTGGAAACAGGATTGATTTCATCAAGAACCACACAACCAGGCCGCCAAGGCCTGATGAGCGCTCTGGTTATGACCATTATTTTGTTTCAGAAAAAGAGTTTGATGACTACAAGAAGCAGGAGCATTACATCCACGTATTTGAGTACAGGGGTTTCCGGTATGGCATTCCTGCGATAAACGTAAGGCAGGCAGAGAAGGCAAAGAGGCACATAATCAGCGTAAATCCTGCGCTTGAACAGCTTGAACCCATAAAGTGCATGTACGCCGGCAATGGCTTTGTGCCAATACTGATGTACGCAAACCAGACAACTCTAAGGGAAAGGCTTGAGAGGAGGGGTTTTGGCTCTCAGAAAGAAATGGATGAGCGCGTCTCAAGGATTGATTCTGACATAAATAATTTTGACAAATGCAGCAACGAGTTCATGTACAGGCTGTTTACTGACAATGGGCTGACCCCTATTGACAACGCCAAAAGGATAGTGTCAATAATCAACTGGGAGGAAAAGCAGAAACCCCCTTCGCAAAGGAATTTTGAGACAACACACGCGGCATATGTGGAGAGTATTGTGCAGCACATGTTTGCCGTAAGCACAAATGCGCTGATGGAAGAAAAGCCGAATGAGATTGAGTTCAGGTTCAATCCGGATGCAGTGAAGGAATACTGCTCACAAATGGGTTACGACGGCCTCTTAGCATTCGTCAAAAACCAGACGCCGCTGAGAGTTGCTTCAACAACAATGGCATACGGTCATCTGGGCATCTTTTTTAACAGTCATCCCGCAAAAGGGATGGAGTATGATGCAGGCATGCGCAACCTTTTCCTTGATTTGATTGAAAAGCAGATTATGCGTTCAGGCTACATGCCAAAGGTGCGCTCGAGATTCCGCCCTGCGCACATTTCACGCTTTACCCTTACAATTTCCCAGTCTCCAACACTTATAGACGGCCTGCATTATGCACTTACAGATGACTACACGCTGAGGCCGAATGCAAACACACCTCATTCGTTAAGCATAGGCTTTGTCCCATTTAACAAGTCAATGCCGCCAAGGCCTTTGACGCTTCCCGAAATCAAGGACCACATACTCCTTAACAGGATAGGCCACAGGTGGAACTGGCCTTATGACAATGAAATAAAGTGCGCATACCTCAGGACTCCGCATACAGACTTGTGTTAGAATTCCATTGCCATTCTTGATTCAACCAGGTCACGGAACAGCTCCAATGACTGGTGCATATCGCTCAGTAGGAGTATTTCGTGCGGCGGCAGCTTTGAAAGCAGCGAGTTTATCCTTGCGCTGATGCGCTCCTTGCTTTCAGCCATCTGCCTTACAGTCTCAAGGTCAAACTTATAGAACAGGTTCTTGTAAAGCTCAAACGAGTTAGACATCATGTCGAGAATTATTACGCTGTCCTTTGTCAGCGTCTTGTCATAGCCCTTCAGGTCCCTGCCGCAGTTCTTCAGCAGGTCTGTAATCTTGTCAAGCGTGGCAATAATGTGGTAAAGAAAGTGCGTGTTTATGTTCTCGTTCCTGATCTTGTTCATTATGCGCAGCGAGTATGAGATGAACTTAGTTATTGTGTCGTGCTTTTCCTCGATTGTCTCAAGCAGCAGCTGGTCATTTGACTTTGCGCCGTCTGCAACGCCTTTTGCCGCATCTATGAGCAGGATGAACACCCTTCTGATGATGTTGTCAAGCTCCTTGTCTGTCGGATTTGAAATCGCGCGCAGTATGCAGAGATTTTCCTTTTCTTGCACGATTTCCATCCCTGTCAGGCGGTTGACTTCTGTGTGTATTGCGCTTATTGCCTTGACGCGATGGTCCAGGCGGTAGTGGCTGACAAGCGGGTTTTTGAAAATCAGCTTTATCTCGTCATAGCCCTTTTTGTACAGTCCGCGGATAAGGAAAATAAGTGATGAGCGGTCAAGGGAGCTGACATCAATCTCAACAGATCCCAGCTCTGTATTGTGCTCTGTCGTCACCATGAGCCTGTTACCGTGCTCCTCAACTTCCAGCTCGTCGCCCTTGCGGATGCCGTGCTGGATGCACCATTTTCTCGGCAGGGAGATTAGCTGTGTCGAGTCTGCAATTTGTATGACCTTGCGCTTCATTTAAGCCACCTTATATTGATTTGAGGGGATTATCAGGCATTATTAAATCGCAGATTGATTTGTATAAAACAAATGTATCTGCTTATAACCCCCTTAATCTGATATTAATAATTAAAAGGATTATATAAATCTTGCGCTAAGATTAATAAAAAATTCGTTTTATATAAACATTATAAATTATAACCTGAAAATATAAAATCATTCAAGTTAATATAAGGTGTATCGGAAATATTCCGAGACTCGTAAAGGGCAGGTCCCGAATAGGGGGTGCAAACAAATGAAAAAAACAATTTTTGAATTGGAGCACCAGAAGGCATTCCACCAGCCAGCACTGCCGGTATCGCTTCCGCCCGAAAAGGACGGCGACGACTACGAGGACTTTGATGACGAAGAGGAAATGATGCAGACGCTCTGGCACAGGGGCGAGGAGTCGTTTGAAGACGAAATGATGAAGGAAGGCGAGGACTACTGATGGAAACAGACAGCATCTTCATCACAGACACACGATCAATCAAGGCATTCATACGCTCACAGCAGGAAAAGGAAGATTACTTCAATCACGTGATGGACAAAATAATGTTCAAAAGAAAGGCATGAAAAGGCTCATATGCATTTCATGCGGCAAACCAATAACGAAAAGCGCCTTTGGCGACCCGTACATCTGCAGGGGATGCGAGGCAGATCACGGAACAGAAGAGGGGCGTTATTCGTGGCTTGACCGCGAGTAAAGGTCTTCACTCACGAATCGACGGGCCCGCTGGCCTAAAAAACCGGCGGGCCTCTGATTCTTTAGCTGCAGACTGGAAGAGTACCTGCATTAGACTGCGATAATTCAAGAGCATACAACTACTAATAAGGGCTCCTTACAGTCGCGGTAGCAACCATAGTGGAAGGTAAACCCCGAAGTTATATAAGTCGCATTTTTCTTATGGAAGTTATGGCGCACGTGTATCCAACATATTGCCCGCATTGCAACAAGTTCATTACAGGCATTTCAAGGAGCTTTTGCCCTCACTGCAGGGAATGCTTTGATGACGTCAACACTTACTGGTTCAACACAGAAGAACACGGTTTGATAGATTCAGACGGATGCTTTATTCACTGAGGCAGCTCACTTACCTTCCCAAACCCAAGCAATTTCTTCCTCGCATCATCTATGACAAACACTTCAAAGTCAGAGAAATCCTTTACTAATGGACACTTGACTTTCTCCTTTGTGACATCACTGCCTTCAACACTTGGGTGGAAGCTTGGCTGGATAACCAATGTGCTTTTGTTGTATTTGCCTTTCAGGAAGCACTTGAACCGCTCAACCCTCCCATTCTCTCGCAATGAAACAGCAGGATGAATGTGGCCGACGATTATTATTTCCGCATCTTTTGTCTTTGGCATTGAGTCGCCGTGGGCAATAAGGACTTTGCCGAGCTTCAGCTCTGTGACAATCTGGATTCCTTTCTTGTTTGCCAATGGTCCGAGTGCAGGGTCATGGTTGCCTTTCACAATCACGATTTTTTCACACTTCCTTTGCAGGTAGTCAAACAGGCGCATTGTTTCCTTCCATTCCTGCCTTGAAGCAGCCCCAAATTCGTGCTTCAGGTCGCCATTCAGCACAATACCCTTTGGCTTTACTTTGGAAAAAACCTGCTCCAAACGGTCAATCACGTCCTTGTAATGAAACCTTGGCACAAGCACTCCCTGCTTCATCAATGCCTCCTCAAAGCCAATGTGCAGGTCAGAAAGCACAAGAGCCCCAGACTCCTTCAAGTACAAGGCAAGGTCAATGATTTCAATGCCAGGATGAATGTCCACGTAACTGAAAAATCCCGCAACCTTTAAAAAAGTAAGTCCTGTAAGAGTTATATGAACATTGAGGACGTTGTCAGGATTCACGAAAACATAAGGAAATGGCTTGTTCAAAAGGCAATAGTGCAACTGCTGGTCAACTTATCATCAAAAAATGAAATAACACAGTGGGCCAACAATTACTTCAATAAGTACATAATGCCGGAGGACGATGCTCCATTTAGTATTATAAAAGCATTACTGCCTGAATCAGTAACGTGGGACATGATAGGCACAACCTGTGCGTATTTGCGAACAGACATTAAAAAATTAAGAAGCATTGATGTTACCATAGACCCAAATAACCATCTCTCAGAACTGGTTTCAAACCTCAAGATTGCTCAGGAGTTTGAAAAGCGCGATGAAGGTCTTTGCCGGGTTTACGGCAGTCTTTTTGAAATGTTCGAGGCAAATGCAAGAAAGTGCAACACATTCCATGAAACCCGCGATGCGGAGCCATCCCAAATCCTTCAAAACCTATCCGAGTATGCCAAAATGAATGACCGCACCCGTGCAGCACACTGCTGGGCATGCCTGACAAGCACTGATGACCTCAAGGCAGGACTGTCCACACCCATAATAAGCGACATAATCACTATTGACCTGATTTACAAAATTAATGACCGATGGCAGAGGGCACTCCGTGACAGCAGGAAGAAGGATGCGCAAATATCAGGATACATTGAGGACAAAAGGAGCGCGGAAAAAGAAGCAAGCATGCTCAAGGAAGAGCTGGTCAGGATTAAAGCAAACAATGCAGCACTTGAAGAAAGGGTCAAGGAGCTGGAAAGCAAGCCAAAAGAACCAGCACTCCCCCCTGATGTTGAACAGCTTAAAATAGACTTGGAATACCAAAGGGAAATGACTGCTGCCTACGAGCAGGAAATCCAGAAACTAAACCAGCAAATCGCGGATTTAAGAACGAAAAACTCAGCCCTTGAGGCACGACTTGGCAGGCAACAGCCGAATGAAAACCAGAATTCCGCCCATGACTTGTTTGCTGCTTACGTAAAGGGGAACGGCTATGACCCAGAGCTTACGAGCACAATCATAGTGGCAAACAGGGAATTCCTGAACAAGCACGACACGCCGCACTTCAAAAAGAACACACAAGAACACCTCAAAAACAAGTCATTAATGGACGACTATGACAGAACACTCAAGTGGCTGATAAGCCAGAATGTTGTGCTTGTAAAAGAAGGGATTGGCACGCATTCAATAAACACCCACTTCTCTGACATCAACGGCCAACCGCTAAGAAACTATGTTGCTGCAGTCATCAACAGACAGCAATAATCAAAACATTTAAATAAACTTTTACCATTCTGTAATAGTAATGAAAGGGTTGGTTGTCTTGGTCGTTGCATTGCTTTCTGTTTCCTGCGCAAGCGCCTTTGTTCTTGTCAAGCACTGGAATGTTTATTATGACGAGCCGTTCTATGAGCTTGTTGAGAACAAGGTTGACCTTGATGTTTCAGAAGCGCAGGCAGATGAAATAAAGGCAGTCTTCACAATCCCAGAGCTTGCTGTCAGGGAAAGCAAAGGACCTTATCAGAAGGCATTAAGGAAAGAACACATTGACCGCACACTAATCCTGCCATGGAATGCAGAACCAGGCGAATACACCATAAGGATGACAATCACAGACAGCGAGGGCAATAAGAGGATAAGGCACAGGATAATTGAAATTGAATAAATAAAAAAAAAATTATTTCTGGGCATGGGCTTTCTTTACAAATTCAGAGCGCTCGCAGGTTACAAGCACTTCTCCCTGCGCCTGGCCCCCAACGCTTGGCACAGGAATTGCAACCTTTGCCTTTGCTCCAAGCTGGGCTCCGGGAAGATTGAATGTCAAATCCCTGCCAGTATCCTTCTTTGTTGTCTGCTGGACAAAAATGCCAAAGCCAGACAATCCCTCATTCATGTCGGTGACGTCATTGTAAAACATCTGGACCCCTCCAGTGACCTGGACACTTATGCCTGGAGTGAATGCAAAGCTGATTATTTCAGGTCCGCCGCCCTCTGCAAACAAGGAAGGGTCAATGTAAAGCTGGCCCGTGAAGCCCGGATTGAGCATCACTCTTGCCCCTCCTGCAGTGACAATGTTTGCTGTTCCGCCCACAGCGCCGTTGCCGTCATGGTCAACAAAAAGGGGGTATGGCGGCGCAAGAGCGACTGCAAATGCATACTTGTTTCCGCCAAGGGTCATTGTGCCGGCGCCTGTTGCGGGGTCATAAGGCGCTGCAAACTCCTTTCCCGCAAGGTCCCTGACATAAACCTTGCCCTCATCAGTGTTTATGAGTGTGTATTCTGCAATGCTTGTGACGCTGCGCTTGTTGTTGCCATTGCTTACCGCGAACAGGTCGTGCGGCAGTATTGGCGCTGCAGAGAACACAAAATTCTTTGTCTCATCACCCCATTTCAATCCACCGCCCGTGTCATAAACAATGGGGAACTTGTAATACTGCCCCCTGTTGTTCGTGAACTTCATGTTATACTTCACGTTGCCTGAGGAGTCAAACTTGATTGTGTTGCCTGTCTCAAGATCTGAAGCCTTTTTTGGCGGAGTCACTGTCTTTGGCAGGCTCCCTTGCAGGCCGCGGAAAAGGATGTCAAAATCGCCAAGGAAGCCTTCTGGAGTGCGCAGGTGCTGCTTTGTGCCCTGGTGGTCAGCAACATAAACATCGCCGCTCGCGACAGCAATAGGGGTAAAGCGGTATTCTATCCTGCTGATGCTCAACTCCCTGCCGTCATACGAGGCAATAATCCTCACCCTGCCTTCCATTATGTTCTTTCCGTTTGCCCTTATGTCCTGGCTGAATGCAGTGTCATCATACTGGTCGCGCATGTCAAGCGTGCCTGCCGGGCCCATAAGGCGCAGCGAGACAGTCTTGTCATCAGTGTTTGCCTCTGCCCTCACAATCGTGTATGAGGAGCCAAGGATTGGCAAATCCTTTTCCTTCAAGTCATCAAGCATTCCATCCTTCAGCTTGCTCCTGAGACCCGAGTCAAACTCGATGATTAATGCCAGCATGTCCTCGCTTGACGGGCAGCGCATGTAAAGCCCCTGCACGTCCTGCTCGTTCTTGGTGAAGTCAATATAGCAGCCGTTAAAGCCGCCTGCAGTCGGGTCCCTTAACAGCAGCGTGTACCTGACAGTGGTTCTTCCTGCGTTTGTCGTGATTTTCCTGTCTGCCATGCAGGCAAACTCGTTTCCTGTTATGCTTGGGCTCTTGTAGCCGATTGGCTGGCCGATGTCAATGCCTGTAATGACCAGTGTGTTTGTCGGCTCGCCCGGCTGTTGCAATCCCTGAACAACACCAGACGTCACGTACATTACAGGAGCCTGCGCTGGCTCTGGAGCGTCAAGAATCACAAGCACTGATATTATTCCTACAAGCACGACAACAAGGAGGATCCTGACTTCGAACGGCACGACAAGCTTCATGCTGATGCACCTCTTTTATGATGGAATTCTTGGCGATTTGGTATTTAAATGTTTCTGACGAGAAATCAAATCACGCGCTTTTTTGTCTCCATATCTTCAATGTGAATTACTGACACAGGGCATGCCTGGGCTGCATCCATCATCTGCTTGAACTCCTCTTCTGTTATTTCAAGCTCCTGCACGGAATTGTCATCGTTTGCTTTTCCGCCTTTAAGGTCTGCCTTGCCGTCGTCTGCCATTTCCCAACGCTCTGGAAATGCAGCAATGCACGCGGCAGCGCCAATGCATTCATCCCTGTTGTATATTATCCTGTAGCGCTTTTTGCTGCCGTCTTTTGCCTTTACTGCCACTGCCTGTTCCATATGCATCATTCCAAATAAATTATCGGCTTTCGCTTCTGAGCCCCTGGATTTATGCTGTGCCAGTAGGAGATCCTTTCCTCGCCCTCCTGCCAGCAGAGCGCAACTTCCCTGCCGTTGAGTTTGTGGGGAAAGTCAACCAAGCCCCTGTCCAGGTCCTGCAATACAGGTCCAAGCTCATTAAGGCGCTCAAGAGTCCTGAAGAAAGAACACATATGCTTGTGAAGCTCCCTGTTGAGCATTATGTCCTGGATGAACGCAAACCTGTATGCCTGCTCCTCTGTGAAAGGGTCATCAAGCAGCACAGGATCACGGGCATCCTCTGAAATCATGCTTATCTGCGCCCTGATTGTGTGCAGCTTTGAGAGAATCCGCTCCACCCGCGGCAGCATGCCTTCTGCCTCGTCAAGGGTGAAAAACCTCTTTTCCTCCATAACCACAATTATCAAGCAGCAATTTATAAGGATATAGAGACAACAACATAATGACTGTAAAACACAAATAAGAGTATATTAATCCAAATCGCACAGAAAAATACCAACTCCTGAACATCCGCATAAGGAACGCAAAATCCTTAAAGTGTTGCGGCGCAACAATACACTCCTCACTTATGTGTTGCGAATTCCATTCAGCAGCACGAGTTAGGAGAAAATAATAGAATAATATTTTCCAGTATTGATGGTAACGCGACTGTAAGGAGCCTTTTTATTATTTATTTTTTAAAACGCATTGTTTTTACCTTACTGACCTCAAGAATTCCACCAATAGTCTTACCCCAAATCCTGTTGCGCCCTTTTCCCAGTAATTCTTTCGCTCAATGCTCCACGCAGGACCAGCAATGTCAATGTGGGCAAAAGGCGTCTTTTCAACAAAGTTCTGAAGGAACCAGGCTCCTGCAATCGCGCCTGCCTCATAACCCTTGTTGCCAGGAATATTCCTCACATCAGCAACCTCGCTCCTGATGTAATCCTTGTAGTCCTCAAACATCGGCAATTCCCACACCAGCTCCCCTGATGCCTCGCCAGCAAGCCTGAGCCTGTTCGCCAAAGCAGCATCCCTGCACATAAGTCCTGCAGCAGCATAACCCAGCGCAACAACACAAGCTCCTGTAAGGGTTGCAATGTCAACAATGCACTTTGGCTTGTAATTTTTCTCAGCATAAGCTATTGCATCAGAAAGTATTATCCTGCCTTCTGCATCAGTGTTTCCCACCTCAATGGTCTTACCATTGTACGCCCTGATTATGTCACCCGGCTTGTACGCGTTTCCGCCAGGCATGTTCTCTGTCGCGGCAATTATGCCAACAACACCTGCATTAAGCCCAAGACCTGCAACAGCCCTCATTATGCCAATGACAGCAGCAGCCCCTGCCACATCGCTCTTCATGTCCTCCATGAACTGCGGCAGCTTGATGTCAAGCCCGCCAGAATCAAAAGTGATTCCCTTGCCAATGATTGCAACAGGATGCCCCGCGCCTTTTTTGTATTCGAGAACAATGAACCTCGGCTCTACTGCACTCCCCCTGCTCACAGCAAGCAAGCCATTCAAGCCGAGCTTTTCAATCCCTGCCTTGTCATAAACATTCACTTTTATGCCCAGCTTCCTTAGCTCCAAAGCAATTTCTGCAAGCCTTGCAGGAGTCCTTGATGAAGCAGGCTCGTTGACAACATCCCTGACAAAACATTGCGCATCAGCAATCACTTTTCCTGCCTGCGCCCCTTCCTCTGCTGCCTTTTCTGCCTCAAGCAGGATGACACTCTTGAGTTCCTTTATTTTTTCGCGGTTAAGCGTCTTGTATTTTGTGAACTGGTACGCACCAAGAATTGAGCCTTCTGCCACTGCCCTTGCCTGCTCCCGCAATGTCGCCTTTTTCGTGATTGTGTTGTGCAGTGTTGTGGCAAACCTTGGAATACCGTTATCCCGGAGCGTGCGGGCAACAATTCCAGAAACCCTGCGCAATTGCTCAAGCCCGAACTCATCACGCTTTCCAAGACCAACAAGCAAGATATGCTCGCAGGCAAGCTTCTTCAAAGTGTGGATAAGCCTGACCTGACCAAACTCGCCAGTAAACTCCTTCTTCTTGATGATGTGCTCTACTGCGCCCTCAAGCAGCTTGTTAATCTCATTAAGCATTGCGTCGGGCTTTGGCTCAAAAACACCAAGCACAACTGCCTCAACAGGAAAATCCTTCCAGCCCCTCTTGTCGGTTAGAATGTCGACCATGCGTTGCTTTTTGGCGCAGTGCTATTTATAGCTTTTGCCACTCCTTTTGCATTAGCAACGCATCTCCCTCAATGTTCGGGCTCTCGGATATTATGATGCCTTTGCACTTGAATTCTTTTAGTGCCTGCAGGATTTGTTTCCAGTTAAGGTCGCTTTGTTCGAGGTTGAGGTGGTTGCGCTCGCCTTTTTCTGTGTAGTTTATCCCTGAGACATGGCAGTGCAGGTTTTGGAGGGCTTCTTTTCCAAGCCCTTTTTCCAGTTGCGCAAGGTTGTCCTTGAAGTCCTCAAATGAATTGTTTTTGCCCTCCCTTGCGTGCAAATGCGCAAAGTCAATGCACGGCAAAACACCTTCAACTTCCTGCGCCAACTTGATGCATTCATTTAAGTCGCCCCATTGCGTTTGCTTGCCTGTTGTTTCTGGGCGAAGCCAGATTGTTATTCCTTCATCAGCCAGTTTTTGCCTGACTTCTTTCATCGCATTCCTGACTTTCTCATACACCATTTCCCTGCTTTGTCCCTGATAAAAGGCAAGGTGCCAAGTAATGCTCCAGCCATTGCAGGCAGACATTATCCTTGCTGCAGAAAGCATCCTTTTCTTGCTTGCCTCAACCTTTGCCTTCTCAGAAGAAGCAAGGTTGATGTAATACTGCCCATGGCAGGTGAGGATGATTCCTTCCTGTTCTGCTGCCTTCATCACCTCAGGAGCCATTTTTTCAGAAACATTAATGTTCTGCACGAACTCAAGCTCCATTGCTCCAAGACCAAGCTCCTTCACCCGCATTATTCCTGCAACAGTCCCTGACTCTTTTGCACTGAGCGGGATTCCTGCTGTGCCAAAAAGAAGCTCTTTCATTCCCTGAAAGAACACCAAGTGATATTTAATCCTTTGGCAGGACTATTTCAGCAGGGACTCAAGCTTTTGGCGGACCTCTAAAGCAAATGCAGCAGTTGTTTCATAAAGCCTGCCTTTTTGTTCTGGTTCTATCTGGCAAATCCTGTCCTGCGAGGTGTTCAGTTTTTCAACAAGCCTCTGGACCTGGCTGGGCTCGTGCAATGCGCCAGGAATAACCATCTGCTCATAAACCTTTTTTATGTCAGCAATTGCTGCGTATTCTGCGCAAAACGCCTGAAGCTTGTTCAAATAATTCTTCAGTTTAAGCGCTGAATTGTGAAGTTTGTTGTAAAGCGGTGTTTGTGCAACACCTCCAATTTTTGTTGCAAGGCTTTCATTGTCATCCAGCCGTTTCATCATTTCAGACAGTTTTTCAGGCGCAACAAGCGCTCCTTTGCAATAGGATTCTTCTGCCTCGCCTGCAAATGATGCTGCTGCATCAATCGTGTTTTGGAATGACTTTATCACTGTTGCTGCCATGCGGTGCTTTGTGTCGTACTCGTTAAGAATGCCTTCATAATCCCTGTGGATTTCAGGATGCTCTTCTTTTGGCAGCGCGGCAACGTGCTTTTCTGCCTCTTTGAGAGCATCTTCTGCGCCAACATAGTCCTGCGCCCTGATGCGTTTATTTGTCTCGTCCAAATGCTTTTGGGCCTCTTTTTGTGCAAGACCCTTGCTGATTCTTTCTGCAATCTCATCAAGCTTTTCCCTGAGCGCAGTATCACTTATCCTGTATTGGTCCCTGAATGAATTTATCCTTGCACTTGCCTGCTCGTAGAGCCCGACTTCAGCAAGGGAATTTATGTCAGTGATGCAGTCCTCAACAGCCCGTGAGGCAAGCTCTTCGTCCAGTTCTTCCTTGTGAATGATGATGCTTTTGAATCGCGCACCAATCCTTGCCTGCTCCTTCCTGAGCAGGATGGTGGTTGAAGGTCTTGGTGACTGCCTGCCATAAAGCTTTTTCTCAATTATTTCCTCAAGCCTGTGCCTGAATTCCTCCATTGTGAGCCTTTTTTCAGGACTTTTTGCCCTTGCTGCCTCAACAAGGTACACTATTTCGTCAGAAATGCTTCCTGCGAACTCAGTGAGCCTTGTGGGATGCCTGCGCTCAAGAGCCCTCTTGAAAATTTCCTCCTGCGTGCCCTCGTATGCCCTGCGGCCTGCAAGCATTTCGAAAAAAATAATTCCCAGTGAATACACGTCAACCAAAGGTGTTGTGTTTTCTTTGGTAATTCCGTCCCTGATGAATTCAGGGCACATGTATGCCGGTGTTCCCAAGCGGGTGCCGACAAGGGTCTGGTCCACTTCAGGGTCCTTGACAATGCCAAAATCAATGATGACCGGCACGTTGTCATTCCTGAGAAGAATGTTTGAGGGCTTTAAGTCCCTGTGAATTACGCCGTGGGTGTGCATGTAATGAACAGCATCCAGCAAGCGCATCATGATGCCTGCTGCCTGTTCCGGAGGCAGACGGTGGTCTGGCTGTTTTTGCAGGCGGGCATCAAGCGATTCGCCATCAATGTGTTCAAGGACAAGGCACGTGCCTATGCTTTGCGCATCAACAACCCCAAAAAGCTTGACAATGTTGTCATGGTCAAGTTTTTTCAGGACCCTTGCTTCCTGTATGAACCTTTTTCTTGCCTCTTCATTAAGGATTTTTTCAATGTCCTTGTCAGCGTCTGTGCGGTGCTTCAGGACCTTTATCACGACATCGAAATGGTCCTTGTGCTTGTGCTTGAGCAGTGTCTTGTTTATTGCCTCAAGAAGCATCACGTATGTCTCAAGCGCTGCAGGGGGCTTGGTGTCGTGCGGAGGACCGTTCTCCAAGTAAATCTTTTGCGCTGAATCGTGAATTCTTTTTCTGTGCTCAGGGCTTGTTATTTCTGCAGGATCTTGCTCGTTGTAAGGAATGTCTGCAAGCCCAAATAATTGGGGGCTTTCCTCGCCCTGCGCTATCCTGCTGGCAAGAATCTGCAATGGGTTTGTCAGGTCAGCAAGATAAGCTGCGCCAATGCCACCCTGCCCAAGCTTCCTGACTATCCTGCCGAACTCGTGGCCGTACAATGTCCTAAGCACTTGTTTCTGTTCGTCTGTCATTTCTGCGGGAGGATGCGGATAAGAACCCCCCTCACCCACACGAGAATACACGCTTTTGCCATTTATAAGCTTTCGGCAAAAAAAAGAATCAGCCCTTCACATTCCCAATCGGCTTGAAGCCAACAACTTTTTTGCTGATGCCAAGCCTGTGCATCACGTCAACAACTTCTGAGATTGACTTGTACGCAAAGCCTGCCTCTTCTGCAAGCCCTGAATATGATACAGTGCGTACGTAAATGCCGCGCTTTTCCATTTCCTTCTGCAACTGCTCTCCTCGGACCATTTTCTTTGCCTTTGTCCTGCTCATTGTCCTTCCTGACCCGTGCGCAGTGCTTCCCCAGGTTTCCTCCAAAGCCTTGTCAGTGCCCAAAAGCAGGAAAGAGTCTGTTTCCATTGAGCCGCCAACAATGACCGGCTGACCAATGGCACGGAAGAACGACGCAAGTTCTTTCCTGCTCGGACCAAAGCACCGCGTTGCTCCCTTCCTGTGCACAACAAGCTTTTTCCTTTTGCCATCAACATTGTGCTCTTCCACTTTTGCAATATTATGGGCAACATCATAAACAAGGCGCATTCCCAAATCGTCAGCAGGAGTATTGAATACTTTCTGGAAAACCTCACGTATCCTGTGCAGTATGACCTGCCTGTTGGCAAAGGCGGCATTTGCAGCACAAGCCATTGCCTGAAAATAATCCTGTCCTTCCTTGCTGTTGAAGGGAGCGCAGGCAAGCTCCCTGTCACGCACAACAATGCCATAATCCTTCATCTTCTTAAGGAATACCTGCAAGTAATCAGTTGCGACCTGATGACCGAAGCCCCTTGAGCCGCAGTGCACCATCACGCAGACCTGGTCAGGGCTTGTTATGCCAAACTTTTTTGCCAGTTTCTCATCAAAAATGTCGCGGGCAAGCTGCACTTCAAGATAATGATTTCCTGAGCCAAGGGTGCCAAGCTGTGAAATTCCCCTCTGTATTGCCTTGCTTGAGACCTTGTCAGGATTTGCCCACGTAATGCAGCCAGAGTCCTCTGTGCGCTCAAGGTCCTCATCCCAGCCATAGCCCTGCTCAATGCACCATTTTGAGCCTGCTTTCATTACTTCTGCGAATTGTGCATTGTTCAGCTTCAGGAATCCCCTGCAGCCAACTCCTGCAGGAACGCGGCTGAAGAGGGTGTCAACAAGCTCCTTTATTCTCGGCATGACATCCTTTTCTGTAAGCGTGGTTGTTATTAAGCGCATTCCGCAATTTATGTCAAAACCAATGCCTCCGGGCGAAATGACTCCTTCTTTGTCGGGGTCAAATGCTGCAACACCGCCTATCGGAAAGCCATAGCCGGAATGCGCGTCAGGCATGCAATAAGCGAACTTCATAATGCCGGGCAGACAAGCCACGTTTGTCAATTGGTCAAAGACCTGCTCGTCCATTTCCTGCATCAGCTTCTCGCTTGCAAAAATCCTTCCCGGAACACGCATTCCCTCCTTGAACGTTGTTGGAATGTCCCAAACATTCTCCCGCACTCTCAATGCTGCTGCCCGTCCAGACTGCCTGTTGGGAAGCTGCGGTGTTTTTTCAGGCTCTGCACCCTCATTGCTCATATGTCTATCACCACCCTGCACTTCCAGCCCTTGGGGGTTTCCTTGACTTCAAACATGTGCATCGTAACTGCCTTTAAGTCATTACCGAGCTTGTGCTTCCTTGGGTCAATCTTTTCGCCCTTCAAGTCAGCGACGAGCTTGTATTTTGCATTCTTCGCTATTGAAACTTTTACGGTCTTGAAGATTAACTGCTCAGCATCCTTGAAAAAAATGATTTCGTTAAGGAACTCAAACAACAATTGCCCAATGTCATCATTTTCCATCACAACTTTCTTGGTCACTTTCGGCTCAACTGTCTCAAGCTTTGCCTGTGACTCAAGCACTGCAAGAGCAGCATTCGTGAACAAGTCATTAAGGTCCTTTCCTGTTGCCTCAAATGCAAGGTCTGCTGTCACAATGCCTTCAAGGAAACGGTAGTCTTGCATAATCGCATCGTCGCAGGGTGCGTATATAAAGTTTTCCGCAGAATCACTTCTTCTTTTCCCAGTCTATGCCAACTGCCTTTGCGCCTGTTATGAATTTGTAGCATTCAAGGGCTGCCTTGGCGCCCTCTCCTGCAGAGAAATAGTAAAACACCACTCAAGATAGAGCAAATAAAATCTGGCAGGTATTTTTGATTCTTTGTGGTTCAATATTACATTTATTCAACAATCCCCACAATGACCCTTTAAAACTTCCCGTTTTTCTTTCATATATCATACCAAAACAAAAGATATTTAAATACTTTTCTAGTTTTGAAAGTATGCATCTAAAAATAGCAAAAACAGGTGCACATATCGAATTAACAGGCAGATGCAATCTTAAGTGCAAATATTGTTATAATCAAAGATTTAGTTCAAAAGATGAATTCTCGAAAGAAACACTTATAGAAGTAATAGAACAATGTAAAAAAATAGGAGTCAAAAATTTCACATTTAGTGGCGGGGAACCGTTTTTGTATAGAAATTTATTTGATATCATCGCATTGTGTAAAAATTGCTATGTTAGTATTTTAACTAACGGCACCCTACTAAGTGAAAAATTGCTGTATAAAATAAAAGAATATGACCAAATTAAAGAACTCAAAATAAGTTTAGATGGATTTGAAGGTCACAATAAAATAAGAGTGGGAAGCAAAAGTGATTCAATAATACAGCACATAAAAAATCTTAAAAAAATATTACCTGATTGTTTTATCACAATAAACACAATAATCACAAAAGAAAATATCAAAGAATTACAAAAACTGTATTTCCTTCTAAGGGATATCGGCATACAGCAGTGGAGGGTTGACATGCCATTTTATGAAGGCCGTTATAAACAAAATTACAACAGTCTAAAATATCCTTCTTTTGAGAAAATTGTCAAAACACTTCAAAGAATATTGGTTGCTTATTTCAAAGATGGTTGCCCATTTAAATTACACATTTTTAACATTTATAATTCTAAAATGTTTGAGAACCTGAAGATTAAAAAACTTAATGCAAACCTTAACGCACACCCCTGTGCTTATAATCGCAGGAATACATTTACATTAAAACCAGATGGCTCAATAACTGTTTGCCCCTCATTAGGCAGGCCATTAAGCAACATATACCAACATAAATCAGTAATATCTGCACTGAAGCTGGCTGAAAAACATGATTTCTTCAGGATTAAATTGAAAGATATGACTTGCAAAAAATGCCGCTACCTCAATATTTGTGAGGGTGGTTGTAGGGCAGATGCATATTACTGGGTAGGTTCACTTAATGCGGCCGATCCCCTTTGTTGCTCATTGCTTCCGTTAGTTGAAAAATATATTTGGCCAGTATTACCTAAGGAACAAAGGGATTTATTTTTGAATAGCATTATCAGAACTAACCGAACTCCCAACAGGTTACCTGAACTGGATAATATATTCACTAAAAAATGAGAATAAGAGATGTAAGTCATGGCGATCTTGAGAAAATCGTTCTTTTATGGAGACAATTCGCAAGAGAACACTTTGAACAAGACCGGCGTCTTAAATATAAACCAGATTGCTTAAACAAAAGATACATACTTTTTGAAAATAAATTGAAAAGCAAAGACACAATTTTCATTTTGGTTGAGAACAAAGATTCGGTTGATGGATACTTGCTTGCACATATAGAAGATATTTCAAGTATGTGTGTCTATAATATGGATAAAATATGTAATATAGAAAGTTTCTATGTTCAAAAAAATAGCAGAAGTAAAGGGTGTGGCAGGGAACTGATGAATGAATTATTTTCACGATTAAAACCAAAAAGAGTCAAGTATGTATTTATAAAAACACTCGCAAAAAATATGGAAATTGGAAAGTATTTATCAAAACAAGGATTTACTCCAATCCATAAAGTATATGCTAAGAGGCTGAAATGAAATTTTTCCCTGAAGTGATACATATTGATATTACTGACCAATGTAATCTAAAATGCAGACATTGCAGAGGAAATTTATATCCTACAAGAGAAGGATACACTTTTGATACTCTTAAAAAAAGACTTTCGGAAATTATTAGTGACTACCATTCTATAAAATGGGTTAAAATAAGTGGTGGAGAACCACTACTTTATGATAGATTATTTGATTTGATTGCGTTTTTGCATAGAGCTGGAATAAAAACAATTTTGCAAACAAATGGAACTTTATTATCAGAGGCATGCCTTAATAAACTGAAAAACAGCGGTCTAACAAAGATACAGCTTAGCATAGAAGGCGCCACCCAAAAAATAAATGATTCCATACGAGGTAAAGGCACATTTGAAAGGATTGTCAATGCGGCAAAACTCATTAAAAAATCAGGCATCCCCTTTGCTATGCGTACGACCATCATGAAAAGAAATATTAATGAAATTGAAGGTATAGTAAAATTAGCGAAGTCAGTTGGTGCGAATGAAGTTGGATTTAGAAGAGTAATCCCTGTTGGAAATGCTGCATCTGCAAATATTGATATTTCAGAATGGCAGTATGCGGAATTCTTAAACGGTCTGAACACTCTTGCAAGGAAGTATGATATAAGTGTGTTTTGTGGTGATCCCAATGCAAACAGTTTGGGATTGAATAAAAATCTTTTAATGGACAAGAGTGGTTTGGAACTGGGCGGGTGCACTATCGGAATTAACAGTTTTTGTATAAATTCAGGCGGCTACATAACCCCCTGCTCAATGATAAATCTCAGGTTAGGTGATTTATTGAAAGACCGAATTTCAGATGTGTGGGAGAATAATTTCTTTTTTAAAAAAATGAGAAATAGAGAAACCGAAGGCTGTCAAAAATGCGTGAATAGAAATGTTTGCGGAGGATGTAGAGCGATTAGTTTTATTAAGTACGGCGACTATTTTAAAAGAGATCCTCGCTGTTTAATGAAAAACAATTTCAAATTTGGCAATACTGCCTTAACAGTTGCACCGAAAAGAATAACCAAGAATATTTGCAATTCATATTTGTTTAAAGACAAATTAACTTTGCAGATTGATGCGGGCCACATTTTTAATGAAAAGATTGATGTTCTTGTTTTAACTCATTGTCATTATGACCATATTGTATACGCGAGTGAGATTAAAAAGAGGAATCCCTGTTGCAAAGTGATGTGTGGAAAACAAGATGCGGAATCGTTGTCTAAGTTGGATAAAAATGTGCTATTAAAGAAATCAAAATTCCATTTAGAACCAGTTAAAATAGACAGGATATTAAATCAAGGCGATATAATTAATTTAGGCAATCTTAAATTTTCAGTGATAGAAACTCCAGGACACACAAAAGGATCGATTTGTCTGTACGAGAAAAATAAGAAGATACTAATAACGGGCGATACTTGGTATGGTGGTTTTGGCCATGGCAATACAAATTCTCCTTCTGGATCAGAAGAACAAATGGCTTGTTCTTTGAAGAAACTCAGTAAACTAAAAGTAAACTTGATATTGCCCGGACATTATTCGGTAATATCAAGATATGTTGAAACTTAAAACCATGAAAATTCACTTCTTCTTTTCCCAGTCTATGCCAACTGCCTTTGCGCCTGTTATGAATTTGTAGCATTCAAGGGCTGCCTTGGCGCCCTCTCCTGCAGAGATGACCGCCTGCTTGTAAGGCACTGTTGTTGCATCGCCTGCCGCAAAAATGCCCGGAACAGAAGTGCAGTTGTTCTGGTCAATAATTATTTCGTTCTTCTCGTTTGTTTTCACAAGGTCCTTCACAGGACTCACATCAACAGCATACCCAATTTCCTTGAAAACACCATTGACTTCAAGAAGCCTTTCCTCATTCGTTTCAACATTCCTTATTTTCAGCCCTGTCACAAACTTGTCGCCAACAATCTCAACAGGAACATAAGGGGTTGTAATCGTGATAAGCTTTTCTTTCTTCATTTTCTCCACGCTAACCTCATCTCCGCGGAACTCGTTCCTGCGGTGGACAATGTAAACCTGCTTTGCTCCTGCGTGGACAAGCTCCAAGGCGCCCTCAACAGCAGAATTTCCGCCGCCAATCACGGCAACAACCCTGTTCTTGTATAATGGTGCATCGCAGGTTGCACAAGTGCTCAATCCCCTGCCAATGAATTTTGACTCTCCAGGAATCCCCAACTCTCGCGGAACAGCGCCAAAGGCAAGAATAACACCTCTTGCAAAATAAACATCGTTGTTTGAGAGTGTTAGCTTGAATCCCTTTTCTTCTTTTTCAACCTTTACAACTTTTCCCGTGATGAATTCTGCGCCAAACGAGAGTGCACTTTTCCTGAATCTCTGCACGAGCTCTGCTCCTGCCATTGGCTCAATGCCCGGATAGTTCTCAATATGGGTGGTGAGGTTCAGCTGGCCGCCAATGTCAACCGAAATTACGGCTGTCTTAAGGTTTTTCCTGCAGGTGTAAATTGCAGCAGTCATTCCAGCTGCCCCTGCGCCCACAATCACGACATCATACTGCTTCATCAAAGCCAGGACTGCGCAGGGTGTATAAAAAGAATGTGGTTTTTGGGCGCATTACTTTGCCTGTCTGCCATTATGGTAAAGCTGCCTTATTTCAACGACGTCCTTGGAGATGTCCATTTTTGCCTCAGCAGCATAATAATGGGCGCTTTCGAGGAGTATTTCAAAGCCAGTATCCCCTGCGTCTGCCCGCTCTCTTGCAAGCAAAAGGTTTTGCCTGACGATGGAAGTGTAACCTGTTTTTTCAATCTCGGCAGCCTGCGCAGAAATATCCACCCCTCTTTTGCTTGCGATGTCCTTTGCGTTAATCAGAGGCACTACAAAAACAGGGGTTCCCTCCAGTGCCATCTTTCTTGCCTTGTCCAAATCATCATTTATTATTTGGTCCAGTGCGTTTTCTGTTTGTGTCATGCCAACCAGCACACTACATCCTCAATTTAAACCTTTTGTTTTTATCACCATGCGAGAGCAGTGACAAAAAGGCAGCAAAGCTTATAAACAATATCGACTTCAACATATCGGAAAAGATATATCGGAACCGAAAGATGGTGCATTCAACAATTCAGGGATATCTCAAAATCCTTGTATTCAAGGCTTTGCAGGAAGGACCAAAGTCAGGATACTCATTAATGAAATACATTTACGAAAAAGTTGGCATAAGACCCTCGCCCGGAAGCATTTACCCCCTGCTTGAACAGCTCAAAAAGGAAAATCTCGTTGCTGCAAAAAGGACAGGAAGAACACTTGAATACAGGCTCACGCCGCAGGGAAAGCAGAAAAGCGCACTCATAGAGGAAAAAAGGCAGGAATGCGTACAAAACATTGTGAGCGCAATGAAGATGATGAGCGCGCTCACAGGCGAAGACTTCTCAATGCCGCAGCAAATGATTGAAAGCATGCAAAAAGGGGAAGAACCATTCAAGGAACTGAATCCTGAAATGGAAGAATTAAGGTCGCAATTCCTGCAAATGTACAACAAAGGGCTCATCAGTAAGAATGCAGCAAAAATAAAGAAAATACTAAGCAGGACTGCAAGGGAGCTGAAGTCATTATGAAAAAGCCAATAATCAAGCTCAGGAACGTCTGGAAAAAATACAAAATGGGCAAGACAGAAGTGAACGCACTGCAGGGAATAAGCCTTGACGTGATGCCTGGCGAATTCCTCGCAATACAGGGACCGTCAGGAAGCGGAAAAAGCACAACCATGAACATGATTGGCTGCCTTGACATCCCCACAAAAGGAGAGATTTATCTCGACGGCCACAACATAAGCAAGCTCTCAGAATCAGAACTTGCGCAGATAAGGGGCAGGAAAATCGGCTTCGTGTTCCAGAAATTCAACCTCATAGAAACCCTGACGGCAATCGAAAACGTGATGCTCCCAATGACTTTCCAGGGAATCCCTGCCGATGAACGAATTGAGCGCGCAACAAACCTCCTGAGCAATTTCGGGCTTGGAGAAAGGCTGAACCACAAGCCAAACGAGCTATCAGGGGGAGAGCAGCAGCGCGTTGCAATCGCAAGGGCCCTTGCAACAAACCCGCAAGTAATCCTTGCAGATGAACCAACAGGAAACCTTGACAGCAGGGCAGGAAGGGAAGTCCTGCTCTTCCTCAGGGAGCTTAATGAACACGAGGGAAAAACAGTAGTGCTGGTAACCCATGACAACCTGCTTGCGAGGACAGCAGACAGGATAGTGTTCCTCAAGGACGGGGCAATAACAAAGTCACAAATCGTAAGAGGTGGAAAAAAATGAAAAGATTGATGATATTCGTGTTGGTGCTCTTGCTTTGCACGGCAAGCGTTGCGGCAGCGGGAGGTGCAATGGTAACCGCATCCATACTGCGCTACGAGCCAACCCCTGCAGAGCAGGGCAACACGGTTGATGTCTGGGTGCAGCTGAGCAATGCAGGCACAAAGGCAGAGAGGGTGGCAATAAAGTTCCAGCCAGAATACCCCTTCAGCCTTGCACAAGGGGTAAAGGGCGAGGTTGATGTCGGAACGCTCGCAGCCATTGAAAACAAGGTCGTGAAATTCACGCTTTTCATAGACCCAAACGCACCAAACGGCGACAGGAACGTGAAATTCCTTTACAAGCACGGCGCAATAGACACGTGGGCGCAGCTTGAGGCACCCATTACCCTGCAGACGCAGAACGCGGTGCTTGTCATCGATGACTACAGAGTAGAGCCAATGCCTGTTGTTCCGGGACAGACATTCAACGTCACGCTCAAGCTTCGCAATGCTGGCAGGATTGGGGTAAAGAACCTTGACATCGGCATTGACCTTCCTGAAGGCACATTCAGCACAATGGGCACAGGCGCAAAAAAGCGCATTGACTACATTGCGGCAGAGGAAACAGAAACCTTAAGCTTCCAAATGGCTTCTGACACGAGCACAGCAGTCAAGGTATACAGCGTCCCTGTAACACTCTCGTACCAGGACGAAAGGAACAAGCAATACTCTGACGTTACAAAGATAAGCCTTGTAGTAAATGCAAAGCCAGAGGTTTCCCTGACAGTTGATTCAACAAAATTCAGGAAAAAGACAGCACCTGGCACTGTTTCGCTAAAGATTATCAACAAAGGCGTTGTGAACATGAAATACGTCTCTGTAAAGCTGATTGAAACCCCTGACTACGAGGTACTGAGCTCAACCAACGAAGCATATGTCGGAAACCTTGACAGTGACGACTTTGAAACAGTTGATTTTGTGATAAAGCCAAAGGTTTCAGAGCCAAGGCTGAAAGTGCAGCTGGAATTCAAGGACCCGTACAATGTTGACTTCAGCGAGTCATATGACCTGCCATTGAGGATCATAACAGCAAAAGAGCTTGGCAATGGCGGTCTGCCATGGGGCTGGATTATCCTTGCAGTGGCTGTTGTGGGTGGAATAATCTACTGGCGAATCAGGCGCAAGAAGCGCTGAACAAATGCTAACAGACTATCTTGTAATGGCATTTGGCAGCATGCGCAAGAGGTTCTTGCGAACATCGCTGACAATGCTTGGCATCTTCATAGGCATAGCAGCAGTTGTCTCGCTGATATCACTCGGACAGGGAATGCAGAACGCAATAAATGCCCAGTTCTCAAGCATCGGAAGCGACAAGATAATCATTCAGGCAGCAACAGCGGGAATGGGACCTCCCGGCGCAAACGTGGCAGGCACAATAGGAAAGCACGACCTTGACATCATCAGCAGGACAGCAGGAGTCAAAGCAGCATTTGGAAGGCTTCTAAGGTCTGTTTCGGCAGAATACCAAGGCGAAGCAGAAAACCTTTTTGTCGCGAGCATGCCTAACACAGAGCCAGACCGGCAGCTCTCAATAGACGCAAACAATTTGAGGGTTGAGAAAGGAAGGATGCTCAAGCAAGCCGACAGGAAAAAGGTGGTTGTCGGCAACCATGTCTGGACAGGAAAACAATTCTCAAAAGAAATCACCATCGGTTCAAAAATATTCCTGAACGGCAAGCAGTTTGAAGTGATTGGAATGATGCCGAAAATTGCAATGAACATTGACAGGGCAGTATTCATGAACGAGGAGGACGCGCGGGAGATACTTGGCGAAAAGGAAGCATTCAGCGTCATTGTTGCACAGGCAGCACCAAACGAAGACATAACAAAGGTCGCTGACAGGATAGAAAGGACAATGAGGCGCGACAGGCACCTGAAAGAAGGCTACGAGGACTTCACAATACAAACAAGCAAGGAAATATTTGATTCTGTCAACACAATCCTTGGCGTTGTGCAGGCGGTATTCATAGGCATAGCACTCATCAGCTTATTGGTCGGCGGAATCGGCATAATGAACACCATGTACACAGCAGTGCTTGAAAGAAAGCGCGACATTGGAATAATGAAGGCAATAGGTGCAAGAAACAGCGACGTGATGATAATATTCCTGCTTGAAAGCGGGCTGCTGGGAATGACTGGAGGGGCAATCGGCATACTGATTGGTGCAGGTCTTAGCAAGAGCGTTGAAATAATTGCAGCAGGAATGATAGGCAACCTCATCAAGGCATCATTCCCGTGGCACTTGATACTCGGCGCGCTTGCATTCTCATTCCTTGTCGGAATGGTCTCAGGGGCTTTGCCAGCAAGGCAGGCGAGCAAACTTCCCCCTGTAGAAGCACTGAGGGGTGAATAATGGAAGACATAACCGAGTTATTCAAGCTTGCATTCAAAAACGTCCGCAGGAGAAAAAGAAGAACACTTCTCACAATGCTTGGCGTGTTCATTGGAATAGCAGCAGTTGTTGCACTGGTTTCATTAGGACAGGGACTCCAGAAAATGATTAACGAGCAGTTTGAAAAAGTGGGAGGGGACAAAATAATAATACAGGCAAAGGAAATAGGATTCGGCGGGCAGAACATCCCAAACCAATTAAAACAGCGCGAGCTTGACCTTGCTGAAAAAACAAAAGGGGTCAAAAAAGCAGCAGGAGTATTGTTCAGGGCACAACTCATGGTCTTCAATGACTTCCAGAGAACACAGTTCGTGATGGGACTCCCTGACGATAAGGAAGACGCAGAACTCATCACGCAAGTAAATTCATGGGAGATTGAAGAAGGAAGAATGTTGACACCAAAAGACAGGGGAAAAGCAGTCATTGGAAACGACCTTGCGCACAAAAACCTTTTCAGAAAAGAAGTGCGCATAGGCAACAAAATCCTTGTTGGAGGAAAACTGTTTGAGGTTGTTGGAATACTCAAGCGCACAGGAGACCCCGGCACAGACCCAGCGGTTATAATCCCGGAGGCAGAACTCAGGGAAATGACAAACGAGCCAGAAGCATATTCCTATGTTGTCGCGCAAAGCGCATCCGGCGAGAATCCTGAAAAAGTTGCTGACTCAATAAAAAAGGCAATAAGACGAGAAAGGCACCAAAAAGAAGGCAAGGAAGACTTCACTGTCCAGACAAGCACACAAATGATTGAAACATTCACAAAGATATTCAACATAATACAGGCAGTATTTATCGGCATAGCAGCGATAAGCCTTGTTGTGGGAGGAATTGGAATAATGAACACGATGTTTACAGCAGTGCTTGAGCGCACTCGTGAAATCGGCGTGATGAAGGCAATAGGAGCAAGAAACAGGGACATACTGGGGATTTTCCTGATAGAAAGCGGATTCCTCGGCATGGCAGGTGGAATAATTGGCATAATAACCGGGTTCTGCATAAGCAAGGGGGTTGAGGTCGGAATAAACTATCGGTTTGGCGCAAACACCCTTGTCGCGGCATTCCCTTGGTACGTCATTGCGGGCGCGCTTATATTCTCGTTTGGAGTGGGCGCAATAAGCGGGCTGCTGCCGGCAAGAAGGGCTTCAAGGCTCAAGCCTGTTGATTCCTTGAGATACGAATAATCAGAACTCCAGAATCTTGCCGTTCTTTGCAACGTTAAGTATTCTTGTGTTGCCGATTTTGTCCTCGACACCTGCTGCCTCGTGGATGTGCCCGCAAATGACAAAGTCAGGCTTGAATTCTGTGATTGCCCGCCTGATTGCCTTGCTGCCCGGAAACCTGCCAAGCTCAAACACTGTGCCAGCAGGATGCTCGTGAACAAGCATGACTTTCTTCTTTGCATTCCTGACTTTTTCAAATCCCTGCTTAAGAAGCTCAAACAATTCTGCCTCATCAATCATGCCGTGAGGCCCAATCTGAGTTGCGCCGCCTGCTCCGAAAAACCCAACATCGTTGTAAACAACACCATCACCGTGCAGGTGCTTGATGCCATATTTTTCTGCAAGAGCTTCTGATGTTGCAAAAGTCTCGTGGTTTCCTGTCTGGACGAAAAACTTCATTCCTTTTTTCTTGAACTGGCTGACAAGATAAGGTGGAAGCTCGTCCAAGGAACTCCAGTCTCCACAGGCAAAAACAAGCTTCACCCCCTCCTTCTCTGCCTTTTCAACCAAGTGCCTCAAATCCCTGCCGTGAGTATCGCTGAATGCAAGAACCTTTACCTTTTCCGCAATATTATGCTGCTTCATCTTTTCGGACCCCTTATGCTAAATCCCGGCTCGGGGATTTCAGCGTAGTCTATCCTTGCACCCCTGACCTCTGGAAGCGCTTTTTCATCAATGACAAATGTCAAGCCCTGCTCCCTGACCACAGTATCGCCTTTCTTTCGCGCCTTTTCAAAGTCAAGCCCATAACGATTATTTTTTGCCTGAACCCTGAGGCAGCAGTCCTGCTTTTTCTCCTTTTTCATTATCTCTTTAAGCTTTCTTGCAGCTTTGGGAGTAACAGAGATAACTGCTTTCGCCACGTTGTTAAGCTCCCTGATGACTGCTGCCATTTTCTTGTCAGAAAGCCCGTGGGACTTAAGCCCTTCACCAATAGTTTCGTGGAATCTTGCCCCGCACCCAATACAGTGAATGCCTGTTTTTAGCAAAACATCTGCTGTTGCAGGATATTCATCAATCACTTCACCAATCGTCATTTCCTTTGTTATCAGTTTTTTCATTTTGCACCAAAATATTTCTCGCGGTAAAACCTTATCAGCTGCTCAACCTCTGGAATGCAGCTCTTGTCCTTAATCCCCGCCTTTGTCCTTGCCTGCACGTCCTCAAAAGTCACTGCGCCGTCAAGCACTGCCTCCTCAATGTCCTTGTCAGTCACCTTCATAATCTTATCAATTATTTTCGCGCCCTCTGCGATTATGCGGCTGTTTTGCCCGGTCTTCTTAAAGTAATCGTTTATTGCAGCCCTTAGCGCCTTTACGCCAAGCACAGAGCAGTGTATTTTCCTCTTTGGCAAATCAACAAGGTGGCTCACGACGTCCTGCGGAGTCAGTTTAAGGGCTTTTTCAACCAGCATCCCGCCGTTCTCGGTCACCATCACGCTGAGGATGCTTGTGCTTGCAATTGCTGACGCACACCCAAATGTCTGCCATTTGCATTCTGTGATTTTGTCAGCTGCCTCGTCAACCTTTACCCACATTTTCATCATGTCGCCGCACGCAGGGCTCCCAACTATACCAACGCCATCAGGCTTGTAATCATCAATCTCCTTTTGCGTCTTGAAAATATTGCGGGGATTGAAAAAATGATCCTTAACCACGTCCGTGTAAAACCACGACTCAAGCGCCCTTGCGCACTTTGCAGCAGCAACATCAGGATGCGTGACCGGCTTTAACTCAATATTGCTCATTGTTTCACCCCGTTTGGCAGGACATCCCCTATTTGCAGGTTAACCGGTGAGATGTTCCTGAGCTTTTGCACAATGCCAGGCAAAACCTCAACAACCCTGTCAATATCATCCTCTGTTGTGTACCTGCCAAGGGTGAATCTTATGCTGCCGTGCGATGCCTCATAAGGAAGCCCCATTGCGAGCAGGACATGGCTTGGCTCAAGGCTTTTTGAATTGCACGCGCTTCCTGTGCTCGCGCAAATACCGTGCTCGTTAAGGTGCAAGAGCATTGCCTCGCCCTCAACACCCATAAATGTTATGTTCGCATTGTTAGGCAGGCGCTCTGTCGGATGACCGTTAAGGAATGTTTCTGGAATTGTTGAAAGAACTTTGCCCACAAGCTTGTCCCTCAGCTGCGCAAGCCTTTTGCTTTCTTCCTCACGAATGTCATACGCGAGCTTCAATGCTGTCGCAAACCCGACAATGTGAGGGATGTTTTCTGTCCCTGAGCGAAGCCCGAACTCCTGTCCGCCGCCGTGAATTATTGGGTGTATGTTCGTGCCCCTCTTGATGTAGAGCACGCCAACACCCTTTGGCCCGTACAGCTTGCTGCCATTAAGTGTCATCAGGTCAACGCCGAGCTTTTTGACATAAATGTCAAGCAAGCCCCCTGCCTGGCACGCATCAGTATGAAAAATGACATCGTGCTTTTTCGCGACCGCGGAAAGTTCGTGCAGCCGGTTAATCGTGCCAACCTCATTGTTCGCATACATTATTGTGACAAGGACTGTGTCTTTCCTGATTGCCCTCTCAAGGACGTCAGGCTTTACCTGACCATACCTGTCAACAGGCAGTATTGTCAATTCTGCACCCTCATGCTTCTGGAGATACCTGCAGGTTTCAAGGACTGCGTGGTGCTCTGTTGCGCTCGTGATTATGTGCCTCCCCCTGCTTTTGTTTGCCCTGAAAACACCTTTTATTGCCATATTGATGCTCTCTGTGCCAGAGCCAGTGAAAATGATTTCCTCAGGGGCGCAGCAGAGTATTTTTGCAACAGTCATCCTTGAGTTATTCAATACCTTCAAGGCCCTCAGCCCTGCAGCGTGGAAGCTTGACGGGTTGCCAAAGTCCTCATGCCAGTATTTTTCCATCGCCTCCCTGACTCTGGGGTCTACGAAAGTCGTGGCTGCGTGGTCAAGGTATATCTCTCTCATAATCTCACTCATAGCACATCGAGCAGCCTTTTGGCGTGCCCTTGTTCTGGCTTTTGCAGACATTGCAGATAAAGCGGTTTCCGCGAATTTTGCGCATAAGCTTTTGAGTGACAGCTATGAATGCATTGCGGTCATTGATTGATATGGCAGACTCTTGGATTTCCTTCTGAATGTCTTTTGTGAAATCAACATCTGTCGCACGCTTTTGGTGAATATACTGGCTTACTGCGGCTTCTGTAACGCCAAGGTTGCCGGCTATCTCCTTCTGGCTTCTGCCGAGCTTTTTCATTGCCTTTGCAAACTCTCTTCTTAGGGCAGGGAGTATGTAAAATACTTCCAACTCCTGAGGATGCAATAACTGAACAACCATGGACTTAACAATAGTGAAGAGGGTTTATAAAGATTTGCACTTTCGTGCACAACAACGAAAAAAAGAAGAAAAAAACATAATCCGCTGATTCTAAACTCTCAGGATTAGAACCTCTTGCGCTTCTTAAAGCACTCTCTGCAATAAACTGGCCTGTCAGCTGCCGGCTTAAACGGCACTTCTGACTCTGCACCGCAGTCAGAGCACTTTATCTTGTGCATCTCACGAGGAGCTGCACCTTCTGCCTGATCCATTTTGCTTATTCACCCGTTATATTCCTTATACCGTCGATATTCCGAAGAATTCTATGGTATATGATAATTCAAACATCCTGCTGGTTTATAAAGCTTTGTAAAAAAAAGAAAAAAAGAAGCAAAACAGGTTTACAAGCCGTGAACAGGGCAGGCTGAACAGCCCTTCAGTTTAATCATTTTTCCAATGCAGAACACGAGAAGGCCAAGGGCATACCAGAATGACACCTTAATCCAGTCAGCTTTTGCTGACCACTGAAGCCCAAGCCCATTTACAAAAGACCAGACTCCAAGAGCCATAATAATTACTCCTATAACCAGCCAGACAAAACCGGCAGGCGTGCACTTGCATGCTTTTGCCATAATGACATCACCTCATAAAGAATATTAGACGAAGGGTATATAAGCATTGTTGTAAAAAAAACAACACAATCGGTTGCGTTGCAAAGTTAATGTAGGGGCTCTCCCTTCTTTGATGCATGTTCATTAGAACAGAGCATCAAAGGGTTTGTGGGGGGAGGCCCCTACATG